>Ga0164242_10000304_pt1 | contig 61344 bp, 52 predicted proteins | sample OricomgcompostMG_FD_108783 | JGI IMG/M metagenome (GOLD analysis project Ga0164242, IMG submission 108783) | Miracle-Growth compost microbial communities from Emeryville, California, USA - Original compost - Miracle growth compost (MG) ...
CTGAGGCGCCACCGCCAAAACATACACGCCGAGCGGAATGCCGATGCAAACGCCCAAAATCAGCACCCAGGCATCGCGCCAGTGGCAATGCCGCCAGTGCGCAAAAAAAACCAGCAACACAATCGGCAGCGTGAAAATCACCACCAACGGCGCGGACTCTTTGACGAGGATAAACAATGGCAGCAACGACATCGACACCATGCCAAATCCAAATCCCAGCGCACCTTGCACAAAACCCGCAAGCGCCAGCGCCAATACGCATCCAATGATAATATGAGGTAACATTTATTCTTACTGCTTTTCCGAATCTTAGCGATATTTTAATTGCACCATAATAACCTATCCGATTATTAATGACCTGCCTATTCTATGCTTCCCCAAACATTGATTTTGCATTTCGACGGAACGCGCATCGAAGGAATTTCTCCTTTGGCGACGCTGGATTTTGCGGATCGAAAGTGGCATTGGACAACGCACGGAAGTACTTTTGACAAAAGTACTTTTCGTGATGGTCGCGGCGGTGCGCAAGAATTTTTTGAGGAATTACGCAATGCTTTGCGCTGGGGACGAAAGTACCTTCCCGCTGGCGGCGCGATTGGATTTACCAGTTATGAATTCGCGCGGCATTTGGAACCACAGGCGTTTACGGCTTCTCCGACGGGGACGCCGGAGCCACGTTTCGATTTGCCGGAAATGCGATATACATTTTTCCGCGAATTACGCCGCAACGCATTATCCGAAACACCCAAAAGTACTTTTCCCACCATCACACTACCACCGATGGAAGACGAATATCGCAACGCTATCGAAACAATCCTGCGCTATATTTCTGATGGCGATATTTATCAGGCCAATTATGTACGGCGTTTTGAAAAGCCACTCAAACTTTCGCCGCGCGATTTATTTGATCGATTGTGGCGGCAACATCCGATGCCATTTTCGGCGTTATTGGAATGGGATGATTTCGCCATTGTCTCCAATTCGCCGGAACGTTTCCTGAAAATACAAGATCACAATGTGCGCGCGCAACCGATTAAAGGCACTTGTCCGCGCGGAAAAAATCCGCAAGAAGACAGCGAGCTAAAAGTACTTTTACAGAATTCAAAAAAAAATCGTGCGGAAAATGTCATGATAACCGACTTAATGCGCAACGATCTAGGACGCGTTTGCCAATACGGCTCAGTCGCCGTTCCACAATTATGTCAGATAGAAACTTTCCCAACATTGCATCATCTGGTTTCCATCATTGAAGGAAATTTGCGCGATGACGTGGATGCGCTGGATGCTTTTAGCGCGGCGTTTCCCTGCGGCTCCATCACCGGCGCGCCAAAAATCCGCGCCATGCAAATTATCGATGAACTGGAATCCACGCCGCGCGGCGTCAGCATGGGCGCGCTGGGCTATCTTGATTTTCAGGGAAACGCCGATTGGAATGTTGCCATTCGCACTGTGCTTTGCAAAGACGGAAACGCATCGTTCCACGCCGGCGGTGGAATCGTGGCGGGCAGCACGGCTGAAGATGAATGGAACGAAATGCAACTAAAAGCGGCAGCTCTCGGGCGGCAGCTGAAATAAAAAACTGCCCCGTTTAATATACAGTCACATTTTTAAACACGATCAATCAAATAATGGCATACTGTAAAGGTTGCATTTTCGTCTCACCCCATTTCACACAACCAACAAAACCATACAATGCCAAAGAAACCACCGTTTAAAAGTACTTTTACCCCCAAGAAATCCACAAAAGATTCCGAAGATTCGGGATCATCAAAAACCAATCGCGCAGCACGGCGTAAGGCGTTGCAGGACGCTTATGCGGCGGAGCACCCAGAAAGTGTCACGTCCGTAACGCATTCCGTGGCATCGCTGAAAGCGGCCTTGCGCGAAGGGGCAGTCGCTGGAATTACATCGAATAAAATTGCGATTCCAACTAAGAAAACCTCAAAGAAAATCCACGAAAATTCCTCTTCACAAGGAGGATTTCCGGAAGACTCTCCGCTTAACACAACTTCAGTAAAAGCGAAAACTCAAAAAAAGACATCTTCAAAGCCGATAGCCAAAACTGCAGGCGAGCCAACGCCAACAAAATCAGCCAGAGAGAAATCTGCCGAGAAACCCAAACGCAAGAAGGAATTTGCTAGCGCGGCAGAACTCGCCAGCGGGCCGCCGCCGGAAACACCTGCGGAAGAAGCCAAAGGTTTTGATACGTTAGACTTGCCCGAACCGATTTTGCAGGCGGTGCGCGATTTGGAATTTGAATCGATGACACCAATTCAGGCACAGGCGATTCCAGTGCTTTTAAGCGGTCACGATCTCATCGGCCAGGCGCAAACGGGAACCGGCAAAACAGCGGCTTTCGCGTTGCCCATCATTGCAAAAGTGGACGTGAAAAATAATGTGCCGCAGGCGCTAGTTTTGGCGCCAACGCGCGAGTTGGCCGTGCAAGTGGCGGGCGGCATTTATGCGTTGGCCAAACACACAGGCCTGCGCGTGGTTCCCGTTTATGGCGGCCAGCCCATCGACCGGCAATTTCGCGCGTTGAAAGCGGGCGCGCACGTGGTGGTGGGAACGCCGGGACGTCTCATCGATCATTTGCGCCGCGGATCACTTTCGCTGGATACCGTGACATTTTGCGTTTTGGACGAAGCCGACGAAATGCTGGCGCTGGGATTCATGGAAGAAGTGGAAGAAATTCTCGCCGCCCTACCCGCCGAGCGCCAAACGGCATTTTTCTCCGCGACCATGCCGGCGCGCGTGAAGGGATTGAGCAAACAGTTTTTGAAATCGCCCGAACACATCACCATCAACGCCAAACACCGCACGGTGGATTCGGTGGAGCAGACATATTACGAAGTGCAACGCGGCAAAAAGCCAGACGCGTTGGCGCGCGTTTTGGATATGGAAGCGCCCGGCCCGACAATTGTATTTTGCCGCACGCGGCAGGAAACCAATGACGTGGCGGAAGCGTTGCGTTTGCGTGGATACAACGCTGAATCGCTGAACGGTGAGATGAGCCAGAATGACCGCGACCGCGTGTTGCGGCGTTTCCGCACGGGGCAAGCCGATTTGCTGGTGGCGACAGATGTGGCGGCGCGCGGGTTGGATATTGAAACCGTGACGCACGTGATCAACTATGCAATTCCGTTTGACGTGGAACAATACATCCATCGCATCGGCCGCACTGGCCGTGCAGGACGCACCGGCGACGCTATCACATTAGTGGAAATCAATGAGCGCCGCAAGCTGAAAACCATCGAACAAGTGACAGGCGTGAAGATGAAAATGGCGCGCATTCCCACCGCCGCCGACATCGCCGCGCGACGACGGGATGCTTTCCGTGAAGACGTTCTGGAAGTGTTGCAAAAAGGCGAATTTGAATCTGAATTGGAAACAGTGGAAGGATTGAACGACGAATTTGATACCTCCGAAATCGCCGCCGCCGCGTTGCACATGTTATGGCAAAGCCGGCATAATCAAGCAAGCAACGCCGCTGATCTGGCAGCCGATCACGAACAACCCGAAACCGGCATGACGCGTATTTTTGTGGGAGTCGGAAAATCAGACGGTTTGCGTCCCGGCGAATTGGTGGCGGTAATCGCGGGGAAATGCGATATGTCTGGACGGGAAATCGGCACGATAGAGATTCTGGATCGCTCGACATTTGTGGAAGTGCCGTCAGACAAAACCAGCCAGGTGATTTCCGTATTGCGCAAAGAAAAGTTGCGCGGACGCAAAGCGGCTGTGGATATTGCGACGCCGAAACGGAAATAAAAGTACTTTTGCTTCCGTTTCGCATTGAAGAACCGCGCGCGTCAGCAAGCGGAGAATTTCATTAGTCTGTCGTTATCTCCGCTTGCTGACGCGCGCGGTTCTTCGATACTTACGCTTTCAATTTCAAAATCATTTCCACTTCCACGCTGACGCCGAGCGGCAATTGCGCTAGCGCGATTGCGGTGCGCGCATGCTGGCCAGCTTCCTCGCCAAAAACTGCTTTGAATAAATTGGATGCGCCGTTGATCGAAAGATGCGCTTCGGTGAAATCAGGTTCCGCGTTCACATAACCTGTCACGCGCAAAACACGCTCGATTTTGTCAAGGCTGCCGACATGGCGATGCACGGCGCGCAGCAAATTGGCCGCGCACAATTCGGCGGCTTTCTGCGAATCTTCCAGGCTGACTTGCGACGGCACTTTGCCGACGAATTTCAAATCCGGTCCGTCAAACGGCACCTGACCAGATGCGTATAACGTCGTTCCATTCGTCACAACGCCTTTAATCAACGCGCCTTCGGGATTGATGCGATCGATGTCATAACCTAATTCCTGCAATTTCTGTTCGCGTGTATTCATTTATTTCCTTGTGAAAGTACTTTTACGGCCTTTAGAATATACAATAAAATTTCGGTTTAGCATTTATTGAAAGCTGTAAAATCATAATTTCCAGGGCGTAATTCCCCCTTATAAAGGGGGAATTACATCACAGCGTTTTATGATTTTCATTCATTATTTTCAATTCCTTCCAATTCTTCCCAACGCGTATACGCTTTCGCCAATTCCTCTTTTAAAACTTCCAGCCGCGCGTTATTCGCCTGCGCATCACCGCCGTTTTGATAGAACATCGGATCGGCCAATGTATCATAAATTTCTTGCTGTTCCACTTCCCAGGTTTCAATGCGTAATGGCAATTCTTTTAATTCATGCTTTTCCTTAAAAGTCAACTTTCGCGACTTATCTGGTTTTGATTCCTGGCGCGGCTTTTCTTTTTTCTCCGCAAAAGTACTTTTATCCGGCGCGGGGCGCGTGCGCAGCCAATCGTCATAGCCTCCTGCGGAATCTTCCCATTCGCCATTGCCCAGCGGCGCGATGACGCTTGTTACGACGTTATTGAGAAAAGCGCGGTCGTGGCTGACCAATAATAAAGTGCCTTTGAAATCGAGCAATAATTCTTCCAGCAAATCCAGCGTTTCGATATCGAGATCGTTTGTCGGCTCGTCCATCACCAATAAATTCGCCGGCTGGGTAAATAATTTCGCCAACAAAAGCCGATTACGTTCGCCGCCGGAAAGTACTTTTACTTTGGTATGCGCACGTTCTTTGGAAAAGAGAAAATCGCTCAGATAACCAATAATATGGCGCTGCTGGCCGTTGATCGTGACGGTTTGATTATCGCCCGCGACGTTCTGCCAGACGGTTTTTTCCTCGTTGAGCTGCGCGCGCAATTGATCGAAATAAGCAATTTGTAATTTGGTACCGATTTTGATCGTGCCGTTTTGCGGTTCCAATTTTCCCAATAGTAATCGCAATAAAGTTGTCTTGCCCGAACCGTTTGCACCGATGATTCCCACTTTGTCGCCGCGCATGATAATGGTGGAAAAATCGTGTATTAACAAAGTACTTTCATAGCCGAAATCGACATGTTCCGCTTCCACCACGAGCTTGCCCGAACGTTGTGCATCCTGCGCAGAAATGGTTGCAGTTCCCGTCAACGAACGGCGCGCGCGGCGTTCGTCACGCATTTTCAATAACGCGCGAACGCGGCCTTCATCGCGCGTGCGGCGCGCTTTGATGCCGCGGCGAATCCAGGCTTCTTCTTCCGCTAATTTTTTATCGAAGACTTCCTGCCGCGCCGCTTCGGCTTCCATGTCCGCCGCTTTGCGTTCTAAGTAAGTTGCATAATCGCAAGCGTATGACGTCAATTTCCCGCGATCAATTTCAATAATTCGCGTCGCGAGATTTTGCAAAAATACGCGGTCGTGCGTGACAAATAATAATGACTTCACCGCGCGCGGCAGAAACTCTTCGAGCCAGCGGATGGAATCGATATCGAGATGGTTTGTCGGTTCATCCAATAACAAAACATCCGGCTCAGTGACCAACGCGCATGCCAGCAAAACGCGGCGCTTCATGCCGCCGGAAAGCGAATCGAACATCGCTTCGCCATCCAGCTTCATCCGCGAGAGCGCTGCATTCACCTGATACTCCGCCACGGCCGCGCCGGATGCCACGATATCAAAAACGCTGCCCGCCAAACCAGTCGGAACTTCCTGCGGAAGATAAGCGACGCTCGCGCCTTTTTGCACTGTCACATTGCCTTCTCCGGGCGGCGTGTCGCCGCAGAGAACGCGCATAAAAGTACTTTTACCGGCGCCGTTTCGACCAACTAACGCAACGCGTTCGCTCGCTTCCAGATGAAACGTAATATCTTCCAGCAACGGCGGCGCGCTAAAACCGAGAGTTAAATTTTGAACACTTAATAAAGCCATATTTCAGCAAAATAGTATCAATGAACAATGAGCAGTTAGCAATGAACATCACAAAATGTTCTAAAATGAAATGCGACATTATGAAAATAGTTACTACCGACAATCAGCTAACGATCGTCTTTCAACAACTGGAAAAAATTGCCGGATTGAAATCGAAATTGGAAATTCCGCGCGATGAAATTGTGGATATTCGATGGTCGCCGGATGTGCCGGATGCATTCAGTTTCAAAGGCTGGCGCTGTCCGGGAACTTCAATTCCTGGTGCATTTCTCGCCGGATCATTTTCGCACGAAGGGTATTGGGAATTTTTCTGCGCTTATTTGAGAAGACCGGGAGAACTGAGGATCGAAACAAATCAGGAACGATATAAAGTGATCCGAATCACTGCTGATCCACAGATGGGAGAAAAAGCTCTTAACTGGTGGAAGGGATCTTCTTAATGCGAAAGTACTTTTAAAGCGCCCCATCTAACTCTTAATTAAAGCCATTTCAAAATCGCACTTGTCATCTGCTTCGGATTTGTCGTAACCTAAAAGAAGATGTAATTATCTTATTTTAAAGGATGAGCTATATGAGCACAATATCTATTGCAACAAAGGATGAGGCGGGAGCCGCATTCAAAGAATTTACTGTCGGACAATTGGTAACGGAAAATCCCGGACGCGCACGCGTTTTGGAAGGTCATGGCCTGGATTATTGCTGCGGTGGCAAAACACTGTTGAGCAAAGCCTGCGCGGACAAAGGTTTGGATTTCCAGGCAATCGCCGCGGAAATTTTGGCGTATGACGCCGCGCATTCCGCGCAGGGAACAGATTGGGCAACTGCTTCATTGACAAATCTCGCCGATCATATTTCCACGGTGCATCACAATTATCTGAAAGAAGAATTGCCCCGTGTCGAGTATTTGGCGGATCGCGTTCTCAATGCGCACGGAGCAAAATTTTCACATCTGGCAGAACTGAATGAGGTGGTTCATCATCTCAGCAAAGAGTTACAAAGCCACACCAACAAAGAAGAGAAAGTACTTTTCCCGTGGATTAAAAAACTGGAAACTGCGAATTCTTCAGCTGATCTCGATTGCAGTTCCGTTTCGAATCCTATCGGCGTGATGGAAGCGGAACACGACCAGGCTGGCGAAGCGTTGACAAAAATAAAAGAACTGACGAATAATTACACACCGCCAGCGGGCACCTGCAATACGCATCGCGTTTTTCTTTCCACTTTGCAAGAGCTGGAAGCCGACTTGCACACGCATATTCACAAAGAAAATAGCATTCTTTTCCCGCGAGCCATCGCCCGGGAAAAACAATTACAGAACTAATTCTGTCTGGCACAGTGATAAACCGCACCGGTAGTAAATAATGCTGGTGCGGTTTTTGTGTTGACTTATTTTAAAAAGTACTTTTATCAGATAAACATTTGTGAATATATCAAGCAAAGACTTATGGAATCTTTTAAACTTTTTGTAAGAAGGACGCAACTTTTTATCAAAAACGAGTTCTAAGATTGTATGAATACCCCGCTGGACAACCTGGAAGCCGAATGTCACGCCGTCGGCGATGCGCTTGTTGCGCATTTTGACGGCGCCGCCAATCAGGCTGAACAGCAATTGGCGACGGCGCACTTGGCTCATTGTGCCACTTGCGCGCAAATGTGGCGGCAATGGCAGAGCCTTCGCTTGATGGAACAGCGTGCTCTGGAGCCAATGACATCTGGCGAAATGTTGCCGCTTGCGCCAGTAAAAGTTCCGCGTCATCTCAAAGCAACTATCCTTCGCAAAACCGTGGCAACGCCAATCTGGCAACGCTTCTGGCCGCGATTGTTAACGGGAATGGCTGTTCCCACTTTTGCGGTGGCTTGCTGGCTTTTGATTGTGGCCGCGCCTTGGCAGCAATCAATGCTTGAAATCAACATGCCACAAAATCCGGTTCCAGAAAATCGAGTGGCGGCGGTTCCAGCAAAATCCGCTTCGACTTCCCCACGCGTGGGTTCGCTCAGCGTGACAAGTAAAAATATATCAAAAGTGAATCCGATCAAAACAGCAAAACCAGTGACGGTCAACGAAAACAAAACTGCTTCGCCGAATCATCAAACAGAATCGAAACCTGTTTCAGTGACTCCGGTTGCCAGAATAAAACCATCGTTACACATGGCGACCGTGAGCGCCGGCAAACATACCGTTAAAAGTACTTTTACTCCGATACCAAAACCCAGAACCCGGAACCAAGAACCCGGAATCCAAATAAGACCGCCGCAGATTTCGATGGCGTCATTAGATCGTCCGCGCAGCCGCGCCGCAAAATCGGTTATTAGAGAAACGCCGAGAGCGCTCGTTGCAGTCGCACCCAAACCGCGCGCCACTGCCCCCGTTTTGGTGGCGGAGCTTCCCGCGCAGGACGTGACAAATTCCACGGATGCGTCTTCCGATCCAATTTTAAATTACATCGCGCAAAACGATGTGCGTCCTGACGACATTCGGCAAGCCGTGGAAAATTATCGCGCGGCGTTGCTGGACGATGGTTCCAATTTGTAACATCCCGCTAAACTCTGTTGTATGAATGGGAAATCCGTGCTGGTCACCGGCGCCAGCGGCATTATCGGCGGCGCGATTGTTGAGGTATTACAACAACAAAAATTTGACGTTCACGCCCATTATTTTTCTCGGCCAGCGGAATTAAAGAAACTTCCCGGCATTACTTTGCATCAAGCGGATTTGCGCGATTCTGAGCAAGTAAAAGTACTTTTCGCAAAAATTCCAACACTCGATTACATCATTCACGCCGCCGCCATTTCACACGATGCGTTGGTAGCTAGAGCCAGCAACGAGCAATGGCAGGAAACCATGCAACTCAATTTGAGCGGTACTTTTTTTGTATTGCAAAATGCCTTGCATCATTTGCCGGATGGCGGGCGCATGATCATTTTGGGATCGCGCGTGGGCGAACATGGCAATCGCGGCCAGGCAGCATATGCGGCCAGCAAAGCGGGTGTTATCGCGCTGGCACAAACCGCAGCGCGCGAATCGGCGGCGCGGCAAATTGCGATTAATGTTTTATGTCCGCCGTTTGTGCCATCGACAATGGGCGACGATTCCGATCAACAACGGCAAGCGCAATTGCTATTTCAGAATCAAAATCCGCAGGACGCGTTAAACGCAATTTGCAGCGCGATTTTGTGGCTACTCAGCGAAGAAGCGAAATTTATTACCGGCCAAGTCTTGCATCCTGACGGAAGGATTGGATTTAGCTCTATAAATACTCGTGAAGAGTTTAAAGTCGGAGGACTGAAGATATGAGTGCCTGGAGAAGAATTGCAATTGAGCATGTTCCTTCTTGTCAAAAAACTATCGAAGAAGCAGAAGATCCATGTGCTATGTGGATACGGATTGCAGGAGAATTAGGAGATTTTCAATATGTAAGACATGCTCCCATGAGATATGAAATAGATGAAACCAAAGCACACGAAATACATCGATTTGCTTTTGAGTGTCTGAGAGGGAAAGTCAATCCTGTATTATCACGTGATGCATTTTATTTTTATAGTGAGCTATTTGATTTACCCAGGGATGAAATTTTAAAAGACATACCACATCATTATGCGACTGGAGAATTGAATCATCTTAAGAAATGTTTTCCTTATTCGTTTCCTTCCGAGATAATGCATTTCTAAAACCTACATCGACAACATACTGCTATAATAAAAAGTCAGAAATATAAAAAGGAGCCATCCCAAACGGACAATTCCGAACAATTGCGGCTATTAAGTATTTTTCATTATATCCTGGGCGCGCTGGAAATTTGTTTTTGCTTTCTGGGGTTACTCTATGTTTTCATGGGTTTATCGATGGTTTTTTCTCCCGCGTCGTGGACATCTAACAACGGTGAAAATCTGCCGCCTGTCATGGGATGGATTTTTGCTGGAATCGGCGGTTTTTGGGTTTTAGCCGCGCTGATTTTCGGCATTTTGACTATTGTATCGGGACGGTATATTTCCCAAAAACGCAATAAAACTTTTAGTATCGTCATCGGAGCCATCAACTGTCTGTTCATGCCGCTGGGAACAATTTTGGGAATTTTTACTATTGTCACGTTGAGCAAAAAGGAAGTTGTGGATTTATACGAGAATAAGCAAGATTTTGTCGATGCTTCAAAACTCGGGTAAAAGTACTTTTGCTCCAATTCAAAAATTGCACGTTATTCGCTACGCTTCTTTAGGTTTCTGCGACCAAAAATCATCCTTTCGCGCCAGCGCAAGCGGTTCAGAGCGCTATGGGACGTGTTGCAAAATCCCTCTTCCGTTAAGATCCGTCAAAAGTACTTTTACCGCGCAACGCAAATAAGGTAATATTAATTCATGCAAGGGAAAACAAATGTGCGGTTTTTCGGTGTGGCCGTTCTCGCCGTTTGCGCCGCGATCGTCGTCGTGGCAGTGGCTCGGATCCGGCAAAGAAAAATAGCTGTTGTGCATTCCAGTGAATATCTTCGACGTGTTCCGACCCGGCGCACCGAAACATCTCCGCGGCCAACGCCGCCATGGCGTGCCGCGTGGACGGAAGACGACGCGCCCTATCGCGAGGCGCGGCAGCGTATAGATGCGCTGATCGCCGACGGCATGAACCCCGACGACGTGTTGATGCTTGCAAAACGAGATTATCAATTGAGCCAATCGGAAAGCGGCGCCCAAGTTGATCCGCTGATCACGTTCCGGCAATCGTATGCGTCCTATCGCGCGCGGGAATATATTCGGGTTCACATTCTCCCGGAATTGACGGAATATTATCGTCCTGATAAAGAACGGGAATATGAATCCAAATTGATCGAACAATTGAACAAAAGATTCGCCATCATCACGCCCGCTTCGCCGCCGCATAATTATGAATATGCACGGCTAATGTTCCTTGCGGGCGGCATGGATTATGTGGATCACGGCAAAGAAAAAGTACTTTTGGGCGAGCGGTTATTGAAGAAAAATCCCCACGATGTGGACGTGAAAGCGGTATTGGTCGAAGCGCTGGTCAGGGCGAACGTCCCCCAAAATGTGCGCCGCGAATACGCGCAAAAAGCTGTCCGATACGCAGTGCAAATCACTCACGCGGAGCCCGATTCTCCCCGTTCCTGGAGGACACTGGCAACGGCGTATCGGGGATTTTCGCCTGCAAATGGGGAGCGCGACGACGACGAAAAGCTCCGGCAATACGCGGAGGAATATGCCCCAAGAATCGAGCTAGCCAATCGCATTTGCCTTGCCCTAGCGCCTGCCGATTATGGGCAGCGGCTGTCCACCAATACCGCGCTCAAGGAGTTGCAGCAGCGAGTTATCAAGCATCCGCTCAAACAAGTCAAACGAGGAATTCCTGCCTACGCGCAAGGGTTGGCGAACCAGCGTCCGTCCAGATTAAATTTCTATCGATGGAATATGGACGATACGCCATTCCGCAAAATCCGCACCGAAATTGATCGAAAAATTGCCAGCGGCACCGATCCCGAAATCCTCTTGCAGGCAGCCAAGCAAGATAACGCGCGCAAAAATCAGAAAAGATATATCGAAGATTACGAAGCGGCGTTTCGATTCGGATACGCATCCTATCGCGCCGCGGAACAAACATACTATCGCCTTTCTCCCAAATCGCAAACGATCGCGAACGGCGTTTTATCGGCGGATTTTTCGGCCACCCCGCAGAAGGTCAAGGTTAGAGACATCGTGAACGAGGAGAAGCGCCGATGGGTGGACAATCAACGCGGGATCGAAATGTTTTACGATGTCTATGCCGCGAACAGCGTGGTCGTTGAGAGTTTGGCGCCGATAAATAGTTATGAATTTGCGCGGCTGAGCTTGCTGCTCCTTGATATGACGGGCGGAACGTCCTCGGAGGGCTGGGGAATCGTGAGCGATATTAAGATGCTGCAGAAACGTGCCCCGCACGACATTCAAATACAGGATATTTTGGCGCGGGAATTGGCGGAAAGCGCCGATCTGGCGGATCAGCAGACGGCGATTCACTATGCGCAGGAATTAGCGTCGGCGCAACCCGCGTCCTTCCGTTCCTATGAAACGCTGGGCACCGTTTATCGGAAAATCGCGCACGTGCCGGATCCGGCGGACGATGAGCCACAGGAAAACAGAAAATTTCGGAAGGGATACGCGGCAAAATCGCTGGCCGCGTATCGAAAATGTCTTGAACTTGCGCCGCACAATTATGCGCCGCGCCTGGACATTCGCCACGAAATCGCGCTCATCCAAAACAGCTTGAATGCGTAGCAAGCACATTTTATTGAAAAGATGCGCCTTATGAGTGGGGTTTTCCGCCGAGCAAACATGCACCAAAATATTTTTCTGTCAAAATCACGTAATTCACTCAATAAGATGATTTCGGGAAGTTAAATCTACGCTACTATTTCTCAAAATCCATAAAATTCCTCTCGTCGGCATCCCCTTCAGAAAATTCAAGCAAGTATGGAGGTTCGTTATTCACTAACATTGCCCCGCTATATTTGGGGAAAAAATTGATAGCCCAATAGCTCCCTTCTTCTTTACTTAATTGAGAAAGTTCCCATCGCCCAGACCCCGAAATGAGTTTTTTGTGAGAAGTCCCCCATGTATCAAATACCCAATCAGGCATATTTTTCATTTCGAAAGTGTGATTAGAGAGAATAGTAATCCGCGGTGTAACATAGTCATAATGACCGCGACTACGCATGTCGTCTAAAGAATCTGGAGTCACCTTCCATGTGCCAATTAAATCAATTTCCTTAGGTTTAACGGTTGCATATTCGTTAACAGCAGGCACATATGGCCACAGGAAAGGCACGCATCCTGTGAGCAACAGGCAACAGGAGATGATCCCAGTTAATCTTCCAATATGAAGAAAAAATGCATGTCGCATATCTTTGACAACTTCAATAGAACGTTTCATTTCCTAATTCGTTTAGTATAGCAAGCGAACTGCAATTACTCATTAACATTACTAATTACAGCCACAAGTCTCGCGCCGGAGTTGGGAATGATACAATAGAATTATGCAACGCGAAAAAAAGTCAAACACATTGTTGAACGTCTTTTGCTTTCTGTTGCCTTTTCCTATCACTTTCTTTTTACCAGCGGCTATTTCAATATTCGTTGCTCTCGTACTTCGCCGTTTCTTTTATGATCCTTATGACCATATAATCACCGTTGCAATACCCCTTACTTATATAATTTTTATAGTGTTAGAAATTGCTTTAGGCATTAAACTTATAAAAATTGCTTCCTCACCTCGAAGCAAAGCTGCCGCACAGAGCTTACTTAATGGTACCATCGCAATTCCTGTTATCATTATAGTAGTAATGTTCATAAGCATTGCGTTTAGATAAATTCATTGATGTTTTTCTCTCATCCTGCCACTGACAATATTTTTCCCGCTTCCGTCGTTATTACTGGCTTTTGCACTTTACATGATGTGCGCGGAGAATTTTATTGTTACAACTCTCATCGACCGCCCTCGTTGCAATCACTTTTCTCAGCACCGCAAAAAGAATTAGAAAGTACTTTTCCGCTGGAATCATTTTGGGATCAATTGCAAAATGAAGTTGATCGAAACAATTTTGAAACGCCACCGGAGCGAATCGGCGCGGTGTTTTCTTCTTCCAAAGGGCGACTGGATTTAATCGGCGATAAAAGTACTTTTACCGATTGGACGTGCGACTGGGCGCTGCAAAAAGTACTTTCATTGGCTAACGGAAAAGGCCCGGCACTGTCGCCTGTGGCGGCTTGCGCGGGCGGCGCGCATTGTGTGGCGTTGGGCGCGCAAATGATTGTGAACGGTCAGGCCGATGTTGTATTGGCCGGAGCCATCGAAGCGCCGCTGACGCCGCTGGCGTTGGCGGCGTATCGCAAAATGAACGCGCTTAGTCGCAGCGGCGTGATGCGGCCATTTGATGTGCGGCGTGACGGATTTGTGCCGCGCCCCGGAGCGGCGTGTTTGATACTGGAAAATGCGGAACTGGCGCGGCAACGCGGCGCGAAGATTTTCGCGTATTTATCAGGATGGTCAATGATTTTCGATCCGCATTCATTATTAACAATGTCGCCGGATGGCGAAGCGATTGCGCGATTGATTGAGGACGTGATGCGCAAAAGTACTTTTAAGAGTGATAAAAATTCTACCGTGGATTATGTGAATTTACACGCCACTGCAACACCTTACGGCGACCTGGTGGAAGCGCGTGGAGTGGCGCTGGCGTTGGGCAAATCGGTCGCGGCGAGCGCCACCAAACCGCTGACCGGACACACTTTAGGAGCGGCCGGCGCCATCGAGGCATTGCTAACTATACGTGCGATGGGTGAAAATATGATACCGCCTACGTTAAACTTAGAATGTTTTGACGCAGAGTGCCCGATTGACGTGATCGCGGGAGACGGATTGCAGGTTTCCGTGAATCGCGCGCTGTCGCTCAGTTATGGATTCGGCGGGCATATGGGCGCGTTGTTGTTTGAAAAATTTGAGGAGACGATACAATGAAGATAGCCATTTTGGGCGCGGGCGGATTAGGCAAAGCTGCCGCGCAGATTATTGAACAGAAAGACGAAATGCAGTTAGTGGCCGTGGCCGACGCGGAAGGTTTCATCCACGCGCCGCAAGGTGTGGATACCAAAGACCTATTGCAAGTGAAAGCAGGCGGCAGCGTCGCGGCTTTGGCGGGCGGCGAAAGTACAAATGATTCTATTGGACGAGTCATCGATTTGAAAGATCAAATCGATGGCGTTTTTCTGGCATTGCCCAATTTGCCGAACAACTTTATTCCCGGTGTTGTGGATCGTTTTCTGGACAGTGGTTTTCAGGGCGTCTTTTCGGACGCGCTCAAGCGCACGCGCGCCATGGAAATGGTTTTTGAGATGGACGCTAAGGTACGCGATTCCAAATGTGTGTATCTCACTGGTTGCGGCGCCACGCCTGGTTTGCTGACGGCTGCGGCCGCATTGGCGGCGCAGAGTTTTGCGAAGATCGAGAAAGTGGATATCTGGTGGGGCGTGGGAATTGAACGTTGGGACGATTACAAAGCCACCATCCGCGAGGACATCGCCCATCTGCCTGGCTTCGATGTAGAAAAAGCCAAATTGCTTTCCGATGCGCAAGTGGATGAATTACTCGACAAAACCGAAGGCAAGCTGGAACTGCACGAAATGGAACACGCCGATGACGTGATGCTGGAACGCGCCGGCGTAATTGATCGTTCCCAAGTCACGGTTGGCGGCGTAATGGATACGCGCTCCGCGCAAAAACCCGTGCACACCACGATGACATTGACCGGCATCACTTTTGAAGGCAAACGCAGCGAACATAAATTTATTTTGGGCGACGAAACCTCCATGGCCGCCAACGTCTGCGGCCCGGCGCTGGGTTATTTGAAACGCGCGCACTGGCTGCGCGAACGCGGCGTGCATGGCGTTTTTGGCTCCGCGGAAATGATGCCGATGGTCGTGAAATAAATTTGAAAAAGTCCCCCCTTGTCAAAGGGGGATTAGGGGGATTTCGACGCTAAAACTTTGTCTATTTTTAGATTTCCCGGACGAGTGTTCTATAAAAAATCCCCCTAAGTCCCCCTTTAACAAGGGGGACTCTCCGCTACACTAAAAAGTACTTTTATGCCAACTCCTCCCCAACTGCCTACCTTGCGCCGGTGTGATTTGAAACATCTTCAGCTCACGCCGATTCATCGCGCGCGCAATTGGAGCAAGGCGGATGTGTCGCTTCTGGAGTGGCCGGCGGACAGCGGACAGCAATTGGTGATTAAAGACTTTGCCAGGCGTCCGCTGTGGTTTCGCATATTATTGGGAAGGCCACTCTTGCGCCGGGAATGGAAGACATTGCGCGCTTTGCACGACATCGAAAGTGTGCCCACTGCGCATCGCCGCATTGATAAAGACGCTTTCCTGATGGATTATTTCCAAGGCGAAAAGATTGATGATATCGAAGAAACCGCAATGCCACATGGATTGGTTTCGCAAATCGACGATCTAATACAAGTTATTCATGCACGCGGTGTGACGCATGGTGATTTACATTCCAGCAATATTCTCATCACCAAAACAGGTTGCAGTTTTGCGCTGATTGACTGGGCAACTGCATGGTATTTTGGGCCTGAGCCTCGCGGTTGGCGAAAAGTACTTTTTCACGAATTAGCCGCTTTAGATGATCGCGCCGTGGCCAAAATCAAGGTGCACTTTCACCCTGCCTCGTTGACGGAAAATCAGCGTCATTTGTTGCTTCATGGCGGTTCTGCGACCTATCGCGCATTCAAATCATTACGTCATTTGTTGGAAAAATTGCGAGGACGTGACAAAAGCAGGAAGCGTGCCAAAATGATGCGGATATATCAGAGTAAGCTGGAACAATATCCCTCGCAATCATCTGAAGGAAATACACAAAACCATTAATTGAGGAAAAGTACTTTTATGGAATCATCACAAACAGAAAGACCCCATTCCGGCGGCAAGGGCGTATTGAAAAAACCTTTTATCGAGCAATTAAAACTCCTCTTTGTTTTCCTCTGCCTCGGCGCGATTATCTGGTTTTCCCATCCCACGCCACCCTATTTTTACAGTGGATTAGCATTGGTTATCATCGGCACGCTCATCCGCATTTGGGCCGGCGGCCATTTGACGCGAGACCAGCGATTGACGACTTCCGGGCCTTATGCTTATTCGCGCAATCCGTTTTATCTGGGGCGTTTATTGTGGATCGTCGGCTTTGCCGTGATGAGCGGTTTTGCCAATTATGTGATTATTGGAATTTTGATATTCGCGCTGATCATTTTCTTCATCTATTACATGCCGCGCAAAGAGCTTCGCGAAGGCGGACGCCTCAAAGAATATTTTGGCGAAGATTATGACACCTGGAAAGCCAATGTCCCCTCGCTTTTTCCACGCCTGACGCCCTATAAAATGAATCCCAAGAAATGGAATGCGAAACTCTATTTCGGCAATGACGGAAGCATCACCGGCAACAAAGAAATCTGGACGACGCTTGCGGTGATTTTAATTGCTGTATTATTTTTCCTGCGAATGGCGTTGCCAAATTCCGCATAAATTTTCAATTCTCCCAAAAGTACTTTTGTAAGGCAGATGATTCAGATTTTATGAAAGCAGACGACGATCAACTGAGTGAAGTAACCAGCCATCCTGTGGACGAAGCGCAAAGCGAACTCCAGGCAATTCCGGTTATCGATCATTATGGCGAACACCTGGACGATTTAATCAAAATTCCCATCGAAGATAATGGCGAGCCTTTGGTTGATATTTTCAAAGTATGCCCGCAACTGAAATGGGCGCCAACCAGTCCTCGCTTTAATTTTCCGCGCAGCGGATTGGCTCGCGTCAGCGTGGCGGAAATGTTGGGACGCGCGCAAAAAGCCTTGCCCACTGGCTATCATTTTCAGATTATCGGCGCATTCCGCGCTTTTGAAGTGCAACGCCAAATGTATGAACGTGCCAAAGGCGAACTTCGTGCCAAGCATCCCGATTGGAGCGAGGAATTACTCACCGATTATATTAATGTCTTTTCCGCGCCACCCGTCCACGAAACGCCGCCGCCGCACACCACGGGCGGCGCGGTTGATCTCGGAATTATTGATGAAAGCGGCGAACGGCTCGACATGATTTCGCCATTTGAAATGGGCTGGGATTCCGCTCCGACAAATATCGAAGGCCTTAATCCGCAAGCGCGAAAAAACCGCGACTTCATGGGAAAAGTACTTTTGGATTCCGGCCTCACCAATTTTCCGGGCGAATGGTGGCATTGGAGTTATGGTGAACCGGGTTGGTCACTGCGCGTGAATCATCCTGTGGCTTTATATGGCGCGGTTCCCGAAGATCAGATTCCCGATTGGTCACCGCCGGAAGAATAATGTCATGCCATTTGCGCCGCAAATTAGAAAACAAGTTTTGCAAGCGTTGGAACAACATATTCTACCGATGCTTCGCGACACTCAGATTTTCCAGGTGCGGATCGCACCACCATTTGATTTGGCGCCCGCTGAACATTGGGAAATAAAACAAAAGTACTTACCCCATAAAACTCCGGATCCACTGCAAATGTCGTGGAGTTGGAAGAAACAACAGATGAGCACATCGCGGATTCCCTATCTGATTTTTGTGTATGAAGGGATCGCCGATCACAAAATCGGCATTACCACGCGGATGGCTAAGCAAATTAAAGCAGAAACCGGGAGAATAGCAGAAGGAGCGATCATGGTGCGATTACCCGCTCCCTGCGCCGCATATTTTCCGCCTCGCACTCCCGGCCACAGCAAGGCGGATCCCACACCCACTACCCACAAAAGTTTATGTATGTCGCTGATGAGTCAGGATGTACGTTTTCATCTTTCCGCATCAAATGCGGAAGGATGGGAATATGTTTCCCATTCATTGCAAATTCATGATCCGTTATTGCTACAAATGGCACAGGCTTATGGCGAAGAATTAGCAATCCCGGGGAATTCCGATGTGGCGCAGGCGCAACTCTATGTCATGATGAGCCGTTTCTACCGATTATTGCAGTCCCATCGCTTGCCATTAGCCAATTCCGCCTGGGCTGCACCACTGGTGCAACAGCCGCCATCCGTTAATCCTGAGGAGTGGGAACTTTGCCAGCGCATCATGGATTACATTGAAACACGATTAAGTAGTCCGCTGAATCGCACCGGTATTGCTCGCGCGATGGGCATTTCAGCAGATCATTTGGGACGTATTTTTCACCGCATCACCGGATTGACGTTGATGCGTTACGTCACGCAAAGACGTCTCGAAGCCGCTAAGTTGGTCTTGGCAGAGGGAAAGGAAAACATCGCGGAAATCGCCAGCCTCGCCGGGTTTGCCAATGCCGCCAACTTCTGCGCTACCTTTAAACGCATTAACGGCATCAGCCCCAAAGCCTACCGACGCGAACATCAACCTCATTCCACATAAGAAAAGTTGAAGTTAATCGGTTTTTAATAATTTTATCGTTTTACCACAACTTTTTGCATCGTAAAAAAGGTTTCAAATCCAGCCTTGCCGGGTATAATTATTCATATCGGTAATTTTATGTTCGCGTTTTGTTCTTAAAAGTACTTTTAAGCTCCTTTCGGCAACCACAAATACCGCAACAAAAAATATAATGAGGAGAAATCTTATGTATCGCAAAAAAACCACGGCATCAGCATTTACCTTGATAGAATTACTTGTTGTAATTGCAATTATCAGTATCCTGGCAGCAATCCTGTTTCCCGTCTTCGCGCGGGCACGCGAAAACGCACGCCGCGCTAGTTGCATGAATAACCTAAAACAAATTGGTTTGGGATTCATTATGTATACGCAGGATTACGATGAATGCTACCCATCAGTTAACTGGACTGGAGGAACGTATCGTTTTCCAAATGGCGATCCTTCATCCGCGAACCCCTGGTATTTAAAAACCTATCCTTATGTCAAGAGCGTGCAGTTATACAATTGTCCTAGCGCTCCAGATGACTTGAAATGGGACGGTAGTTATCGCGGTGGCCCTTTTTCCTATGGCGCCAACTTGCACTTCTTCACCAGCGCCGGAAGCCAGAATCTGGCCGGTGTCGATAAACCGTCACAAACAGTGATGGTGGTGGATTCCAATTATCAATCCATGGAACCATTCTTAAACGACGGCCAAGCGCCCTGGTGGAACGTTGATAGAGCACTCTTGGATCGCCACCTGAGCGGCGCGAATATCCTGTTTGGAGACGGACATGTCAAATGGATGAAATTAGATAGAACGTCAAACTGCGATCCTCTGACTGCTTCCTGTCGCGTCGTATCTCCCGGAGCTTCGCGTGGGGTCTATTGGTATGCAGACGGAACGAGATAATTTTTCACTTGGATTTTATGATGATCTTCAACAAAACGCATAAAAGTACTTTTACTGGCGTAGCATTTTTACTTTGCTGTCTCACCCAAGCGCGCGCGATGACTGTAAGCGCGCTGCCACTCAATATCCCTTTAACTAACGCTGATTTTGAAAACGGCATGGACGGATGGAATGTGTGGAAAACATTCACGGGCCAGGCTACCATCAATAACGAAGAGGCGCATAGCGGAAGTCATTCTCTGGAAATCAACGCTATTGTGAAGAACAATAATCCACTCGCAGCGCAAACTATCACAGGTATTCAGGGAAATGCCACTTACCGGTTATCCGCCTGGACGCGCCTTGCGCCGGGTTCTGCGCCGGTGGATGCCGCAGTTAAAATTGAGGGTTACAATACGGCCAATAAAAACATCGATCAGCAATACGGACGTATTCATTTACAGAATAATCAACAATGGCAACAAGTCAGCGTGACGTTGCCGCTCAAGGCCGATACGGTGCGCGCTGATTTAATCTTGCGCGTTTACGGCAAGGGCGCGGTGCTCTTTGACGATGTCCGGTTGGAGACATCAGGCATTTCCGTTGCCGATCCCGTCCAAAAGGCAATACCTGCCAATAGCAACGAGCAAATTAAATATGAGTTGAAATTGTATTATCCCTGGACGGAAAAAGTACTTCCCGCTATTACAGCTGATTTAAACTCCAGCGATACACAGATTCCAACGGTTGTGGAGCGCGGAAAAGATAACCAGCATTTTTTTGCTACAGTGCCTTTGCGGCTTACGCAAGCCGGGGATTATCAATTACATTTTTCGCTCACGCAAAATGGCAAGCAAGTAACAACGCAATTTCCAGCAAAAATTTATACAACCTTGCCAGATCGCAAAGCTCAATTTCTGACAGATAACGGCACTACACTATTCCAAGGCAAACCGTTTTTTCCGATCGGCATTTATCACGCGGCATTTACCGACAGCGCCTTTCAACAATTGGCGGAAAAAGGATTTAATGCAATTGTGAGTTCGCCCAATGATGATGCGGAAGCATTACAAACCACTCTTGATCGCGCGCAAAAATATGGTTTTGCGGTGGATGTTCCGTTGCACCAGCATTCTCAAGTCGCACAGAATCTGCCTCTATCACTGGAGAAAATCCGCCGGTTCGCCAATCATTCCGCCGTATTGAATTGGAAAATTTTGGATGAGCCCGAATATAATTTGCAAGTTGCGGGCGAAATTCCTTCCGTCTATCGCGCGCTCAAAGCCGCGGATAAAAATCATCCTTTTGAATTAACTCTCAGCGCGGCGGGTAATCTCGATTTATTTCAACATTTCTGCGACATTATTCAACGTGATATTTATCCAATTCCCAATTCACCATTAACGCGCGTTGCCGATGTGGCGCAGGCGACCTTGCAATCCAAACGGCCCTGGCAGAATCTTTCATTTGTGTTGCAATGCGGCTGGACTCCAGATATGAAAACGCAACCAACGGCAGCACAAGCGCGCAGCATGGTATATTTAGCGTTGATTAATGGCGCCAAAGGAATCTGGTGGTATTCAATGTATGATCCGAAATGGGATCTCACCAAAACGCCACTTTGGCCACACATGAAAGATATTAACGCGGAAATAAAAGTACTTTCGGAGCCGATGATGCTCGGAGAAAAGATAGACGGTATTTCATGCGATAATACAAAAGTACTTTTTACTGCCAGAAAATTTGATGGGAAGATATACCTTCTCATTACGAATCCAGAAAATGCTCCGGCGCAGATCACGTTGAAATTACCTCAAAACATGAAATTTACAAATGCCCAAACATTAGATAGAAAAACCAAAATCTCTATTGAAAATCAGGAAATCAAGCTGAACTTAACTGCTATCGATTCGCTCACACTCGTCTTAGAATGATTTTCAGAGAGTCGCAACTCACCCAGTGCGCGTAAATATACCTTCATAGATCACAGGCGGCCGCTGCACTTTATCGTATGGCGGCGGCGGACAATTATATTCCGTGAGCGGTTCTGCAGAATTTCGCTGAAATCCGACTGATTGCAATTCGCGAATGATCTCTTCCTCCCGCAAAAAACATTGTGGCTCGCCGCCAAACTGCGTGAAAATAAATTCTTCTCCATTGAACGACGGCGCATTGTCGGGAATGGTGTGCCGTGAAAAGGTGAATAGAAATAAGCGCGCGCCTTTCTTTGCAACGCGCGCGGCTTCAGTGATACCACTGCGAAATTCGCGATCTGACATTGCAAGATTCCAAATCCCATGCGCAATAATTAAATCGAACGTATCATCACCAAACGGCAATGGCGCCATTGGCGACAAGGCTAATTCCACAGAATTCGGCGGCGCTTCCTGCTTGCGTTTGAGATCCGCGGCGCGCAACATTGGCACTGATAAATCAGTGCATGTGACATGATAGCCCAACTGCGCCAATGGCACCGCATTGCGACCAGCACCTGCACCGATATCCAAGGCACGCAACTGTTCATTAGAATTCCGCTGCGCTTTTAGTTCGCGCGCAAAGTTCATGAGAACATCATTGGGCGAATTGGTGCGGAAGTTTTCCACCAATCCCGGCGCTTCCCAGCGTGGACTGACAGGATGAGCAAAATCGGAAAGAGCATTATTCATAGCAATTAGTGACAACTTTTAAGATAGATATTCTTTGACACGACATTTAGGACAAGTATATCTTTTATTGCACAGCAAAAGTACTTTTACTCATGGCACAGCTTCTGCAATTACTGAGAAACCATGAAAACTCAACAATACGATGCAATTGTGATCGGCACGGGACAAGGTGGCGCGTTGGCAAAACATCTTGCGCAAGCTGGGCGAAAAACAGCGTTGATAGAACGACGCTGGCTGGGCGGATCGTGTATCAACTGGGGATGCACTCCCACAAAAACTATGATCTCCTCCGCACGTATCGCACACCTTGTTCGCCGCGCGGCGGATTTTGGAATTCACACAACCCCACCTCAAATAAACTTGCATCAAATCCGCCAACGCAAGCGCAACATGATTCTTGATTTTCGCGGCGCTTATGAAAAAAGCGTTGGCCAAGTTGATAAGCTGCAAATTATCTGCGGCGAAGCGAGTTTTCACGATAGTAAAACATTGCAAGTAGAACTACAAACTGGAGAAACAGCACAACTACAAGCGGAAACAATAATTATCGCCACCGGATCTTGCCCAACTATTCCACCTATTTCCGGCTTGGGCGAAAGTGGTTATTTGACATCTGAAACACTGATGGAAATAGACACTGTTCCCGAACATTTAATCATTCTTGGCGGCGGTTATATCGCAGTGGAATTTGCACAAATGTTCCGGCGTTTTGGCGCGCAAGTGACAATGCTGGAGCGCGGCGAACAATTGCTTGCCAAGGAAGATATCGATGTTGCAACTGCGCTTGCGGAGATTTTACGGGATGAAGGAATTACTATTTTGCTGAATTACGAAGCTTCGCGAATCACTAAAAGCACAAAAGTACTTTCCGTCACAGCGGATTCAAAAAACGGCGAGCAAACACTCCAGGGATCACATCTTCTTCTTGCAGCAGGACATACTCCGAACACGAAATCTCTCCATCTGGAAAGAGCCGGAATCGAGACTAATAAAAAATCTTATATATGCGTGAACGGTTCTTTGGAAACGAATGTACCAGGAATTTATGCGCTGGGCGACGTAAAAGGCGGCCCGCAATTCACGCATATTGCCTATGATGACACGCGAATTTTGCGCGCCAATTTGCTGGACAATAAATCGCTAAGCATCAAAGATCGCATCGTTCCTTACGTCGTGTTTACTGATCCCCAATTGGGCCGCGTGGGGCTGACAGAAAAAGCTGCGAGGAAAGCGGGATTCAATATCCGCGTGGCAAAAATTCCACTGGATGAAACCGCAAGAGCCTTGGAAACAGGCGAAACAAAAGGCTTCTTAAAAGCAATTGTGAATGACGACAACGATCAGATTTTAGGCGCTGCAATCCTTTCCGCAGAAGGTGGCGAAATAATGGCGACATTGCAAATGGCGATGCAAGCAAAACTACCTTATACGGTTTTGCGCGATGGCATTTTCGCCCATCCCACGCAGGTGGAATCGTTTAATAACCTATTCTTAAAGATGGATCGAGAACGTTAAAGCGTTATACAAAAGTACTTTTGCTGCATGCGAATTAGCTAAAATGAGATACTCAATTACTCAATCAGGACTTACGCATTTCTCGATGAAAGTCCCCCTTTTTAAAGGGGGATTTAGGGGGATTTTCCTCGGGACTAACGGATTTTATGAAAAGCCTGTCCAATTTATTACGTTCAAAATCCCCCTGTTTCCCCCTTTAAAAAGGGGGACTGCGTAAGTCCTATCAATGATATGTTAAGTTCTAAAACACTGGAATGGGTTGGGCATGCAATTGATGCATTGCCTGAACACCTCGAAATCACCCGTTTAAAAGGTTCCAATTCATCACCTGTTTTTTCGATCCAAAACCCGAAAACACAAATTTTTGTATTACGGGTTTTGAACAATCAAAAATGGCTCAACGAAGAACCTGATCTGGTGCGCCACGAAGTAGCCGCGTTGGATGAAGCGCAGAAAACAGGTTTGTTAGCTCCGAAAGTTATTGCTTATTCTGAAGATAATGTTGCCACGGATTTCCCGATGGTTTTATCCACCTTCCTGAATGGAAACGTGGAACTGCATCCAACAGATTTTCAGAAATGGCTTGAAGAACTTGCTACCCAACTAACAAAACTGCACCAACATTCCGCGCCTAATTTTCCCTGGCAATATCAATCCTGGACGGATAAAGATCTTTTGCAGCCACCAGACTGGAGCACTGATTCCAAGATGTGGGAGCGCGCAATAGAACTGGCATCCCAACCCGCGCCGGAATATTTTCCGGTCTTTATTCATCGCGATTATCATCCCACGAATGTATTGTGGAGTGGCAATGTAATTAGCGGGATTGTCGATTGGATCAATGCGTGCCAGGGCCCGGCGGGAGTTGACGTGGCACATTGCAGAAATAATCTTGCGCTGATGTTTGATGTGAAAACGGCGGATCAATTTTTGGAAATGTATATTCAGGCATCTCCTGAATTTGAATATGATGTGTATTGGGATATCGATTCGATTTTGAATATGTGCTTACCGGCGCCGGAATTTTATAAACCATGGCAGGAATTTGGAATGGATATTATTGCGCCTGAAATTCTACAGCACAGAACTGAAAATTATCTGGGAAGTTTGATGCAGCGGATTTGATCTCATAAAACCGGGGGAATTCCTTGCTTCATTCCAACACAGAATTCCGATCTTCACTCGGTGGCAATCCATACATTTTTTTATAATCCCGCGAAAATTCGTGCACCCGAAAGTAGCCCACTTCCACTGCAATCTGGCTCAATGTTAATGAAGATCGCAATACCAATCCACGCGCGAGACTCAGGCGAATTTGTTTAATACGTTTCATGGGCGATTGGCCTACAGCGCGTTGCGAAGATCGTGTGATTGTCGCGATGCTGCATCCTGCCCATTTTTCGAGAATCGCCAAACTCAACGGTTCATGAATATGCTGACGGATTTGTGTTTCCAAATTCCACCATAATTTCGCGGCATCATCCATCAAAAAAGGTTGCGGCGATTGCGCGCTAAGATTTTCCAGAATCTGCAAAAGATTCCGATGTAATTGAAATAATCGCAACGTTTCATTTTCACATTGCCAGGTCTCAATCATCGCAGCAAATAGATTGCGCATCGAAGCGCGTGGAAAATGAAACAGCCTCGCATCGAAAGACGGCGGCGGCAAAGTTGGCGCGATGAAATTAATCGAATAGAATTCCCACGGCGTTTCCTGCACTTCACCTTGCACCCATTCGTCCTCGTGATACCACAACACCGCGCCAGGACGCAATTCATAAAATCGCCCATTGCATTGCTGCCGCACACGGCCATGCACGACATAATGCAATAGATGCCCAGGTAATGAAGTGGCAGTGAAGGTTTTCTTCTTCTCAGCGTAAGTGATGAATTTTGCTAACAAAATGTTTTGAATCGGTGATGAACCAACTGTTGAATGCAACATAATAAATTACCTAATGACGTTTTCTGCTAAATTAAGCATACAAAATTGCTAACGCCAAAAGTACTTTCATCTGGCAAATTAATAGTAAATAGCCCCACGTAAGGAGAAATTAAAATGCAAGAACACACTTCCCTGTCAACGCAATATGAAAGAGACGGTTTCCTGGTCGTCCCCGATTTATTAACACCGGAAGAGTGCCGGCAACTGAAAAGTGAAGGCTTAAAAGTGCTTTCGGAAAACACCAAACCCGGCGGCACAGTTTTTGTGGGCGCAGCTGCAAACAGCAATTTATTTTATCGCCTGGCCTCCAACACACGCATTGTCCGCGTGCTAAATCAAATTATGCCGAATGGCATTATGTTCATGAGCGACAAACTGGTGTTCAAGACCGGCGTGCAGCCAAAAGCAACTCCGTGGCACTGCGACAGCGCCTATTGGCGCAACACACGTCCCAAACTTTCAGTGTGGATTGCTCTTGATGACGTGAGTGCAGAGAACGGCGCGCTCCGCGTTTTGCCAGGCGAACATCATCAAAATTGGCGGCACACTTCTGCCTCCCCAGGCGAGGAATTTGGCAATCGGATTCAAGGTATAAATGAGGAGAATGCCGTTATCTGCGAAATGAAAGCTGGCAGCGCTCTTTTCTTTTCCGATAAATTACCGCATTCATCCACACCCAATAGCAACGGCAAAGATCGCTACGCCATCATCAGCACCTATCACGCTCCAGCTCCTGATGAAGAATTTGATACGCACTTCCCCGCCCGCCATGTAATTGTGCCGGTGGAAATGTCTGAGTAAAAGTACTTTTACCTGCCACGAAGATCAATATACACTCTTGAGATGCCATTCGCGCCGCAAATTCGCAAGGACATTTTAAACGTCTTGGAAGAAATTATTATTCCGGCGTTGCAATCGCAACATTTAACACAAATTCTCGCGGAACCGCCATTTGATTTTTCTACGCTAGAACATCAAATTTTGCAAAAGGGATTTCTTGCGGATAAAGAATACGCGCCGCTCCAGACGGAACAAATTTGGGAAAAACAATATATTGCGTCCGTTAATACGCCAACTATTATGTTTGCCTATGACGGGATTTGCTATGAACGGATCGGCATCACCAAAGAAACTGCGAAGCAATTAAATGCCACGCAGCGAAAAGCTGTTGGCGGGGTAAATCTCTTGCAATTGCCGGCGCCGGCATTATTGTCTCATCCCGCATTTATGCCGCGTTCGCGGGGAGTTCCGCGTCCGGAATCGTTGGCGCATTCAGGCCGTTCACTTTTATATCGTTTGACCAAAAGCGGCATTTACGTTGCATTAAATGTGCGCGGCCCGGAAGAGGAATACGCGACACACAATCTGGAAATTAACGATCCGGTATTGGCTCAGATGGCAAATTTATATATTGAGGAACTTCGTGCCCGTGATAATCTCGAAGGAGCACGGGCACAGCAATTGGCGTTCACGCACCGGCTGCAACGACATTTGCTGCATCACCGGCCCGCAATTAGTAACAGTTGCTGGGTGATTCCGCCCAAAAACAACTCCACGTTATCCCGGTCTCTTTCCTCGAAAAACATGGAACTCTGCCGCGATCTGGCGGAATATGTCATTATGCATTTGCACTCATCACTCACTCTTAAAAAACTCGCCGCTCATTTCGGCGTTTCAACGGTGCATCTCAATAGTACTTTTAAGCAAGCCCAGGGCATCACGGTAATGCGCTACGTCACTCAATTGCGTATTGAGGCGGCAAAAAAGATTATTGTGGAGCAACCGGAACGGATCAATGACGTTGCAAAATTAGTCGGATTTTCCAGCTCCGCCAGCTTTTGTATTGTTTTCCGCAAACACACTGGCATCAGCCCCAATAAATTCCGGCAAACAATGACGTCACAAACAAAAGAAAAGTAATTTATCTTTCATTAAATTTTTTCCATTGCAAATCAGGTTTAATTTTGACATTTTAGGGGTATACTTATCTGTGTCATTAAAAATCAGGAGGACGCTACTCATGCAAAAGTACTTTCTAGTGTTTACAAAATCCAGGAGCGAGGGATTTACCTTAATAGAACTATTGGTTGTTATTGCCATTATTTCAATTTTATCAGCAATTCTCTTCCCCGTATTCGCACGAGCACGGGAAAGCGCCAGGCGTGCTAGTTGCTTGAGTAATCTCAAACAAATTGGATTGGGAATGACAATGTATGTGCAGGATTACGACGAACATTATCCGATGGCACTTGAAGGGAAGTGGGGAGGGCCATATAAGCCGCAAACTACTCCTGGTTGGCCCGGAACAAAATTTCAAGTGAGCGATGGAAATCCAGGAGGACATTTTTTTAGTTGGATGGATATGATTTACCCGTACGTGAAAAATACCCAAATTTTCGTTTGCCCCTCTAAACAAACAGGCGCCGATGATGTTCCCTCTTATGGATACTCCGAAGCAATTGACGGAGCAGGCAATAGTCACTATGCGAATATTGGTGTAGATAACAACGTCGGCCTCTCGCTCAGCCAGATTCAACGTCCCTCAGAAACGTTGATTGTTCTTGATTGGGTATCTTATTACAACATCTATGCTAACCCGCGTGAATACAATCCGGCGTCAATTTCAAGAGCACCACATTTTGATGGCACCAATATCGTATTTTGTGATGGACATGCAAAGTGGCTGAAAGGAACCTCTATTATCAATGGTTACACTGGAACTTCATCCCGTTGCACCGCCACAAACCTTAGTGAAGTCACCAGCGGTGCTAATCGAATCAACGTACATTGTAATCCTCTTTGGAATCCTTTTATTGGCTAAAAGTACTTTTATCATGAAACAACAACATACCCGACGTGATTTTATCCGTCTTTTGAGCACCGCTTCTTTAGCTGGCGCTCTGCCTGGTTCCAGGCGAGTTTTTGCCGAACAACTCACTGGTGGCACACCTCTAAAATTCGATTCATCCTGGCACATTTATCTCTCCGCCAAACCTTCTGAAATGGAAGAATTTGCCGCAGGGGATTTGCAACATTACGTCCGCAAAATAACAGGCTGGAATTGGGAAATAATCCATTCTGACGAGGCATCGGATAAATCAGTTATTGTAGGACGCCATCCTCATTCGCAAGAAATTGCCGCAAAGCTGGATAAAACGTATGGCAAAGATCCGGACGCCTTCGCGCGAGTTGCAAAAGACAATACTTTTAGCCTGATCGGCACCAGCGAAACGGCAACCGCATTTGCTGTGTGGTCATGGCTGGAATCGATCGGCGTGCGCTGGTTTTTTCCGACGGAAAAGGGTGAATATGTTCCCAGTTTAAAAACTATTATTATTGATGCCGGTGAACATTTTGAAGCGCCCGGCATTCAATACCGGCAAATATGGCCGTGGGCGAATGGCGCGCAAACAAAAACGGAATATTTTGGAACTCTTGAAAATGGCGTAGCAGACTGGAATCTGCAACAGTTGCGCTTAAAAGTGTGGACAGAAACGAATCCGCTTTGCCCGCGGGAACATTATAATAATCTGGGCTGGGGACATTCTTACGCCTATTTTCTGCCTGCGGAAAAGTACTTTTCCGCGCATCCGGAATGGTTTGATCTAATTGACGGCACACGCCGCAAGGATCAGCTTTGTTTCACGAACAAGGACGCCGCATATCAATTTGCCGAAAATATTCGCACCGCATTGGTCAACACAGCAACTGATGATCCGCGCCGGCGCGTTGTGTGGGTCAGCCCCAACGATGGCCGCGCCTGGTGCGAATGTCCTAATTGCCAAAAGCTAGTGGATAACGATGGATCGGCCACGTCGATGGTTTTTCATTTTACGAATCTTGTCGCCCGAGATTTGCAACGCGATTATCCCGATATCAACCTGCAAACTTTCGCCTATTCCAACTATTCGACGCCACCCGATCACATTCAATTGGAACTAACAGTAACGCCGATTCTTACCTATTGGGTGGCAAATGAATCTTTTGCGTTCAACAATTCCAAACCGGCGCTTTCGGCGGGCAATCCCAAGTTTTTCAAAGCCTATAAAACGTGGTCGGAAATGAGCCGGCAGTTTGGCGTTTATCAATATTATGGCCATTTCCTCTGGTTCACGCCTTATCCGGTGGCAACGCAGATGAATCATGATTTAAAAATACTTTCCGCGAATCCCAAATTCTGGGGCTTTTCCTGCGAATACCACACCAACTGGGCAAATCAAGGCGTGGGCATGTATCAACTTTCCAAGCTGGGCTGGGATCCCAATTTGGATATGGAAAAACTAATGCGCGATTATTGCCAGAAATGCCACGGCTCTGCTGGTGATGTCATGTATCGCTATTACAACACATTGCAAAAAGCCATGGACGATGCACCGAAAGTGATCGGCGATTATTGGGAAATTCCCAACGTGCTCACAGTAAATGTGATTGCCGAATGCGATCAGCTCATCGCGCAAGCGGAGCCTTTGCTCAATCAAATGGATGAAGGAACGCGCTGGCGCACAGATTTGGTCTGCCGCGGCTGGCGCATGAGTTCTGCTTTTGCGCAGGCAATTGGCCGTTATGTAAAAGGCGGCGGTTTGGCAGATGCGCAATTCATGCGCGCGAAAATGATTGAGGTGAATGATGCGCTGAATTCCAAATGGGGACCGTATATGGCGGATTCCACGATTAATCTGCCTCACGCCAAAATATTTATCGCGCCTTTTCTGATCGCGCTGGAAGCCTTGCCGTCCGGTAAAAGTACTTTTACCGAGAATATGAATAAAGGCGGTTTGACAAAATTCTATGCTCAGGTAAACGGCTTATCTCCTTACGATTGGGGCTGGTTCGTGAAACCACAGAGCAGCGGTTCTCTGACACTTCCGGTGAAAGCCGCGGACGGGCATCAAATAAAAAACTTCAACATCAAATGGGGAACACAGGGCGCAAATTCTAATCTGCATTATGAAATGCAGGTAACAACATCCCAGGGCAAAAGTACTTTTAAGGACAGCGACGCCACAGGGAAGGAAATAAAATTGCCCGCTAATCTCTTTCCCGCGCAAGAAGTGACGATTGAAATGAAAGTACGTAATACGTCAGATAAAGGCGCGCTCAGTTTGTATAGTATTGCGTTGAAAGCGGATGTGCTATAACCGGTCAAAGCCAAAAGTACTTTTACGCAGACAAAAAGCAGCCGCGAAAAATGCGGCTGCTTTATTATGTGGATAGAAAGTTTGCGATTAACCGGCCATCGCCATGAACATGCGGCCAGTTGACGGATCCCAGGAAACTTGCGCGTGCAGAGATTTTTGGAAGAGACGGATTGGAACCATCGTCCGCCCGCTCAACAGGAACGCCGCCAAATCCATCATGACGGTTTTTTGATTCACCACAGCTTGATCGCTGCCAATAGTTATGGTGACTTCATTGTCGCCATTTTTGGCATGAACGGTTTGGCTTGCGGAATCCCAGGTTACTTTACCGCCCTGCTGTTCGAAGAGAAAACGGAAGGCCGCGACGCTGGTGGTTCCCACTAACATGGAATTCACATCAGAAGATAATGCTTTGCCGTTGTAAGTAACTTGAAGATTGCGCGGCATTTTGATCTTTTGTCCGGCGGTTAAGATTGCGCTATTTTGCAGGTTATTATTTTTTGCTAACACTGCCACTGGCAAGCCATAGTGCTCTGCAATTGCCGAAAGCCGTTCATTTTGCTTGGCGTGATAAACAGCTGGCCAGGACTGAGACATTTCACTAACTTGCATTTTAGACGGCACGGGCGAGACAGTGATTGAGGCGAATGAAGCAGCCTTCGGCGTGGAATTGAATTTTGGCAGGAATGCAATTTGCGGCTTGGTGCTTTCTCCTACTTCCTCTTGAGAACTGCGCTGATAACCCCATGATTTGCCCGAAATATTGGCCGAAGCGATGCGGCTGCTGGCGATTGTATGCGTATCTGGCGCGGTGAAGAGCGGTTGCCCATACGCAATATGCCGCGCCACCGAAATTGGTTTCGGTGCAACATATCCTGGCAACTCGCCAATTTGCGCATCAGCTACCCGATGCGCAGAAAGATGGTTTCCAGAAGTCGCCTGCGCCATGCGGCTCAACACATTAACATCTTTCATTCCCGCAGTAGGCGCGATGAAAGTACTTTTATTGAAAGTAACATCAATCTTCGCTGAACGCGAATTTAATGACGCTTGCGGAAATACCGGAAGAGCAGGAGTTACCGTTTTGACCGGAGCAGCTAGAGCTTTATTCAATGGTATCGACAACGCATCATTCACCTGGAAATAGCGTTGCGGCGCTGATTGCGTGAACTGAGTTTGCGTTAGCAAAGAATTCGGCGATTGCGTATTAACAATAGTGGACAGCGGGCTGGACTGGCGCATGCTGTTTCCCATTGAGTTATTGCTTTGCACAGATGGCGAAGGTAATTTTGCTTCGCGGACAGGCACAGACGTTTCCGTTGCCTGTGATTTGAGATTCGGGGTTGTCATCGGCAAAGAGGACAACTGCGATGAAGCCAATGTGGTTAACGGCTGATCATTGCTCAGAGATAAAGCGGAGTTGGTTGACGTATCATCGTTGGTTGACGCGAATAACGTTGGTTGAGCCAACGTAGTTTGCGGCAACGTATTAGCCGTAGCAGCCGGAGCGGCTTGTTGCGAAGGAACATCGTTGGATGCCATAAGCATGGGCAGCGGCGTTACGCGCGGCTGCGCGGCTGATGCGGAATGTTGCACTTGCGCGGACGCAACGGTCTCAACCATCAGGCTGTTTGCACTATCGTTATTGCCGTTGCTATCACTGTCATCATGCAATGCGCCGTTGCGCGATTGCGGAGGAACTAGCGTCGGTGTAACTGGCTGAAAAGGAGCTACCAACGGCGCAGTTTGCGTTGACGCCACGGTTGTATTTGATGAATGCTCAGAGTCTGGAGTTGTATTTTCCGAAGGCGAACTGGCAGTTGTGTTGGTATTCGATGAATCAGTTTTTGGAGCACTCGTATTATCTGCGGTTGGCGTGGAACTACCGCCAGATGTGGAAGGTGAGGCAATATATGTGGGATTGATAGTATTGTTGGCAATTCCGATATTCAATCGCGGCGCTTCGCCTTGGTTTGACAAAGCATCATATGCCAGGGCGTCCAATACATAAGCGCCATCATTCACCTTTGTGGTGTCAAAGGGAATGATATATGGTGGCTGGTTGATCATCCATGAACGCAATGCCGGCTTCTTGTCGGGATCGCTCGCAGAATTGAGCATCACAAAAATATACTTGACGCCGAAATTCGCGCTGGCCTGCAATTGCAAATCAACAACGCCTTTGAGCACCTGGCCATTTTGAATACCTAACCATTTCAAGGCAGGCGCGGTGGCGTCCTGTTGCTGGCTCTGCGCGGCATTGTTCACATAAACGGTAATTTCCGCCTGGCCAATCATTCCTGCGGCATCAATCACGCGCACGGTGAGCTTGTGCGGTCCGTTGCTAAAAAGTGTAGTATCCCAATTGAATCCGGAAGATTGCAGAGATTTCAAAGGCACCCAACCCGGCGTGGCAATATGATCATCCACGAACATTTGCAACGCTTTGACGGGGTTGCTGCGCTGCTGGACGGCGATATTGATTGATACCGAATTTCCCTTCACGACATCAGCATATTGTGGCGAAACGATTGTTACCACCGGGCCATAACTGCCGCTATCCACAGCCGAAACCAAATCCGCATTGGCGCGCGTTGGCATCACAATGAGAGGCGCCGCCATCGCGGCCAAAATAGCGCCAGTCACGGCGGTTTTTTTCCAAATCAAGCTCTTCTTATTGCCACCACGATTCATTTTTTCCAACAGTAACACCATCCTTTGGAATATGCACTTACAGCTATGCCAATTGGATTTAGGTTAGCACAGTCATAAATGTACGTCAATTTTATATTCATCTGCAAAAGTCAGTTAAACTGCTCTTTATGCGACTTGGCAACACCACAAAATACGCATTCGAAGCCATGGCCTTCCTGATTCGTCCCCACGCACGCGACCAATGGGCACAAATCGCCGCCATCGCCGAAACCTGCAACATCCCTCGCAAATATCTGGAACAGGTACTTCTTGACCTCAAAAATGCCGGCCTGGTGGAAAGCAAAAAAGGGCAACACGGCGGTTATCGGCTTAGTCGCCGTCCCGACGAAATCTCGCTGGGAGAAGTGCTGGCTGCCGTTAGCGGCGAATTGCTACCTCTGCCCGACTGGATGAACGAATCGAATCCCAACTTTCCCTTTGAAGCCGGCCTACGCGATGTCGTCGATCACGCCCGTTCTTCCATGCGCACCATCTTCAATGCAACTTCTATTGAAGTTTTGGTTTGCCGCCCGGAAAATTGGACGGGAATCGACTAACAAAGGCATTTCCGTGCATTATTTAGACGCAGATATCTCGCCTACAAAAGTACTTTTGTTCATTGCTAATTGCTCATTGTTCATTGCTCTGTTAAAGTACTTTTTCCAAGATCATCCTGGCGGGATGAACTCGCAAGATGAAGGTGGCCACGAAAGTACTTTTGCCGGGCCACCTTCATTGTTCCATATTCCGGCTTCTAACTTCCAAATTCCCGATTTCACCATCACAAGGATTTCCAATGCTTCATCCCAAGCCCACGCAAGGCGACACTTCCTGGTTTGTCCACGACCGTTTCGGCATGTTTATCCACTGGGGCATTTATGCTCTGGCGGCGCGGCACGAATGGGTGAAAACTTATGAATTCATTCCTGACGAAACCTATCAAAAGTACTTTTCCCATTTCGATCCCGATCTTTTCCAACCCAAAGAATGGGCGCGCCAAGCGCGGCTCGCGGGAATGAAGTATTTCGTTATTACCGCAAAACATCACGATGGATTTTGTTTATGGGATTCGCAGTTCACCGATTATAAAGCAACCAACACATTCGCCAAACGTGACCTAATCCGCGAAGTGGCAGACGCCTTTCGCGCCGAAGGATTGCGCGTGGGATTCTATTATTCTCTACTCGACTGGCATCATCCGCATTATGTCATTGACCCCAACCATCCGTTGCGCAATCACCCTGATGTGGACGCCTTGAACGCGGAGCGCGACATGACAATCTACGCGCAATACATGCGCGACCAAGTCCGTGAATTGTTAACAAATTACGGAAAGGTCGACATCATCTGGTTCGACTTTTCTTTTCCCAATGCAAAGCTGGGCAACTTGCGCGGCAAAGGGCGCGAAGATTGGGAAAGCGAAAAATTGATGGCGATGGTGCGTGAACTGCAACCGCATATTATCGTTGACAATCGCCTTGATTTGCCGAAAGAAATGGCGGATGTGGTTACGCCGGAACAATATCAACCCGTAAGTTGGGTGCATGTGGATGGCGAGCCCGTGGTTTGGGAAGCATGTCAGACATTTTCCGGATCGTGGGGATATTATCGTGATGAGATGAGTTGGAAAAGCCCGCAACAATTGGTGCAGATGTTGGTAAATTCGGTTTCCTGCGGCGGCAATTTATTAATGAACGTGGGGCCGACAGCGCGCGGCTATTTCGATCCTCGCGCCGAGGCCGCGCTGGAAGCCTACGCCGATTGGATGAAACTGCACCAACGTGCAATTTATGGATGCTCACAAAGTGAATTTCAAGCGCCAGGCGACGTGCGATACACGCAAGACTACAAAACAAACCGGCTTTACGCGCACATCTTTAATTGGCCATTCAAACATCTGCATTTGCCGGAAATGGCTGACAAGATTGAATACGCACAATTATTAAGCGACGCCAGCGAAATCAAAATGACCACAAACGACGCTTCCACTCTCCATACCAACATGACTGTTGACACCCCGCCCGGAACTGTTACTTTGCATCTGCCGGTAATAAAGCCGGATGTTATTGTGCCTGTGGTGGAATTGTTTTTGAAATAGGATCGGAATGACGCAGTCCCCCTTGTTAAAGGGGGAAACAGGGGGATTTTGAACATAACAAATTAGATGGACTTTTAATAAAATCCGTTGATTCCAAAGGAAATCCCCCTAAATCCCCCTTTAACAAGGGGGACTTTTATCGCGAAATGCGTAAGTTTTCTTATAGTAAAAGTACTTTTGCAGGCTTGGCTCAGCCTACAAAAGTACTTTTATATTCCAGAAATTTAGCGCAACGTCTCTTGCACAAACTCCACATCCTCAGCGCTAAGATATTTTCCCGCCGCGCTGACATTGCATTTCGCCTGGCGCTCATTGCGAAAACCGGGAATAACGCACGCCACATTCGGCTGCGCCAGAATATAATTCAGCGCCACCGCCACCAAATCTTCCGTGCTGCTGCCGAAACGTTCTTTGAGCTTTTGCAATTTCGGCTTGAGCGCGGCCAGCGCTTCGCTGCTAAATGCTTCTTTATCGCGGCGATTATCGCCCGGCTCAAACTGCGGCGGATTTTTCGGATCATATTTATCCAGCAACCGCGCCTGCGCCAACGGGCTGAACGCCACAAAACTCATCTGGCGCTCCGCGAGCAAATTGCTCACACGCGATCCCGGTCGCACAAACTGATCGTCCAACGCATGTCCCCAGGATTGCAACACCTGCGGATTAACAATCGGCACGATTTTCTCAAAATCATCCGCGGAATACGCCGACTGCCCCTTCAGGCGCACTTTGCCTTCTTCCACCAATTTGTCCATGACGGCTGCTGCGTCATTTAAATAGACATCATCTTTGCCAAAACCGCCGTGGTGAAAATAATAGAGATCGATATAATCGCGCTTTAAATTGATCAGCGATTGTTCGCATTGATGGCGGATGTGTGCCGGTTCGTAGGCATGCGCGGCAGTTCCGGGAAAATGGCCAATTTTGGTGGCGATAATCACATCGGTATTTTTAACGCCCAATCGATCCAGCACGCGAGAAAGCATCTGCTCGGCGCGGCCATTTCCATAAACATCCGCGTTATCAAAATGATTAACGCCCGCATCCAACGCCACTTTAATGGCTTCCGTGACTTCATCTTCATCCACATTCGCCCAACCGTTGGGAATGCCATTTACCCAATTCAATCCGCCCAACGTCCAACATCCAAAACTGATTTCGGAGACTTCAACATCACTTGTTCCCAATTTGCGGTAATTCATATTTTTCCTTTTACAATTCATCATCATTTTACATTATATGTAGCACACGAAGAACCACGCACGTAAGTAAGTGGAAATTTCCGCTTGCTGACACGCGCGATTCTTCCTGCTAATTGCTCATTGTTCATTGCTCATTGATATAATCTCCCCCTGCTGTGCAAATTTTCTACCTCATAAATGGATTCGCGGGACATTATCCGGCGTTGGATGCGTTGATGCGTTTTATCTACGTCGCGGCTGTGCCGTTGCTGGCAACTGCGCTGGTTGCGTGGGTTTTGCTGGCACCGCGTTCTTGGATGAATGTCAACGCGCCATCGCGGCGCGCGTTGCTGGCGGCTGGATTTCTCGTTGTCATTTTTGGTGCATTAACCATCGCCGCGATCAGCGTCTTCGAACATTTCGCGTTAGGCGGAGAAGTCTTATCGCGCCGTCCATTTCTGACGCATTTTGTGACGTCGCTGGTGATGGAACCCAACGACAATTGCTTTCCCTGCTTTGAAATGATGTTCGCCGCATCGCTAGCAACATTATTGTGGGCCGGCCGCCCTCGCGTGGGATTCTGCGGCTGGATTTTGGCAATAGCTTTAGGAATTGCCCATTTATATTGTGGAACCAATTTTACAGTCGATATAATTATCGGCGCGATTTGGGGCGTGGCCATCGCTGGCGCGGGGCTGGCAATTTGTGGAGTTCCGTTGACATTTCGTGTGACAAAAAATACGAGGCTTCGCTGGAAACCTCGTTTCCAAGGCGCGACTTCAGTGCTATTAATGGCCACCACTTTAATCTATGTAACAGGTTGGATGGCAAATACGCCCAATCATTTGCCGCCGCTTTTTGCGTTATTACACAGCGGGAAATCTGCCGAAGCTGCACCGACCATTGTCACTAAAAGTACTTTTGACGCTGACGCCAGTTCCAATGATTCCACTCAAAAACCACGGGAAATGTTGCTATTGACAGATTCCGTGAAGCAAGATGGTTATTTGCCACAAGCAGAAAAATACCTATTCAACATCTTGAAAAATCAACGAACCGGCATGGAAATTTTGGGCGTCAATATGGCGGAAGTGAAATCCGGAAAAACAGCGTATCGCTGCGCGGCTATTCGATTTGAAGTGCCGGGCAACGGAAATGCAGCGCGCAAACGCGTGACGGCCGTGGCGGCGCGACTCGTGAAAACAGCTTTTCATGCAGACGCCAAAATCGATCACATCGACATTTTGGGCATGAAGAAAAATCTCGAAAACAGCACCCTTTACACCGAAGGCGGAACGCCAGTTTTCACGGCTTCGGTGGATCGTGATTCTTTGATTCTGCACGGCAACCGCGCTTGGCTCAACGCAGCAAATACGAACCCGGGATTATGGTTGCGCGCACGTTCACTGCTCTATTTCGATCCGCAAGTTTTGCCGTCAAACGAAGTCTTTCCCATAAAGGAGTTTCTGGACAAATGACTTTCACGCCCCACCAATTCAACAAAGTCTTCCGGCAACCCGCCACAAAAGTACTTTTGTTCCTGATTTTAACGGCAGTAATTTGGATCGGTTATTTCACCTGGCGGCCGCCGCAATTATTGCTGGGCGTGGGACACGTGGAACATCTGAATCCACAAACGCAAACTGTCGCATTAACTTTTGACGACGCGCCGCATCCATTGACAACGCCGCTGCTTTTGGCGGCGCTGAAACACGCCAATGTGAACGCCACTTTTTTTTGCGTCGGCGATAATTTGCAGATGTATCCGCAGTTGGCGTATGACATGATTCACCAGGGAAATAAATTAGGAAACCATTCACAAAATCATCACAATCTCACCACGCTGCCGGCTACGCAACAAGGGCCGGAAATGGAGCAATGTTTCGCGCTAATCCGCAAATTGGGCGGAACCACACATCTATTTCGTCCGCCCGGCGGCGGCCTCGATTGGCACGCATTGCGATATATGTATAATCACAATATCACGCTGGCATGGTGGAGCAACAACGTCGGCGATTGGGCGCCGATGCCGGCGTGGAAAATCGTCAATCACTTCAAAAATTCATTGCGATCCGGCGATATTATTTTGCTGCACGACGCCGGCACCAGCACGCCGCAAGCAATCTCATCAATTGTGCGCGAAGCGCGGGAACGCGGATTTAAATTTGTGTTGATGCCGGAGGGAAAAAGTTAATTACGAATAATGCTCCGCGTGGCTCCGGCGTCTCGCCGGAGAAAAGTACTTTTGTCCTCCGGCGGGGACGCCGGAGCCACGGCTCAAATTCACATGTTAAACGATCTTTTCATCGGATTTTCCAAAGCACTCTATTCCACCTGGATTTTTTATAAACCCGATCACCTGCTTTTTGATTGCGGCGAAGGCGTGGCCACGGCTTTGGGAAATGGCGGATACGGCATCGAAAAAGTACTTTTGACGCACGGCCACATGGATCACATCGCCGGGCTTCCGGTGCTTTTGGGAAGCCGCGCTGCGGGAATGGGCGATCCGCAAAAACCGCTGCACATTTATTATCCGCGCGGTGACCGTTTCGTGTTGCAAATGCAGGAATATATCTCGCAAAGTTTTCGTAATCTTCCTTTTGATCTGGAATGGGTCGCGCTGGAGGATGGCGAAAAAATTCCGTTGCGCGGCAAACGCTATCTGGAAACTTTCCGCACGCAGCACATTAAAAATCAATTGACGTTGGGTTACCGGTTAATGGAAAACCGACGCCGGATTAAAAGTACTTTTGCCCATTTATCGCAGGAAGATATTTCAAAAATTGCACGCCAGGACGGCAAGGAAGCGGTTGCGGCGTTGAGCGAAAGTTATCAGGCAAAAGTACTTTTAATCGGCGGAGATGGTTTGCCTCTCGGCGTAAATGATGTTTCCGGCACGGAAATTCTGTTCCACGAAGCCACACTGATAAACTCCAACGAGCGCACCGGACAGATGCATTCCACGCTGGAGGAAGCAGTTCAAATCGCCGCCGCCGCACACGCGCAATCGCTGGTGTTGTATCATATTTCTGGACGTTATCACGCGGCGGAAATAAAAAAAGCCGTTCTCGCGGCACGGAAAAAATACAGCGTGGTGATTCCAATTTGGATATTGCATCACAATCGATTAACACAACATCCGTCACCGCCGCGTGAGCAAATTACTAAATATGGCTATCAAATTAAAATCAAAAAATGACATCAAAATAATGCGCGACAGCGGACGCATTGCGGGACGCATTTTGCGCGAATTGGGGCTCGCCAGCAAAGCGGGAGTTTCGGGAAATGATCTCGATCAAATCGCGCGCAAAATGTTGGCAGATGCAAAAACCAAAAGCGCCTTTCTAGGACATCACGGATTTCCCGCGACGATCACCGTTTCGCCCAACGACGCTGTGGTACATGGAATTCCCAATGACAAACCGTTCAACGAAGGCGATATTATTTCGCTGGATTTCGGAACGATTTATCGCGGATTCGTCGGCGATAACGCGCATACATTTGGCATCGGAAATATCAGCGAAAGCGCCGCGCGCTTATTGCGCATCACGGAAGAAGCATTACATATCGGCATCGCCGCAGCCGTGGTGGGAAACACCACAGGCGACATCGGCTTTGCTATTCAAAATTACGTGGAATCGCACGGCTACAGTGTGGTGCGTCCACTGTGCGGCCACGGCGTGGGACGCGAAATGTGGGAAGATCCGCAAGTACCTAATTATGGGAATCCGGGACAAGGCGCGAAATTAAAACCCGGCATGACAATCGCCATCGAACCGATGATCAACGCCGGCCACGAAGATGTAAAACAAGATAAAGACGGCTGGACATATCGCACCAAAGACGGCAGCCTGTCGGCGCACTTCGAACATTCTATCGCTATTCTTTCGGACGGCCCGGAGATTTTAACTTCACCGGAATAAAAGTACTTTTAGTGACACTATGCAACAACAACCTTTTAAAAGCGGCAAAGTTCGTGACATTTATGAAGCGGGCGAACACTTAATCATCGTGGCCAGCGACCGTATTTCCGCGTTCGACTGCATTCTTCCCACGCCGATTATCGGCAAGGGAAAAGTACTTTCATCCATTTCCAAATTCTGGTTTTCGCAGACAGCGGATATCATTCCCAATCATTTTATTTCTGATGATTTGAACGATTTTCCCGCTGGATTTCAGGATCAAGAAGATTGGACCGGACGCGCCATGTTGGTGAAACGCGCAAAAGTACTTCCTATCGAATGCGTCGTTCGCGGTTATTTAGCGGGTGGCGGCTGGAAAGAATATCAACAGAATAGCGCTGTCAGCGGCATTGCCCTACCCGTCGGTTTGCAGGAAAGTGCGCAATTACCGAAACCAATTTTCACGCCATCCACAAAGGCCGAAAGCGGCCACGACGAACCGATTTCGTTTGAACAAACCGCAGAATTGATTGGCAAAGAATTGGCGGAACAGGTGAAAAGCACTTCTCTGCAACTCTATTCTTTCGCTGCGGATTATGCGCGCCAACGCGGCATTATTATCGCCGATACAAAATTTGAATTCGGTTTAATCGACGGCAAATTAACATTGGTCGATGAAGCATTGACGCCTGATTCTTCGCGATTCTGGGATGTAGAAAAATACACGCCAGGCGAAAGTCAGGATTCATTCGATAAACAATTTGTGCGCGATTATCTGGAGACATTAGATTGGGATAAAACACCGCCAGCGCCAGCATTACCAACAGAAATTATGCAGCGCACTTTGGATAAATATCTGGAAGCTTATTCGCGCTTGACTGGGAATAAGCTGGGCTTAGAATAAAAGTACTTTGATGAACAATACACTACAAATAATCAAAACCGCCGTCGTGGGCCTGGGCGGACGCGGTTTATATTTTGCAAAAGCCTATTCAAAACAAGCGCATCCCGGATTTGATTTGCGCGCCGTTTGCGATCTCAACGAAGCAAAATTATCCACTGCGCGAACAAAATTAGGCCATGATATTTTATATTTTACAGATCTTAACGAGATGTTAAAATCCGCTGATATCGACGCGCTAATCGTGACGACCAACGATCCGCATCACGTGGAACCGTCGCTCGCCGCGCTGGCCGCAGGAAAACATGTGTTGGTGGAAAAGCCGCTTTGCCAAACCATCGAAGACGCGCATCAAATGATTGAAGCGGCGCGTCAATCGCCGGGCATTTTTATGATCGGTTTTGAATTACGTTCCTGCCCGGTGTTTGTGGAGATGAAAAAGTTGCTCGACGAAGGCCGCATCGGCGAAGTGAAAGTGGGGCATTGTTTTGATAATGTCTCAGTAGGAGGTAATTACTTTTTCCACGATCCGCATCGCCAGAAAGATTTTTATCAGTCGCTGCTATTGCAAAAAGCCACGCATTCGCTGGATTTGCTGAACTGGTTTATGGATAGCGATCCCGTGAAAGTGTATGCCGAAGGCGGCCTGGATTATTACGGCGGCGGCGTTGATATGTGGGGAAACAAAGTGGATGACGAGCGCCGCTGCCGCGATTGTGCCGAGGCGCACCGTTGTCCTTATGTCGTTGATTATCGCCGTTTCGCCATGGATTATGACGCCGTGGTGGAAAAAGATGATGTTTGCGTGTGGAGTAATGCAATGAATTTGAATGATAATTCATTGCTCAATATCACTTACGCAAACGGCAGCCGCGCCACGTTTCATGAATGCCATTTCACATCGGATTATTCGCGCGAGTTTACGCTGACGGGAACTAAAGGGAAAATGTATGGTTTCTATGATAATCCGGGACGTTTTCTGATCCGCATTGAATACGCGCATTCCGCAAACGCGCACACCGAAGAATGGAAACCGCAACATTCCGGCGGCGGCCACGGCGGCGGCGATCCGGCATTACGCGAAGAGTTTTATCAACGTATCATCGGCAACAGAAATGCGGGCGATGAATTAGATTCCGCCTATTATTCCACAGCGCTGGCGATTTGCGCAGAGCAATCGATCGATAGCGGCGCGGCAGTTTCCATTCCCCCATCATCGTAAATTTAATAGTATTATACACGCGAATTCCTCCGATACTCAGCCGGTGAAAATCCCGTGTGTTCCTTGAAAACGCGCGAGAAATAAAATCGATTGACAAAGCCCGCCGCTTCGGAAATTGCTTCGATTGAATCCTTGGAAAATAACAATTGTTGCGCTGCGGCAGTGACGCGCAATTCCTGCACATAACACGCCGGCGTATTTCCTACACACTGGGAAAAACTGCGGATAAAATGATCTTCGCTATAGCCGCAAAGCGCCGCAAGAGCCGCGTTGGAATGCGGCTGCGATAAATTTTCTTCGATGAATTCCAACGCCGGCAAAACAGGCGCATGCGCGGCGCCCAAATGCCGGTATTGTTCCAGTATTTTCGGCTCCACCATTTCCAGATATTTGGCTAATCCCTGATAAATAAGCGCTTTCACTTTGCAACGCCGCGCTTCATCCAACGGCTCGCCAGCAGCCAATTCGCGCGCTAATGTTGCACTTTGATTTTCCAATTCCAAAGCGGGAGAAAGACACAGCGGCGCAGCGAAAAGTGTTTGCAATGCGCGCTGCGGAACGCCGAACACATCGAAGTGCGCATAAAAATGGTGGATGCGCGTGGGATTCAAACATGAAAAGATAACCCGTGCCGGAATAAGATAAATATTGCCCGGGCGCAACGCCAAAGAATCCGCCGCCATTTCCAGGGACGATTTTCCCATGCTGTTATAATAAAGTCGCCAATGCCTGTCCTGCACGTTCTGCGCGTTCCAACTAAAGGCGCTTCTCTCCACATAGCGAGCTTCGAACAAACGCACATGCAATTCATCAATAGCGGAATTAGATATAAACATCACGATAAAAAGTATAGCCTTTTGCAACCATGACAAACATACTGAAAGTACTTTTGGAGGGATAAATATGAACACAACAACACCGGACGTTTCAGTGGAACAAATCGAAGTATTTGCCGACAACCTGGACGCCGCGCGCGCCGCGGAAATTTATCAGGAATACGGTTGCCTGGTAGTGCGCGGTTTGATGAAGCCGTATCTCAAAGCGATGCAACATGATTTTGAAGCCAGCGCCACGCAGGCTATCGGTTTGCTGCCGCAGGCCAAAAAAATTCCCGAAGGCTGGACAACGCCGGACGGTACTTTGTGGCTGCCGGCTCCGGAAAATTTTCATCGCGAACAACAAATCATGGTGCTCGGAATGCGCTACAATACCAGCGGCGCCTTTGTGCAATCGGCGCTGGATACCAACCTTCTCGATATCGTGGAAGGCATCGTCGGGCCAAACATTGAACTGTTTATGAACGGCCAATGTCTCTACAAAGAGCCGGTCGGCGGGCATCCGAAACATCTGCATCAGGACGCGTCCTATTTTGAGCATCGCTTTGAAGGGCCGGTAGCGATTCTCAATTATGCCGTGGATACCAGTCTTCAAAATGGCGCGCTTTATGTTGTTCCTGGTTCGCATAAATTGGGAATGCTGAAGCATATCGACACCTTTTCACATCTGGGGCTTGACGAAAAGGAATGGCCGTGGGAACGCGCTTTGCCGGTGTGCGGCGAAGCCGGGGATTCTATTTTCTTTCACGTCAAAACGGTTCATGGTTCGCAGGAAAATCATTCCGATAAACCGCGTCCCGTCTTTATTCATCGTTATCGCAGGCCGGATGATTATGTGGTGGTGAGCGCCACGAGCGCCGAAAACCGCGCCGATGCGGAGAAGCAAAAAGCGCAAGCCACCAAAGACAAACAGCAAGGCTGGATGGTGCGCGGTTTCCGCGAATTTGAGGTCGCATCCTAATCGATTCATCTCCTTCGCATTGGCAAATTACCCTAAAAGTACTTTTCACTTAAACTGCTACTGATGATGGTTTTGGCAATGCGAAGGAGTGAACACAAATACGATTAAAATTTTCCGGCCGCACTACGTCGCGCGGCTCATTGGAATTGCATGGCTGGAGCCACGGCAACGGCGCGTCGCCGTGGGCACGTCGAACCTGTTTGGTGGCGTTGTTGATTAGCATTTTGTTGCTTGTCGCCGTGGCGTTTTCCCGCTCTTTTATCGGTGCCCGTTTGACAATGTATCCGGCATTTTCCATCAATTTCCCAAGCCAGGCGGCAACTGGCTGGAATACACAAACTGCCCGGAATTGGATAGACGTTATACCTCGTCAAAGTACTTTTATAGAAACGCTTTTATCGCTTCCACTGTGGATAGGTTGGGGAATTCATAATCATCCGATTTGGGGATTGCCGGTTTTATTCTGCCTCGCGCTTGCGATTCTCGGCTTGTGGCGTCTTGCCGCGCATATCCTCAGCGCGCGCAAACCTTCCGTATTTTTTCCGGCGTTGATTATATTACAATGTTCCGCGCTCGCCTGGGGCTGGACATTTTATGCGCCAGCGCCTTATTTTTTAAAAACCAAACTTTCCGTTGTCGATATGAAAAGTACTTTTACGGGAATCTTATCTGACCGACAACAAATTTCCTGGCATCAACAGAATGGATATCGCGGTTTTGTTTTTGAAGAATCGCAACGCGATCAATACAAAACGCAATTTCCAAAGATGTTTTTTATCGATCCGGCAACGGCGCAAATATACAATACGCAGTTATCACCGAATGCGGATTGGTGGGTGTTTCCGGAAAATACATCGTCGGAAACACAATTAAAAACAAATTGGAAAAGCGGAAAAGTGGCGGCGGTTTCGCTTGACAATGCTCCCCTAACGGCTCTGGAACATCTGCCGCCCGCCGGTAAAGCCAACGTATTCTTTTCGCTAATAATGCTTCTGCTCTTCGCAATTTTATACGGAATGCAACCAGCCTCCGCGCCGCTGAGCGCGCCGGGCCGCGTTACCAATTTCCTGCAAAAACGGCGGCGCGTGAAACGTTGGGGCGGTTTGGCAATGATGGTTTTAGCATTTGCCGGAACGCTGCTGGCATTATGGTTAACGTTTTATCCCGCTTGGGGATTTGTGCGGCTGGAGACATTACCTTTGACAACTACACTGATTTTGTTCGTGGCATTAGATTACAGTTATTGGCAAGGACGAAAGTTATGGAAGAAAAGGCACTAAAAGTACTTTTACTCTCTCGGCCACAAATGCGGGCACAGATAATCTGCCGATAACAACGGCACATTTCGTGCGATATGCTGATGAATGTCCGGCGGTAAAGCCCCCTGCCCGACCAACACAATATTTTCTTTTAATTGCTCCAACGTTTCCACGCCCATCAATAAACTGGACACACCTTTTACACCCAGCATGTATCGCGCACATAATGCTTCTCTGGAAAGATCGTATTCTCGCGCCAATTTCCCAATCTCATCCAATGCAGACTGCATCGCCGCCAGACGCGGTGGCGCGGTTTCCTGCACCAGCAATCCCTGCAAATAAACGCTGCGTACGAAAACCGGCTTTGCATATTCGCGCGCCAGGGCAAATCCTTCATTTTCAAAACGGCGATCCAGCAGACTTCCGGGAATCTGAACAGCATCAATTAACGGCGATGAAAGTACCTTTGCGGCATCATCAAAATCAGTGCCGGTGAACGAAAGACCAATGGATTTAACAACGCCTTGTTCCTTCAATTCGTTCAACAATTCGATCGCATAAAAGTACTTTTCATGATGAAAAAGACAGACATCCAGATAATCTACTTTCAACCGTTCCAGCGAGCCGAAAACACTTTTGTGTATATGTTCTTTCACTTCAGCCAACGATAAATCGTCCGCAAAATGCGCGACTTTGGAAACGATTTTCATCTGCCGCGCCAGACCTAAATTTTCCAGTGCATGACCAATGATCATTTCGCTTTCGCCATACGAGGAAGCGGTATCCAGGCAATTCACGCCATTTTCCCAGGCGAATGAAATGATCTCGTCAACTTGATCTTGAGAAGGTTTTCCTGTCGTATTGGCAATGCCATAATCCACGCCGAATTGCGCGGTGCCGAGCATCAAATTTGAAAATTCCATACGATTCCTATTTCGCTGTATACCCGCCGTCCAACGCGATGTTCGCGCCCGTCATATATCTGGATGCATCCGAAGCCAGGTAAACCATCAAGCCTTTCATGTCTTCATCATCGGCCATGCGCCCCAAAAAAGTGCGCTCTTTATAACGCGAATAAAACGGCTCCGGCTGGCTGTTGGAAAAACCACCGGCGATGACGCAATTGCAACGCACCTGCGAAGCGCCATAATAGCTGGCAATAAAACGGGAAAAATTCGTCACGCCGCCTTTGTGAAAATAATAATCGGGCGAGCCGTGCACCATATCCGTTCCCACATACAACGAGGCGTCCTCACCGCAAACGCCCTGAATGGAGCCGATATTAATAATCGAGCCTGATTTTTGTTCGGCCATTTTATCGCCAAAGGCGCGCGTGATGATAAATAATCCCGTCGCGTTGACTTGCATACTTTGCGCAAATGCTTCGGCGGAACTTTGGTATCCTTCTTTCATCGAACGCAGCACGGCGTTATTGACCAATATATCCAATTGATCCACGCGGCTCAACAATTCATCGCGCAACGCCAAAATCGATTTTTCATCGCCCTGATCGTAAATCAATGCCTCCACGTTCAGACCGCTTTCACGCCGCGATGCGGCAAATTCTTCCAATGCCTCGCGCGAGCGTGCCGCCACAAAAACTTTGGCTCCGGCTTCGGCCAACGCATCCACAATCTGGCGGCCATATAAACCAGCGCCACCTGTCACCAACGCAACTTTTCCATTCAGCGAAAATGTTTCCAGAACTTTCATGATGGTTGATATGATAACAAGTTGCAATGAACAATGGGCAACATTATGCGTACTATTTTGTCATGCTGAGCGAAGTCGAAGCATCTTGCCGTAAAAGTACTTTTGTCACAATTCGACTCCGCTCAGTGTGACAAAAGTACTTTCCCTATCTCCAAACCATCCTGCTATACTTATTTTCCGCAGGTGCAAAAGTTGTATCCGTTTGAACGACTTGCATTGCACGCTTTGCGGTGAGAATAATTTGAGGAAGATTCCTGCGAATTAAATCCCGCGAAGTGACGCTTCGTCCGCTTTTATGCAGACAGTTTTAACCGCGTTTGTCACAGAAAAACGCGGCTGGGACGAAGTAGTGCGGTGCCGAAAATTCCTTTTGATGCCTGTTAATCTACATTTTTCAAGGACAAAAGTTGGAACAACAAGGATTGCAAGGCCCACGCATTGCGTTGCTGATTGACTTCGACAACGTGATTTTAGGCGTGGACGACCCGCCCGGATTTGACGCCGAGCTGGTAATGAACGCGCTGCGCAGCCGCGGCGTGGTGGTATTGGGACGCGCTTACGGCGATTGGTATCGCCACAATCGCCATCGCCGCAAGCTCATGGAACAGGGAATCGAATTGGTGGAAACGCCGGCATTCGGCCCCGTCATCAAAAACTCCGCCGACATTCGCATCGCTCTCGATGCCTTTGAAATCGGCATGTTGCAAAGCCACATTTCGGAATTCTGCCTGGTTTCAGGCGATAGTGATTTTTTGCCGCTGATCAAACGACTGCAGCTTTTGGGCAAATCTGTAGTGGTGATTGCCGGCAATAAATTCACTTCCGCTCTCATCCGGCAAAACTGCAACGAATATATTTCGTACGAAAATCTGCTGGCCGAAAGCGTCGGCGCGCAAGAAGACGCCACCACGCTGGAAGGCGCATTCGCGCTACTGCAACGCACCATCAGCACCATGGATGAACGCGGCCAGGACGCGCGCTCCTCATCGGTGAAACAGATGATGCTGCAACTCAACCCGGTCTTTAGCGAACGCACATTTGGTTGCCATCAGTTTAAGCAGTTTTTGGATAAAGCTTGCGCCAAAGGCATTATCCACCTGGATCGCCGTGATAGCAGTTCCGGCGAGTATCAGGTGATGTTGCTGGATGAAAATGGCAATGGCATTCATGCGGAACAGGAAAGTGCTCCCAAAGAAAAACCGCTAATTAGCGATTTGGAAACAACACCGGTTCAAAAAACCAAGAAGCCGCATACCCGCATTTCCAAGGAGAAAGCAGAGTCACCTAAGGAAGAAACTGAAGAAGTGAGTCTCGAAGAGGAAATCGTCAATAACGCTTCCACAGTTCCACCTTCGCGCCGCGGCCGGTTGAAATTTTCGGGACGCACCTGGCGCAGCGGCAACACATCGGTAAAAACAGAAGAGAATGCCAAAACAACCAGCGAGGAAGCCAGCGTTAAAGGACAACCAACAAATGTCACCGACGAAAATACATCCGCGTCTATTGTAGCGTCAGACGAAACACCTAAACCGGACACGAATACCATTGGCGCGATAATCGAGAAAACGGAGGAATCCGGCAAAGCCAAGGTAGAAGAAAAGCCAAAGCCCAAAACAACCCGCCGCCGCAAAGCAACTGTAACCAGCTCCAAAACCAACTCGACGAAAGCGGCCGTAGAAGTGCCAACGGAAGTTTCAAATGGCGCGGATGCAGAGGATGTTCAAAAAGTGGATGACGAGGACAAGCCAGCCGTAAAACCGGTGAAAAAAACACGAAAGACTTCCGCTAAATCTACAAAAAAAACCGAGGAAACGGCAGAAACTGACAACGACGAAAAAACTAAAAAACCAGTTCGCCGCCGGCGCGCTTCTCCAAAGAAAACGGAAGAGGAATCTCCAAAAACAGAGGAAAGCTCAGCCGAATAATCACAAAACGAATCCCGCGAATCTACAGTAGATTCGCGGGATTTGTTCTTTCATAAAAGTACTTTTGGAATAACATATACTTTCACTTCCATGAATCCCATTTTGGAGATGCTCCATTCCAAGGTTATTCCGTGGACGAAGTCAAATGACAGGTGTCTGGTGGTGGCGCGCTCTGTGATGCACCAGGTAGATTTGCCCGCGGGCGCATTGTTGGAACGCCGCTCCTTGAAAGGAAAAAAGACGCCCGTAAAAAACCGCCGGCATTATGCCAACCAGCGCATTTTTTCCGCCGAATGTCTTCAATCCAACCAACAGGAAATGCTTTTTCCCAAAATCGCCTGTGTGATAAGCGGCACGGCGGATTATTTGTTGGGGGATTATTGCCTGCACGCGAATGAAGGGACATTTATTTTTATACCGCCCGGCGCTCCGCATCACTGCAAAGGCCCGTTCCTTGATAAAGAGCATCTAAAAAAGGGCGAGTGCATCCTGCTTTTTGTGCATGGCTACAGCCACGGCGTCAACTTTTGGTTTTCACGCAGCGCGGGAGGCGCGCACACATTAAACCAAACCGACACTTATCTCATTCCCAATATGGCGGTGGTGCAGATGCTTCATTTGTTGATGGATGAAGCTGTGGCGAATGAAGACGGGCGAGAAGCGATTTGTAACAGCCTGCTTTTTACGTTTTATTCCGTCATTGCGCGCGATGTGGAGCAGGGGCATTACATGGCAAAGGTGAAAGGAGAAATGAGGGAAATCCGCTCCTTATCCGATGAAGATTTTGCCAGCCGTGTTCGGGAATATATCATGGCCAATCTGTATAAACGCCTAAAGGTCGAAGACGTCGCGCGCCATGCCTACATGTCTGCCTCTCATTTTTCGCGTGTGTTGCGCCGCACAATGGGCAAATCATTTGTGGAGCTGCTCACGGAATGCCGCCTTGAACACGCCAAAGAACTGCTTGTGAACTCAGACTGGACCGCCGCCTACATCGCCGGATACGTCGGCCTGAAATCGACCGCGTATTTCCACGAATTTTTCCAACATCACGAGGGATGCACCCCGCTGGAATACCGCCGTAAACACCAAAAACGGGGATAACGGCAAAAAAGGTTGAATTTCCAAATCTGTGATAGAATATCGGAGTTTACTTTCTGCTACAAACGGGTAAAATATAAGAGTAGTTCAATAAAAGTACTTTTCGGGAGGAGTATGATAATGAAAAAGAGAAAAGTTGGGTTCACGCTGATAGAACTTTTGGTTGTCGTGGCCATTATTGCAATTCTCGCTGCGATCCTGTTCCCGGTCTTCGCGCGGGCGCGGGAAAACGCGCGGCGGGCAAGCTGTTTGAGCAATACGAAGCAGATCGGCCTGGGAGCCATGATGTACGCGCAGGATTATGACAGGCACCTGATGAGCGGTTCCTTGACGAACAGCGATGGCAGTAGCGAATTTACATATCCCAACGGAGCTAAAAGTACGATTGAATACTGGTACCTGGCTCTTTTCCCTTATGTCAAGAGTTGGGAGGTATTCAATTGCCCCAGCGCAGACGACGCCTTGAAGTATTCGAGCAAAAGCGGCCGCGGGTTTTCCTGGAGCGCCGCCGGGTTCGCGTATTCGTATCGCGGGGAAAAGCCGCAAGGGCCGCTTTTTAATAGCAACAACAACGGTATCGCATTAGGGCCGAGTGGTGCGGTGGGAGGATTAATTTCCGCCGTCGACGATCCGGCGGGAACGATTATGATTACCGAAGGCAGCTACGTTCTCATCAACTACAAGTACAACAGCACCACTCCCGCCTTAGCGACCGAAGCCACTGTAAGTGCGCGGGGAGCTTGCACGCCTGGATATGATCTTTACCGGCAGGATTGCCTGCGCGCCCGTCATCTGGGAACCATGAACGTTATTTTTGTGGATGGCCACGCCAAAGCCATGCCGTGGCAGAAAATCCTCGGCGATCCCAATGCCCCCAACAGAATGATCTATTGGACAACGGCGTCGCATCTGTGACCTTTGCTCGCACCGATTTGATATACAATGACCATGAAACTTTTCAAGACATTTAACCTTCTCGCCTGTGTCACTTTCTGCTGTCTGTTCTCCTCCAGTGCCATGGCGCAGATCACTATCACGACTAACGGCAAAAGTACTTTTACGATAATGCTTCCCGCAAATGCACCCACTTCGGTGCAAAACGCCGCGCAGGAATTGCAGAAAGATATCGAGCTTGCCACCGGCATTAAATTATCCGTGCAAAATGACGGGAACAAAATCGCCGGCAGCTTTATCAGCCTGGGCAGCACGGAAGAAGCCAAAGCCGCCGGCATTAGCAGCGAAAAGATGACGGATGAATCGTTTCGCATCGTTACCAAAAACGGCAATGTCTACATCATCGGCCCGGACACGCCCGATGGCGGCTGGACTTCGCGCAACGGCGCCAGCAATGGCACGGCCAATGGCGTTTACACATTTTTGGAAGATTACCTGAACGTGCGCTGGCTGATGCCCGGCGACATCGGCCGTGATGTTCCCATCAAAAGTACTTTTACGTTGAATGATATTGATCGCACTTTCACGCCCAAATTTAATTTGCGCCGTGTGACGCAAATATATAATTACGTCACGGCGGCGCAATACAAAAATATCACGGCGTGGGAGGATCATCAGAAATTGGGCGGCGCCACCGATTGGAATTTCAATCACAGCTGGTGGAGAACTCTCAATGAAGGTTTTGGCGGAAGGCGCAGCAGCGAACCCAATACCGAGGCCGTCAAAAAAGCTTATCAGGAACATCCCGATTGGTTTGCCATGGATAAAAACGGCAAGCGTCCCTTTCCCAAAAGTCACTATGCAAAACTGGAAACCACCAATCAAGGACTGGTGAAATGGTTTGCCGAACAGGCTATCAACAGCCTGAAAGATAGCAAACGTCCCATCGCCTTTTCGCTGTCGCCCAGCGACGGCAGCGGCTGGAGTCTCAGCCCCGAAAGCGTGGCGTTATACGATACAAACCCCGATGCCACGCCCGATCCTGAAGATCCCCTGAGCAACGCCAGCATGTCATCGCTGATCGCAAAGTGGTATCACGACATTGCGCAAATTGTGGCGAAGGAATATCCGCAGGGACATCTGACGGGATATATCTATTCCTCCTATATTTATCCGCCGCAGAAAGTCAGCGCGGCATTGCCGGATAATTTCACGCCGATGCTCGCCACCAGCCGCGCTTACGGTTATGGATTATATCGTCCCGATACACAAAAGTACTTTAATACAGTAACGGGAGATTGGGCGAAAATCGTCAAAGGCGAATGGTATTATTACGATTTGCCCACGCAGCTATTGCGGCAAAGCTGGGCGGCCGTCGGGCGCGAGGGCGGGGCGAATTTCCCCGGTAGCACGGGGCTCGTCACGCCGGCCGCGCCGGACATTGTGAATTTCATTTTTCCGCAACTCCTCAAAAGCCACATCAACGGCGCTAATATTTATGGCGTTCCGTCGTTCAGTGACGCCGCGCTCAGCAATTATATTTTGGCGAAAATGGAATGGGATCCCACGCTCAATGCCGATGACTTGCAGCGCGACTGGCTGAATCGCGCCTACGGCCCGAAGGCCGGCGCAGTGATGGAACAGTTCTACGCGAAATTGAATGATTGGTTCCGCGATTATTATCAGAAGAACGAAGATATGCGTTATGAAATACCGGTCGAAATGTTCAAGGATCTCTACGCGGCGCATTATCCCGAAATGGAAAAATTATTCCTGCAGGCCAAAGCGCAGCCGATGACGGATGTGCAGAAACGGCGGTTGCAATTGATCGAAGATAACCTCATCGTGTTGCAATGGCGGCTGCGCAATTTGCGCGATCTGCCGCAAAATTTCACGTCGCCCCTGCGCCGCACCGATGCGCAGATCAGCGATTTGATCGCGGCGGGAAATACTTACGCCGACTTGCCGATGTTCCCCGGCGCCACCACGAAAGCGAGCAACAACCGCAGTAAATCCCGGCTGCCCTGGAAAGTACTTTTATCCAAAGATGCCTTGCCGGAAAAAGTCACTCTGCCCAAATGGGACGACGGCCAGTTTTTGATTTACGCGGCCAAGGATGGTGACATTCGTATCACCACTCAGATGGTAACCAACGGCGCTTATTTCGCGGCCTATGAAATTAAAAATCAGCAAGGCGACTTGGTGACATCGGGAATTTTCAATACCGAAAAACCCATCGTTTTTCCGGCTAAAGCGGGCGAAGCCTATACGTTGAATATCCCTTTGCGCAAACCTTCCAATTTCCAGTTGCAGGTGCAAAACGCCGCCGTCGCCACCGGCAATTTGCAGGGCGGCACGCTATATTTATCCGGCAAAAGCGCGCCGGTTTACGTGTTCTATGTGCCAGGACAAAATCCTGTCGGCGTCATTGCGGACGACGGCGGCGCGAAGATCAGAAAACCTTACAGCGATAACATCGCGGAAGGATATGCCAAATCGCGTTTCAGCAAAGTTAGTTTTCTCCAGGCTTTCGATGAAGGCTGGCTATTCAGTCCCGATCCCAAAAATGACGGCATGCAACGCGGTGTATTAAAGATGGATTTCGATGACAGCAACTGGACGCCGATCAGCCCGCTGGACTGGTGGCAAACGCAGGGTTTTGCGGATTATCACGGCCCGGCCTGGTATCGCATTAAGTTCAAGGCCCCGGCGCTGCAAAAAGGCGAAACGGCGCGCCTCTTCTTTGGCGCGGTGGATGGCAATGCCGAGGTGTATTTGAACGGCAAGAAAATTGGCGAACACACGCTGGGGCCGGATTTCGCCGGATGGGACAAGGCTTTTACAGCATTGGCCAATCGTGCCATCGTGCCCGGCGAAAACATCCTGGCCGTCAAAGTAACCAGCAAAAACGATACAACGGCCAGCGGTATTTTTAAGGGCGTGGCGCTTATCATGGGAACGCATCTGTAGTAAAAAGTACTTTGCAGACGTCAAGAGAACCGCGCGCGTAAGCAAGCGGAAATATCCATAACCTTTCGCATCCTCCGCTTGCTTACGCGCGCGGTTCTCTTAATTGAAAATCATGCCAACCACCATCACCGAATCACCGAAAGATATTCCCATCGTCCGGCAAACCGATGTCATCGTTTGCGGTGCCGGCCCAGCCGGCATCGGCGCGGCGCTGGCGGCGGCGCGCACGGGAGCGCGTGTGCAACTGATTGAAGTGCACGGCTGTCTCGGCGGCGTTTGGACGGCGGGGCTTTTGACGTGGATTATCGACGCCCTGGAAAAGCCCGGTATTCTGGTTGATCTCATGCAGCGTCTCGAAGAACGCGGCGCGGTGATTACCCGTGATAACGATTCCAAACCCAATCTTGCATCCAAACCGCAACACGCCTTTGGCTATGATGTGGAAATTATGAAAGTACTTTTGGAGGAGATGTGCCTGGAAGCTGGCGTGCAGATTCGTTATCACACGCGCGTTACCGCAGCTTCCGTCGATGAGAAAAAGAATCTCACCACGATTATCACCGAATCGAAATCGGGGCGCGAAGCGTGGCAGGCCAGGGCGTTTGTTGATTGCACCGGCGAGGGCGACCTGGCGGCGCTGGCCGGTTGCGGTTTCGATTACGGCGATCCTGCAACCGGCAAGGCGCAACCCATGAGTTTGCTGGCCATCATTGGCGGCGTGGACGCAGCAGAGATCGCGCCGTTTCATCGCTTTCACGCCGGCTCCACTGGCCCCAGCGCCAAGATAGAATTACTCAAGGAAATGCGGCGCGCCGGAGTGAATCCGTCTTACGAAGCACCTACTTTATTCAAAATCACCGACAATTTGTTCACGCTGATGACGCATCATCAATATAATGTTTGCGGCATGGACGCGGATGACATCACCAGCGCCACTATCGCGGGGCGACGCGAATTGCATGAGATAGTGCGCGCATTAAAAAGCCTCGGTGGCGTTTGGAAAAACCTGCATCTGGCCAGCACGGCGGAACAAATCGGCGTCCGCGAAGGCCGCCGCATTCACGGTTTGTATACGGTGAGCACGGAAGATGTCATCGGCGGCGCGCGCCATGTGGACGCGGTGTGCCGCTGCCATTTCAGCGTCGATATTCACTCCACCGATCCCACTCAAAATAAAGCGATTGCAAAACACCATTACAAAGCATTGCCTTACGATATTCCGTTGCGCGCTTTGATTGCGCGAGATGTCAAATATCTACTGATGGCGGGACGTTGTATCAGCGGCAGTTTCGAGGCGCACGCCAGTTACCGCGTCACCGGAAATGCAGTGGCATTGGGGCAAGGCGCCGGCGTGGCCGCTGCATTGAGCGTGCAACATCAAATGCCACCGCAGGATTTACCCTGGGAGTTAATCGAAGCAGCCCAACAGAAGTTAAACCGTTCTTGAGGAAATTCACGCGCTCAATTCCGAACGGTTATTTTTCAGCCGCCATTGCCGCGGCGATTCACCGGTGGCTTTCTGGAACACGCGATAAAAATAGCGCGCGTCTTTGAACCCAGTTGCAATAGCAATGTTTTCTATTGTCAGCATTGTCCCCAGCAACATTTCCTTTGCAGCATCCATGCGTAATTGCATTTTTAGTTCCACGAAATTTTGGCCGGTCACTTCTTTCACCAAGTGCCCGGCGCGGGAAAGAGAAATTCCCAGGTCGGCGGCGAGTTCTTTTAATCCCGGATCTTCTTTTATATTACGCCGTAAAAAACGTAGAATTTGCGTTTGACGATAATGGTTATCCGGCTGCATGCTTGCAGCATGTTCCACTTCGTAGAGAAAAAATCGTTGCAATAAAATTCCTATTGCCAAGACTTCTTTGATGCGTTTGGAAGAATATAATGGCAGTTCTCTGGGCTGCCTTGATGATTCGCGAAATTGCCCTAAATATCCTAAAGCGATTAAATGATCACGGATGATTAAGGGGATAATAATTTCACTGGCGCCGGCGTGGCAGCGATTGACAAACGGGCGATATTTTTGCATCGCCAATTGAGGCACATGCCGCAAATCGCATTGGACACACCGTTCATTTTGCAGCGTTTTTATCTTGTGACAAAATGGCGAAGTATGCAGATGAAATTGATAAGGGACGTCTTCCAAAATAGTCCCCGCGCCCGCCTGTTTATGAAACGTTTTTATACACAATTGCAAACCGCTGATCGTTTCTATGTGTTTTAAAAAATCCGGCAATTTGAGATTTTTAGCCACCATACATGTTAGTTATAGCAGATTAATACAGGTTTTTGGCATTTTTATCCATTATCCAATAGCGAGAATACGAGTAGATTTTTATCATGGGTTATCTTTCGGTTTTTGATCAACAATATGATGCCGCAGTTTATGGCTGTGGTTATGCGGGATTGGCGGCGGCGTGGTCTTTAGCGGCGGCGGGTAAAAAAGTACTTTTATTCGGACGGCGCATGGATGTAGCTTGGGAATCGGGCCGAAGCTTTGCATCTAATGCGGGAGATTATCAGCAGGAATTCTGGCAACAATTTTTAGCGGAATTGCGGGAGCGCAATCTGTATGCGGAAGGAATTATCGACAGCGCTGGTGCAGAAGTACTTATTGCGGCAAAATTGCGGGAGCAGCGTCAACAATTGCACACGCTACTAAATGCCTGGCCGGTGCAGGCGGCGATGGCCAACGATCACATTCAATCTATTTCCGTTGCTACCAAAAGTGGCTTGCGCACGTTAAAAGCAGATTGCTGGATTGATGCTTCCGATGAGGCGGCGCTTTTCCGCATTGCCTTCCCGCAATTAATAGATACTTTTCGCCAGCCAACTTGGTGGGAACATCGCGCCGTTTTTCATTCCGACATTAGCGGAGAAATTCTTCCCGCAGAAATTTCACCAACGCTCTTTCTGGAAAAACGATTGTGGAAAAATGAATTTACGTTGTGCGCGCGAGCAAAAGACACCTGTCGTTTGCCGGAATTATTATCATTGATGACAAACGCGAGAGCCGCACTTCCCGCGCCGCTCCATCAATCTTCCATCACGGCTTTTTCGGTTTATCCATTGCCGGTTTATGGCGAAAGTTCCTTTCACTACGATATTCAATATGGAAATTTAATCGCGGCAAATCCCGCTCTGCATCATCGGGAAATTGTCACGCTGGATGCACGCTTTCAGTTGGGAATTGAAGCAGCAGAATTGGCGCGAAAAAGTACTTTTGTGGCCGCCCCGCCCTACACTATTAAAACTCTACCAATCCGTCAGGAAACCTGTGATGTCTTTGTCGCCGGCACGGGCACCAGCGGCGCTTTGGCAGCAATGGCTGCGCAGCGGGAAGGGGTAAAAGTACTTTCCTCCGATGCAGCACCTTTCGCTGGCGGCGTGGGCAGCGGCGGGCAAATCAATGGCTATTTCCACGGGCAAGCCGGCGGGCTTTTTGAAGATTTCGATACGCAGGCGCAGCAAGTGGGACAAGATATCAACCCCGCAAAACCTGCCCGTTCGCACGAGACCAAAAAGATCGCTTTTGAAAATAATATCGCCAGAGAAAACGCCGCATTTTTGCCGGAAACAATGCCTTTTGAAGTCACGCTGGAAAAGAAATGCATCGTTTCATTGAAACTAATTTCGCCCCAGGAAATAATCGAAATAAAACCACAAACAGTCATCGATTCCACCGGCGATGGCGACATCGCTGCACTAGCCGGCGCGGATTTCGATTTCGGCAGGCAAGAAGATGGCTTTCCGCTGAGCTATTCGCAGCCGTGTTTACACGTCAAAGGAAAAACGGTGCGCGGTGCTAATTTCGATGCCGGATGGTGCGATCCTACCGATCCCGAAGATTTAACCCGCGCGCGATTAACCGCCATCGCACAATATCAACACTGCCAATTTTCCGCGGAATTTCATTTAATTTTAATAGCCCCGATTCTTGGCCTGCGCCAATCGCGCCAGATAAAAACGGAAGAACGGCTTTCATTAAACGATATTATCAGCCATCAAAAACGGGAGAATTCTATCGGTCTGGCGCGTTCGCCGCTTGATACGCATAGTATTGATTACGAGTTTGAAGATGATGAAACGCTATTCTGGCTATGGGGCTGCAAATCGTTCCGTGAAAGTACTTTTGCGGATATGCCCTATGGAATGATGGTGCCGCAAGGCTTTGCAAATCTCTGGATCGCCTGCCGCGCTGCCGGCATCACGCCGCCTGCAGCCTATGCGGCACGCATGCAACGCGACATGCAACGCATCGGCGAAGCTGCGGGATACGCGGCGGCAATTGCTATGAAAAATAATGCGGATGCGATGCACGTTCCCCTGGAGACATTGCAAAATAAATTGCGTCAAAGCGGCGCACTCACGCCTTTAACAAATGATGAAAAGGAAAACAGCAATATAACGGATCAATTAGACAGCGGCATCCCCGGTGCATATTTGTGGGAGATCTATCAAAATCGTGAGCTTTTTGAAGAAGGAATATTAACACGGTTAGATTCCACCGATAATAATGTTTCCTGGCTGGCCGCTGTTATTCTAGCGATGTGGAATGATCGCCGCGCGGAGGCGCGTTTTATTCGTGCAATCGAAAATAATGAAACTGGAGTGGACACTCCGCCATCAGCACGCGGCCCGTTCAGCCAATTGATCGACGTGCCAAATTGGTTTTTGGCTATCAACTTATTGCGGCGTTGCGGAAGCCAGGACTGTTTGCCTGCATTGCAACAAATAGCAGAACAACCTCGCCTTATTTTGAATTTACGAACTTCCATCGCGTTGACAATTTCTCGTATTGCGGATCAATTCGATGATTCCAAAAAGCCGGCGGCAGCCACTCTTTTAAAAGTACTTTTAAAAGACACCGTTCCCGATACATTTGTGCGTCCATCAAGATCTATCTATCGAGCCCTGCGCAACGAGCCTCAACAGCCGCTGCCGCAAGAACCGGAAAATATCGACACCCGCGAAGATCATCGCTGGCGTCTCGATTTCGCCATCACCAAAGCGGCGGCAGCGCTGCGAATAGAAAACCCTGTGGACATCAATATATGGCTTAATGACGAACGGGCATTGGTGCGCAAGGCGTTTTTGGATGTAATGTAAAAGTACTTTTACTCTGGCAAGCCAAAGCGAAGGAGAAATAATGTCCACAAAACAACAGCCGGTTACGCCGGAGAAAATTACCAAATATGGTTTCGCTTATGCGCGGTGAATATGTTGGTCAACACCGAGCAAGGCGATACATTTTCTTTTGAAGAAATCAGCAGATGGTTGACTGAGACCGGATTCAAAGACATCCGCAAACTGGAAGCGCCATCGCCATTTCCACTGATTTTAGCGAGTAAATAACTGATGTTACACAAGTCCCCCTTGTCAAAGGGGGATTTAGGGGGATTTTGAATGTAACATAAAAAGCAGGTGCGTAAAAAATACTTTTGGACTTAAAAACCCCTCTAAATCTCCCCTTAACAGGGGAGACTTTTTGCTATGCAAGAGGTCTCAATAGCTGATTCAAAACAGCGGCATCCTTTTGCAAGTTTGCGGGATCATCATCTTTGACAAATTCCAATAACGCCCAGCGCGGAACGCCGTCGTTCGCGATGGAAAAGTACTTTTGCCACTCATCAAATCCATCCGCCAGCGGAAAACGGTTGTTGAAATTTTCCCAATGATAAACATGTAAATTCGCCAAGCGCGGCAAGACGGATTGCAGCGATTCTTCTTGCGGAATTATTTCAATGGATAACGGCTGCCACAATGTTTGCCAGGCAGGATGATCAATGGCGTCGAAAAGTACTTTTGAGGCGGCGGCGCTGTTGTTCAAGGTTTTGCCGTGGAATTCATAGGCGAGTTTGATATTCATCGCATTTGCCAAATCGCCCATTTGCCGGCTTTGTTTTACGATGTTCCAAAAGTACTTTTCATCGGCATCCTGCGCATCTATTTTTCCCGCCCACACGCGGATGAGCGGCGCGCCTAATTCTTGCGCTGTTTCCCATACTTGCTGAAATGGCGTTTTTTCGTGGCCGGTGCGATAATAGGAACCGTAAGCGGCGATTTGTATTCCAGCATCTTCGCACCAGCGGCGCACCTGGCGCGCGGCTTTCACATCGCCATGCGACACATGCACATCGCCGCCCCATTCGATGCCTTGCAAACCGGTCTCTTCGCAGAGACGGATAATTTCCTGCGGCGATTTTTGACGAAATGTGATGGAGACAAGTCCGGGTTTAATGGTGCTCATGGGTGGGCTTAAAGTATAATATCTGCGTTAGGAGAAATTTATGATCTGGCATACGGTGTGGTTTAAGTTAAA
>Ga0164242_10000305_pt1 | contig 61155 bp, 37 predicted proteins | sample OricomgcompostMG_FD_108783 | JGI IMG/M metagenome (GOLD analysis project Ga0164242, IMG submission 108783) | Miracle-Growth compost microbial communities from Emeryville, California, USA - Original compost - Miracle growth compost (MG) ...
ATTTGCGAGAAAAATTAAAAAGGGAAAAAGCAGCACATCAAAGGGAATTTGATTCAAAAATAACCCAAGCCAGTTTAAACGGCAACCTTGGTAAATTTGACCAGGCAGATGATTTTCTAAAACAGGCATGGGATCTAATCAATGCCAATAGAAGTCGTCAGCAAAAATACGACGAGACTAAAGAAGCCATACAACGGCAAAAAGATGCCGCAGCGCAAAAACAGGCTGATTTAAAGCGGCAAGCCGCAAAAAAAGAGGCAGATAAAAAAGCAGCCGCTTTACAAAATGAGCAGGCAAGGCAAAAAACGACTACATCTACTGCCCGAAACCAGACAACCCAACAAAATCAACCATCCAGTCAGGGGCAAGCGCAAAATAAACAAACAGGCTATTCAAATCAACAAACGCAGTCTCAGTCTCGGTCGCAGTCGCAAAGTCAGCCAGCTGCTCCCAGGACGCAACGTGAACAAGCCATGGCTAATGCCAAGATGCGCTACCAAAATAGGGTAGCACAACAACTTCAGGCGCAACAGGCAGCTGAAGCGCAAAGAGAAAGGCAGGAAGCAGCACGCCTACAGGCTAAAAGGGAGAAGGAAGAGGCCATGCGCCATAAAATCGCCCAGATGAAGGCGCAACTAGAGGAAACCAACAGACAAGCGGCAAGAATAGAATCAGCCAAGGATCAGTTTGTATCTGGGCTTACTTCCAGCAGTAGTGATCCTAATCAAATACTAAATTCTGCCAAACCCCTGGTCAATGAATTTGCCAAGGCGGGTAATGCGGGCGCTGCTTATGGCACTGTGGGTGTAGCTTTAGGTGCTTCCATTTTTAAAATGGCCAGTGCCAATAAAAAGCGCAAAGAAGCCGCAAAGGCCGCTGAGGAACAAAGGCGCAAGATAGAAGCGCAAAGGGAGGCTGAACGCAAAAGAATTGCCGCCGAAAAGGAGCGGTTGCGTAAAGAAGCCTTTGAACTCTTAATGACCCAAAGACGCACTATTTTGGAGACATTTAGCCAAAGCGATCCCATTCCACTTTCCACAACCCCTATTGCAGAAAATACGATTTATTATTTTCTTTATGCAATTGACAGCAATAGCTATGATCAAAAAAGTCAGACTACCGTCTATATCTCCAATGTATTCGCCATTGAAAAATATAAGGATGGAACCTGGCCCTATCAAAGCAGAATAGAGCAGGAAACAGCCAAATTAACGCCATTCAAGGAGCAGTTACATGGCTATTATACTGATCTGGAACAGGCGCAACAGATGCGTACGGAGCTAGTCAGCAGCCTTGAAATCAATGAAGGTGTAAGTATTAACGAAGTTGCCTATAGGGCCGAATCCATAACTGGCACTTCCGACGATCTGAGTGCTGATAATAGTAGCACAGCTTCCATGTCTGGCGGTCTGGGCATACCCCTGGGAGCTGTTATCAAATCAGCTACAGGGAATACCCCTCAAAAAGACGCTACTATGACAACTTCTTCAACCACTGCCAGATCTGATGAAGCGAATCAAAAAAGCACCAAAAAGTCTACAGGCCTTGGTATCCCACTGGGTCCGCCACCAACAACTAAAAGTGTGCAAAAAGCCAAAAAAGATTCCGCTGATACGGAGGCCAAAAAATCGACCACAGAAAAATCGACAAAGGCTAAGCGGGCTAATACAGGCAAAGCAGCAGCAGTTAAATCAGATGGCGGGCTGGGAATTCCTATAAAGTAAAACGGGTTAAAAACAGACAATCTAATAAAGGTTACCGGTTCATAGAAGTAGCATTAGGCATAACTTTTATTGCTAAAGTACCGACAAGGCATATCCTAAATACCACCAGTCTAATCCTTCAGTAAAAAATTAGGCATAAGTGGTCAAGCAATACAATAAAATATTTTTATATGAAATTATTTAAGCGATTATATATCAGTAATTTACTCTTTTGGCTGATGTTTTTAGCCACCGTCTACCAGGCAAATTGCCAAACAGCTAATCCAATCGCCCAGCTCAAATTTGAAGACGCCGAAAAGGCCTTTAATGCGGGACAGCTCCAAAAGGCTTTGGATTATATTCAACAAACCGAGGAGCTGGCAGGTGTCACCTCTAAGACGCTCTACTTAAAAATTGTCACCCAGGACAAGATGCTGGCTACAGCAGTAGGAGAGCCAGGACTAAAATCAACCTTAAAAACAAATGTGCAAAGCTATCTAAAGGCGCTGGAAGATCAGCCCATTGATGATAAATACAGAACTGTATATGAGATCAGCAAACGAGTAGATCAATATGGGACCAGCGCTGCCTATTCCTTAAATAATAATAACAGTGGCACAGCTGCAACGGCTGACGTTTCATCTGATCAAGGCACTTCAATCCATAGTTTTAAGATTACAGGAGCGAGTGGCAGTTCGGCGAGCGCTATATTACAGGCATACTATAAGATCGCCAGTGGCAATGTTGCGCCTGGATCTGTCAAAACAGTCAAAATTGAAAAAGAGAATATTGTCAACGGCCAGGCCTCGAGCAAAGTGTTACTCCAAAAAGCCGTAAATAAGATTCTGAGTATCACTGAAATCGGGAAAATAAAATCTAAATTGGTTTTTAAGGATGGAATAGCCTATATAGAAACAGGTAAAACGAAAATATCCATGCCCAGTACTACTGGTTTCGCAAGTCAGGTATCCAGTCCAGAAGCGCTGGTTAAAAGTTTACTCTTAATAAATGCAGAGGGACTGGACGGCGCACAGGCTTATGCAGGCGTATTTGAAGGTCAACCAGTGGATATACTCTCAAAAGATAATATCCAATACTTTTTTAGTCAAAATACCCATTTGCTCGTTGGACAAGAAGTATTGCTTACTAATGGGACAAGGACAGTGAGCCAGTTTTTGGGTTATACGAATTATTCAGGGCTGCTTATGCCGGCGACGATTGTCACAAAGGTCTATTTTCAGGCCGCAAACGCCAATCCAGCAGGGACTGCATTTTCTCAGATACAGGCCAATGCGAAGCCTGAATCTCCAGCTGAAACTAAGACAGCATACGAGACAGAACAACAAACAGCAAATAGTGCGACTGGCGCATTTACATTGATCGATGCCAATCGTAATAATAAAGCCCGCACGCAAGCGGCCACCCAATTAGGTGGCAATGCTTTGACTGGAATAGGTGTGGGCAAAAAAAAGAAATCTAAAGAGTCGCTCATGTCCTCTCCCGCACTTATTGCTGCCCTGGCCAGTATGCAGCCCAAAGGACAAAGCAATCAAAGTGCTGGTAAGGCGTTACAGTCTGCCCTCAGTTTGGCGGGAAATACCACTACCACAGTAACTAAAATAATTTCTGTTAAGATAAATGAACCACTTGATGAAAAGGATTTTAGGTAAAACATGCTGATTAATTATATGCATGAATACTTTGTCCGCAAGGGATGAAGACAAAACATGAAAGGAGGCTATAAATATAAATAAGACTGGGCATACATTTACGACGAATTGCCTATTAGGTCAGAAAAAAAAGGAATAAAATAAAAAACGTAAAAACGTAAATTGATAATGAAAAAAGTGATGATAAGAACCGTTTTTTGGCTAGTCATCTCCCTTTTAGCTACAAAAGGCTTTGGGCAAAATGCAGTGGTGATGCTTAAATTCGAGGACGCAGAAAAATCGTATAATAATCAAGATTATCAACAAACCATTGCCCTATTGGATGAAGTTGAAAAGGAGGCAGGCGTAACTTCCAGGACCTTATATCTTAGAATAGTTACAGAAAATAAGCTTTTTAATGAGGGGCACGACCTTTTCCAAAATATTATAGAATATGACAGACTAGATAAGCTCCGTCAACTTAGTAGTAATTATTTAAAAGCCCTGTCGGATCAAGGCCTTGACGACAAATACAGGGAAGTATATAGGATTTCTGAGTCACTGAGCGACTATCCCAAAAGCAAAGAGGATTGGAAGGTTGCGCGGGAAGCCTTCAAAAAAGACCAAGAAGCTGCACAGCAGGCTCAGCAATTAGCCATTGAAAAGGAGGCGGCTCGTAAAAAATCCTTAGAGCTAATGCTACTCAAAAGAGGAACACTTACTATGGACAGGATGCAATTCCACAAGATTGCCAGTTTAAGAGAAGCAGCGTCAGCTGAACTTGTTACCCTTTATATTATCCGACCTGAAGAAGGTACACGCAATATGAATCAGATGCTCTATATAAACGATGAGCTTATTGAGAAAAAAATGAAGCCAGGAGCGTATATGCAATTTCATTTTACACCTGGACTGGTGAAGATTGGTAAACTCTATGCAAAAAATAAACGTAAAGTGAGCACTGGTGCTGCTTTATTAATGGGTGGGGTAGTGGGCCTTGCTGCAACATCTGGAAAAACAATCGCTCAAAATGACCATCTTTTTTTTCTGGAAATGGAGCCTGGAAAAACGTATTATGTGTCTTCTGTTATTACCAAGGATAAAAAAATACTGTTTAAATCTATAGAGGAAAACAAAGCGAAATCCCTAATGAAAGCAAAATAACCGCTTTATCAATCAATAGAACAATCAGGGACTTTAAATCTATTTTGTGGCAGAAGTCAATTTAGTCTTAAGGTAATTTTAGTTATGGGTTGAATGTTTTAACTATTGCATTTTATTGATCCTATTAAAAAAAGGTGAGTCCTTAAGGACTCACCTTTTAGTCGAATATGACTAGTTTTATATTACGCGTGGGCTAAAGATGCTTCAATTTCCTTAATCTGAGATAAGGGTAAGCCAGAATATTCTGCAATCTTTTCTGCTGAGAGTACATTCTCTTCTAAAAGCATCTCTGCCATTTCTAATTTTCCTTCGGTTCGACCTTTGTTCAATGCATAATCAATTTCTAAACGCTGTTTTTCTGCCAACTTGTAGGCAATATTAAAATTTTTCATATCTTTATCATTAAAGTTTGCAAATCTAGCCCTTTCAAATAAAGGCCTGTATAAGTCATTGTCTATTTGCGATGGAATTTTATCCAATTTCTCCATATTCGCAAGTAGATACAAAAATACATCTTTTTCTCCATTAAGCTCATCGATTTTTTTGTTAAATTTTGTTAATTGTACGGACAATATCTTAGTAGCGTCAGTTGAGACTTCTCCGCTACTATTATCAATTACCTGATGAAGACTAATACAGGATTTACTTTTCAATTCAGGCATGTTATAATTCGCAATAATCACACCAATAAATGGCGGCTGATCAAATTTAAAATGTTTACCGGGCTTCATTTCTTCTGAATGGTATCTCGAGGCATAACTGAAAGCTCGACGCATCATAAAATCTATAGGTTGCTTTTGCATTTCCAACTCATAACGTTTATTTAAATTATCTTTGACAAAAAGATCAAAAAGAACTTTTCTCTGTTTTTTTGTCCTACCCAAAATTTCTGTAGAAAGGTAACTAAGATCTGTAATGGGGATAATTTCATCTTCCAATAATGCATTTAATAATCGAATCAAGTCTTGTTTGCCATCGGGATAACCAAAAAGCCTTTTAAATCCAAAATCTGATTTTGGATCTACGAAAATGCCCTTAGTAATAACATTACCATGCTGATCGTGTGTCCTTAGTGGGACTCTTGGAACCTTTTTCAACAGCTTTACTGGGAGATTGGGTTTCGATTTTTGATTTGTTATTTCCATATATTTTAATTTTCGAGTCAAGCTATCTTTAAACCAACTACAGCAAGCTTTATGCATTAATATACATTTTCTATAAACACACTTCGTTTCAATCGAGGCAAAACATTGTCATCTCATAATTGGATTATGCGTTGCGAAGTTATATACTCGAAGAGTGCAGTTGGATTGTGACAGCAAATATTTTTTCAAAAGTAAATCAAGTAAAAATACAAGCCAAAAATAAATACTTGCAATTATGTCTAAAGATCCAAATAAAACGGGATTAATCTCCGAGTATTTTTTTGCAATATTTAGTAAAGTTTAAGCATCCACTGTAATACCCGTCATTATGGATTTATGCATTTATTTGATATATAAAATAATAATAAATTAAAGAATTAACAATGTGGTATTTTTGGACATGAATTTTTTGAGCGCTTTTATTTGGCACTAAATAATGCCATTGGTGATGAAAAATATTAAATTTTGAGCGTGCAAAGCGTTATTAAATTATAATTTTTAAATCCTTTTAGGTGATGTAATCATTACATTTTACGACTATTCTTTTATGCGCAAAAGCTGTACTTGCTAGCCTTCAAATTGACTTTGTTAGTAAATCCACTACATTTTGTTCTTATGAACAACTTTGGCTGTTTTCAAATTGGCGTATAGTGTCTTTATTTGGTCATAAATGGTTTACTAGTTGTCTGTATATTATAGTCCTACTTTTTTATGCTTAGTAATGCGTCCAGATCTGGCGTTTGAATAGTGTGAATAACTATCAAATCCTACAGTAGATAATTTCAGGATGCTTTGTTATGGACTTACATTCTTTATTTTTTGATCAATTTAAGTGTTGTTATATGGCTACTTTCTCTATGAATGTTTAAATAATAAATGCCGTGCGCTATGGCTGGCAAAGAAAATAGCCAAGCGCTATTGCCTGGTTGTAGTTGTTCTGTGTGTACTTTTATGCCACTACTATTAATAACATCGGCTGTAACGGTCGTTTTTTGAATGCTGGGCGCTGTAATGGTCACTTGAGATTGCGCCGGATTAGGAGAAACTTTCCAATTTTTAGCCGTCTGGGTTTGTAGTAGACTAATAATTTGACTATAATCATTGCGGCCTTCCATATTACCGATAAGTTTTATTCGGTAATAATTTAACCCAACTGCTGGTGTTTGACCCAGATATTGATAGCTGTGTTGATTGGCTGCAGTTTTAACTGCAATAGAAGCAATATCCGTAAAATTAATACCATCCAGACTCCGTTGGATAGTAAAGGATTTGATTGTATTTTCTACTCCCATTTGCCAGGCTAATTGAATACCGGACCCCACAGCTGTTGCCTGAAAATGAGCCAGTGTAACTGGTAGCGCGGCACTGATTTCAATGTCGTCCAGGTATAAATCGATATCTGCAGATCCATTTGCCTGTTCTATCCTAAATTCGTCTATGTTGGTCCATTTACTGTCAGTAAGCGATATTTGATTAATTTCACCGGCGATGGTTGTAAAATCGTAGCTGACTACCTGAGCTCCATTTAACCATCCTTCCGCTCTCCAAGTGGCACTTTCACCATCTATAGCAAATGATGACAAAGCAAAAGGAGCCGGCGTGGCATCCGTGCTTTTCATAATAAATGTTTTGGACACATTGAGATATCCAGTAATATGAATTGCATTGTCATTTGCTCCATTTGCAAGATCAGTTCCCCCTGCATGGAATGTCTTATTAGTGACATCCAGATAACTGTTGTTAGGATCAGTATAATTTCCATCCGCATCAATTAATCCCAGGCTCCAGTTGCCAAAAATCCTTGGATTGGTAGAACCAAGACTGTATCCGGTTTGGTCAACTGTTATTTCATCAAAATTCTCTGAACTCTGGGCGTAGGTAAAACCACTCTGTAAACAGGCTACGATCAGGCAAAATAAACAAATTTGGCGTTTCATATGCTTTAATTTCGTCATTTGAATAACAAAAGGTACATAATATATCGTATTCATAGTTTATTTTTAATCGCATATTGAGGGCCGTGCATCCTAGGCAAGAAGTCTTTTCTGGATTCTTTGAGGCATCGCGCGCCCGTTTTTTTGCTTATTATAGTTATCTTTGGAAGGCAGTTCCATTTAGTCGGCTCCTTTCATAAGTGGTTGTTTATTCATTAATTTTAAGCAATTTTCAACCAGATTTTAACTCAGAAGCTGGCAGTTTCAGAGTTCCGATGAAGGCAAAACTTGGGTAACGGTAGATCCCAGAGAGAATTATATCTTTAGGGACGGGTTAACGGAGGCTTACTTTGAGATTGATCATGGAGATGAGCAACGTACCTTTAAATATTACCGGATTCATATAACGGAAAATAATGGGGCAGGAGTGCAGTTCCAGTTAGCAGAATTCAGATTATTACAGTACTATTAATCAATATATAAATAAGAAATATGGCTAAAAAACAAAAATTCTTTTTTTCATTGAGCCGACCGGCGGTAGGTGTATTATCGTTCTGCTCTTTATTGATGCTCTCAATACCACGTGCAATAGCGCAACAGGGGGTAATAGGCAAACCAAATGTATTAATAATATATACTGATGACCAAGGCTATGCAGATCTGAATATATATGGCTCTAAGGATTTGTACACCCCAAATTTAGATAGCCTTGCTAGAAGCGGAGTTCGCTTCACGCAGTTTTATTCTGCTTCACCCATTTGCTCGCCTTCCAGAGCCACACTAATGACAGGCAGGTACCCTCAAAGAGCGCAACTACCCAATATGGCCTCTTCTACTCCGGGCGACCCAGGAATGCCAGGCAATCAATTTACCATGGCAGAATTCTTTAAAAAATATGGGTATGAGACCTATCATCTGGGTAAATGGCATTTAGGTTATAGTATAGCTACTGAGCCAAATGCACAGGGCTTTGATTATTCTTTTGGTTTTATGGGTGGCTGCCTGGATAATTATTCTCATTTTTTTTATTGGTCAGGTCCAAACCGTCATGACTTATGGAGAAACGGGACAGAAGTTTATTTGCAAGGACAGTTTTTGCCCGATATGTTGGTGCAGCAGGCTGATTCCATTTTTGAAAGCAAACAACATGACCCCAAGCCGTTTTTTATGTATTGGGCCATTAATTTACCACATTATCCCTTGCAGCCTTTTCCTAAATGGCTTAATTACTATAAAAATCTACCTTCTCCCAGGGATAAATATGCAGCCTATATCTCAACAATGGACGAAGAGATTGGCCGTTTACTCAAAAGTCTCAAAGATCATGGACTGGCAGATAACACAATTGTTGTATTTCAGTCCGACCAGGGCTTTTCCAAAGAGGAGAGGACCTTTGGTGGAGGTGGTTCAGCAGGAATCTATAGAGGGTCAAAGTTTAGTTTATTTGAAGGCGGCATCCGGGTCCCAGCTTTCATTTCCTGGAAAGGAAAATTAAAACAGGATCAGGTCAGAGACCAATTGGTTTCTAATACAGATTGGTTCCCTACTTTAGCCAGTTTATGCGGTCTTCCGGCCCCTAAGGTGTTGATTGATGGCAAAAACATGGTAGATGTTCTTAAAAACCCCAAAGCAGCCTCTCCCCATCAAGACCGTTTTTTCTGGCAAAGCCGGGGAACGAAAAAAAATCCACAATGGGCCGTTCGTGATAAGGACTGGAAATTACTACATAATCCTATGGAGGCAAAAAAGCAGGAATTGACCAATGAAGGATATTTTCTAGTCAATATAAAAACCGATCCTGCAGAAAAAATAAATGTTGCAGCCCAGCATCCGGATATAGTGGCCAGATTAAGAGACCTATATGATCATTGGATCTCTACAGTTGACAGGCAGCAATAAAAATTGCCTGCTAGCTGAAATGGTTTTTAGATATGTTTATAATTGAACCGTATATGGAATAAGTTAGAGGAGTTTCTCTAGTATGATTTAACCAAAATTGAATTGGATTATTAGGCTTAGTGATGGTGTTTTGGTTTGATGCTAAAAATAATGCCCACTCTTGTGGGTATTATTCGTTATAACTGTATCGTTGAATTCTGAATTCGTTGCAATTAATCTTTTTTGGCATCACCTATAGGTTCGGACTTCTGTTCGTAATTTTGGTTATTTTACCTAAAATTACCACGACTTTCCTACAAAAAAATCTGCATTGTTTCTGCATTTGTAGGCAACCAGTGTATAAATCATTCCGGTGGAATTTTAGGCCTAATTATTATTTTCCTATAATTTTTATTCTGTGTTTAAAACCCCATTCGGCAATATTAATGGTCAGATTTTTTAGGGTTTCACCGTAGGGTGTAAGCTGATATAAAACAGTAATGGGTTGCGTATCCAATATTGTGCGTTTAACCAACTGATTCAATTCTAAATCCTTCAATTCGCGGCTGAGCATTTTCCCGGAAATCCCATTAACTTCCCTTAATAATTCTGAAAATCGCATCGGCTGAAAGGTTAAACAACCAATGATAGAGATTTTCCATTTTCCGCCAATGACATCCAGGGTATCGTGGATGGCTTGAATCGTAGGTTTACATACATGATGAATACCTTTAACTTTTAATTCTTTCTCTTCCATTACGTTTATTTCTTAGTTACCTAAATGTCACCATTACTTATTGTCACCAAGTGAATAAAGGTAACTTAATTATGTAACTTTGTGGACTAAAATATTATTAAAATGGACTTATTGAAAGATTTACAATGGAGATACGCTACCAAAGCGTATATAGACAAAAAAGTAAGTGATGAAAAGTTGGATTTTATATTGGAAGCGATAAATCTAACGGCTTCTTCCTGTGGTTTACAACCTTACCGCGTTTTCGCCATCGAAAACAAGGAGATCAGGGCAAAACTGGGAGAAGGTTCCTTCAATAAACAAATTACACAGGCATCCCATCTACTGGTTTTTGCCGCCTACAATAATGTGACCACCGAGCATATTGAAAAATTGATAAAGTTGGTAGCTAAAAATCGTGGTGTTGCTGAGGCCGATCTAAAGGACCTATTTACTAAATTGGATAGTTATTTCAATTCCAGAAGTATTGAGAGCAATCGCCACTGGTCGGATAAACAAGCTTATATAGCCTTGGGTACAGCCTTAATTGCGGCTGCCAATGTAAAGGTAGATGCCACACCAATGGAAGGATTTGATCCTGCTGTATTTGATGAATTATTGGGACTGAAAGATAAAGGCTTGCATACGACAGTCATACTTTCTTTGGGCTTTCGGGATGAAACCGCAGATTTTTTAGCTGCCGCGCCAAAAGTCAGGATCCCAGTTCAGGAGATGGTTACTATGATTTAAAGACAGGTAGGGGCGAAAGCCCCTTTTTACAATACCATATTATTGTTGTTGGGCTTCACCTTATCTTGTTTGATCAATAATTCACTAGCGATGAACCTTATAGTATTATTATTTATCGTGAATTAAGAGGTTTCTCAAAAAATTGATTTATAGATGGGCCCGTTATCGTTTTTATATAATATCCATAATCAGTAAATTGGCCATATTTCGATTCGGCTATTGCTAATTACTTCATTCAATCTTCGCCAGGATTAAGACTTGAATTATGTTCAAGGCATCTCTCCTAAAAAAGCCAACGCTAACTATACAAAAATAAACGAGGCACCTACCTTTATTTCTTTAGATAATTTTCTTCCATACAAAAAACAGTACATGCGGACTTACTGGCGAAGGGCTTTATCGCAAATGCGCATTTTTTGAATAAATTGAAAAATATTGCTAGATAATTAAGAGTAAATTATTTCTATATTTGCTATAATAATTCAAATTATTAAAAATGATAGTAGAGTTTAGCGTTAAAAATTTCAGATCATTTTCCGATTTGCAGACAATTAGTTTTGTTGCGACCAGTTTAAAAAGCTCGAAGGATAACCAGTTTGTAGATTTAAATAATGTTGTCGTTAACAATGGAATGAGGTTATTGAAGACTATTGGCGTATATGGCGCAAATGCTAGCGGGAAAAGCAATATTGTCCATGCTTTAGAGTTTTTTTGTAGGGCAGTTTCAGATTTGCCTAGCCCAGAATCAAGGCTTTCAAAATTAGCGCAACCTTTTTTATATAACGAAAATTCCTTAAATGAAGATTCATTTTTTCAAATGGTTTTGATTGTTGAAGGCAAAAAATACAGATATGGGATTACTGTTAAGAAGAATGTGGACACAAATTCTATTAAAAATACAACTACCAGTAAAGAAATAATTACGAATGAATGGTTGTGAAACCTTTAAATGAAAGGATATTCAAGTGTCTCCTATAGGGAATGCAAAACAGCACCATGCCCAAATTGATTTTGCAACTGAGTATTTTAGAAAGAATGGTCTAATTGAAGTGGACAACTAGGGTAATGAATTCTTGAAAATAGATGACGGAGCTCAAGTCTGGAGTATATTTGACAGAGGTAAAAGCCCGGATGATGGTAAAGATACAGCCTTTGGGATAATCTACGCCTTTACGGGCCACCCAATATCATTTTTAATGGACCACCTCCGAAGACATTGCATCAACATTGCCCTTGCACAAAAGTCCATTTAATAATAAATCCCTAAATGATTAAGACGCATAATAAATTGTACCAAATGGTGCAGGTGCATTACATAACGGTTTACTTATCATGCGAATTTTAAAAATTTAAAACCATATAGGTAGTTTGCAATTTGAATATTTTGCACAAGGGGAGTAATAAGTATAAGAATTGAAAAGTGCCATGTGATTATCTCTTTTTTATTTTTAAATAATAGTAATAGAAAGGAGGAGAATTATCTATATTTAAATCTTTCGGTCATTTGTACAACAATTATCTGCTTTTAGCAAATTTTAATACTAAATCATAAATAAATTCCATTTTTATTTGTTTGTTTAAATTTTATTAACTTATTTTGGAAAACATAATAATTGTATAAAATACAAATAGTGTTTGAGTTTCAAAAGGTTTAAGCATAGGGTAGAATTTTAATCAATTGTAAAACAGTTATTTATTAGATTTAAATCATTCGAAGATGTCTGCACTTGGTACATATACGGACAATCAGCTCCTTGAATTACTCTTGCAGGGCAGTGAGGAGGCCTTAACGGAAATTTATGGACGTTATTGGGCAGCGTTAATTGAAATCGGATTTAAGTTCACGACGGATAAGCAAGCAGTAGAGGAAATAGTCAATGATATTTTTTTAAAATTATGGTCTAATCCGGAGAGATTTCAGGTACGTTCATTACCTGCTTATTTTCATACCGCAATTAAGTATGGCGTATTTACCATGCTACTAAAAACCAAAAGACGTAAAGCATTACTCAAAAACTACCAGTTTAATACATTGAGCTCAGAAGAAGAGCAGCGCATCGAGGCCAAATTTATGGAAGCCTATTTAAACGAAGTCATTGAGACACTACCTGAAAAATCCAGACTAATTTATACGTATAGTCGACAAGAGGAAATGAGTATTGCTGATATTTCGGAAAAAATGAATATGAAGACTAAAGCCATTGAATATCACATTACTAAAACGATCAAGCTGCTTCGAAGCGCATTAGAGCATGCGCATAATCCTCGTTTTCTATTAATAGCCATATTATTTATAAGGAACCTGTTTTAGTCTTTTTCCCATTTATTTTAACAATTACTTCCTTTCATTTATTTTTTTTTATTTTTTTTAGGGTTCTGCTTCACTTATGGTGTCATCCTATCAAACGGCACCACATTAAGATGGAAAAAGAAGCATTGGAAGACCTTATTGAAAGATATTTTATGGGCTTAACCTCAGAAGAGGAAGATGCACAACTTAAGCGCTGGTATGAAGACATCAGTAAAAAACAAGCATCTATGCGCAAGCTTTCTGAAGCTGAAATGGAAGCTTTAAGAGAGAAGATGCTGCAGCGTTTATTATCTGATGCCAAAAAACAACCCAGTCTCGGGGCTCAAAAGGACAATACGGATCATGGGGTGAAAAATATGCAGGGAGTTGACAACAAAGAGGCTTCCAATAAATTTCGCTCCTTATTTAAGAACACCGCCTGGGCAGCAGTGATTTTGCTGTTAATTTGCTGTTCTGCCGCCGCTTATTTTTTTCATACAAATCGGGCTAAAATCAATAAAACAGCGGTAAAGGCTCCTGCAGTCATTTTGCCAGGTGAAAATATTGCGCCTGGACACAGTGGGGCCACCTTGCATTTATCCAACGGAAAATCTATCCCGCTGGATAACTTGCAAAACGGCCTGGTGGCAGAGCAAAATGGTGTCAAAATTCTAAAGGACAAAAACGGTGTGACCTATGTTGGTAAAGCCAATGCTCCCCTTTATAATGATATCACAACGGGTAGAGGCCAGCAGTGGCAATTAACGCTTCCTGATGGCACCAAAGTGTGGTTAAATGCCGTCAGCTCGATTCATTATCCATTGACATTCAATGGGCAGCAGCGAGTGGTAAGTATAACCGGTGAGGTTTATTTTGAGGTTGTGCACAATGAAAAGCAGCCTTTTAAGGTAAAAGCTGGCAATACAGTTATTGAGGATATTGGAACGGCATTTAATATTAATGCTTATGCAGATGAACCGTTCATAAAAACCACCTTAGTGCATGGTAGTGTAAAAGTTTCCACGGAAAAAAATTCCAGCTTGCTTAAGCCAGGACAACAAGCAGCCACAAGTGCTGCCAACGAGATCAAAGTAATTAAAGTAAATACAGAAAATATAACCGGATGGATGAATGGTGCATTGATCTTTGATAATGAGGATCTGGGTGAAGTAATGAAAAAGATCGCCAGATGGTATGATATTGAGGTGACATATGCTGAAAAAATCCCCAAAAGAACATTTGCGGGAAGTATTTCCAGAAAAATGAACTTGTCTGAATTTCTAAAACTGCTTGAGTTTGAAAATGTTGACTTTAAGCTAGATGGGAAAAAAATAACGATACTCCCCTGAATTTAAATAGAAAAATCATTTATAAAAACAAAATAATATTATGGCATAATTCAACCGAACATAAATAAAAGCAATAAAAAAAATACCTCAAATAAAACCGGAAGTGCTCGCAACACCCCCGGTCATAGAAAATTTGAGTTAACCAAACCGCTAGGTTGGTTGGAACAATTTACGTTTAACCCAAACTATTACAAAGATATGGATTTTTACGCTTTCAGGAAGCTGATGCCTAATAAAGGTAGAAAGCTTTATAAATCGTTGCTGGTTATGAAGTTAACAACCATCTTGATCATCGTTGCCTGCATTGGAGCTCATGCAGCTGCTTTAAGTCAAAAGATTAATCTTGACGCAAAAAATGTTTCCATCGAAGAAGTCTTTAACGTTATTAAAAAACAGACAGGCTATCATTTTTTTTATGAGAAAAGTGTGCTTAATGATTTACCTAAGGTAAGCGTACACGCCGTAAACGAAGATATCGCAAGCGTATTGAAAGATTGTTTTAAAACACTTCCGATTTCTTTTTACATCTCTGACAATACCATAGGTATTAAAAGAAAAGTTATTGCACCTGCTCAAAAGCTGTCTCCTGTCATTGTACTGCCAGAGCAAACGGTGATTAAGGGGACAGTAACAGACTCCCTTGGAAAACCATTAACGGGCGTCAGCGTATATCTTAAAGGAACAAAGATTGGAACAACGACAAATAATCTGGGACATTATTCCCTGGCATTTTCAGCGCAAGATGCTATTCTCGTCTTCGCTTACGTCGGCTACGAAACCCAAGAGATCCCCGTTGACAATAATGCAACCTTAAATATTATCCTTAAACAGCAAGGTAACGATTTAGAACAAATGGTCGTTGTAGGTTATGGTTCCCAAAAAAAGGAAAGTGTGGTTGCGGCCATTTCACAAACGACTGGAGCTGTACTGGAAAGGGCCGGAGGCGTCTCTAGTATTGGGGCAGCACTTACAGGTAATGTTCCAGGCCTTATTACTACTTCCAGTACAGGTTTGCCAGGTGAAGAGGATCCCAATATTGTAATTCGGGGTAATAATTCATGGAATAACTCATCTCCTTTAATACTCGTTGATGGCGTTGAAAGGCCAATGAACAGTGTGGATATAAATTCAGTGGCCACAGTCACTGTCTTAAAAGACGCCTCTGCCACCGCCGTTTTTGGATCAAGGGGCGCAAATGGTGTCATACTGATTACCACAAAAAGAGGGCAATTGGGCAAGGCAGCAATCACAGCAAAGGTGAATACCATTATGAAACAACCTTCCAAATTACCCCAGAAGTATGATTCCTACAATACACTTAAGTTAAGAAATCAGGTAATTGAAAATGAGCTGAACGTGACGCCTGACAGCTGGAATAAATATTTGCCGCAGGCCATATTGGATAAATATCGCAATCCTGCTAATGAACAGGATAGAGAAAGGTATCCTAATGTAGATTGGAATGATGTACTTTTTAAAGACTACACCATGAGCCATAATGCCAGTGTAGATATCAGTGGCGGAACCAAATTCGTCAAATATTTTGCCAATGTAGATTATCTGCACGAAGGGGATATTTTCAAAGTATATGATAATGGGCGGGGATATAAACCCGGATTTGGTTTTAACCGTATCAATGTAAGAAGCAACCTTGATTTTCAACTAACCCCAACCACTATTTTTAAAACCAACCTAAGTGGATCTTATGGCGTGCAAAAGACGCCTTGGAACTTCTCACAAAGCGATTATGTAACCGGTCTAACCCTATGGCTGTCTGCATATTCCACCCCACCTGATGCATTTTTACCTATCTATCCGGATGGCTCCTGGGGTTTTAGCCTTCCCAATAGTGGGTTAGCGAATTCCGCATTGAATATCTCTGTAGGCGGCATCCAGCAGATTACCACTGCCAGGATGACTACAGACTTTATATTGGATCAGGACCTTCGTATGATAACCAAGGGGCTAAAAGTATCCGGGACAGTTTCTCTGGATAATACCTTTATCGAAAACAATCGAGGGATTAACGACTTATATAACGGTGTCCAGATGAAATATGTAGATCCAGAAACAGGAGCAGTCACCTATAAACAGGCTTATGATGGGGTAACTGATTTTGATTTTCAACAAGGCATCAACTGGTCCACCAGTGCTGGTAATGTGGGCTCCAATTACAGACGCATTTTCTATCAGTTACAATTAAACTATAGTCGGACTTTTGCCCGTGATCACTATTTTACGGCAATGGGGCTTATGAACAGAAATCAATATGCGACGGGCAGTGAAGTACCTCATTCCAGAGAAGACTGGGTATTTAGAACAACCTATAGCTACAAGAATAAATATACCATTGAATATAATGGTGCCTATAACGGTTCTGAGCAATTTGCCAAAGGCAATAGGTTCGCTTATTTCTCCTCTGGTGGTATCAACTGGGTGGTCAGCAAAGAAAAATTCATGCAATCCCTAGATTTTATTGATGTATTAAAAATCAGGGCTTCTGTTGGACAGACAGGTAATGATAATATCAATAATCTCAGATGGCTATATCTGGATCAGTGGGCGCATACAGGCAATGCACTACTGGGCACATCTGGAGTAGATGCCGAGCCCAGTAACTATACCTGGTATTCACTGACCTCTTTAGGCAATGCCAAAATCCAATGGGAACAATCATTTAAAAGCAATATCGGCCTTGATTTTGAACTATTCCATGGACTCCTGAAAGGAAAGTTTGATTATTTTGAAGATAAGCGAACCAAAATCTTTATTGCCGGAACTGACCGGTCAGTGCCTTCCTATTTTGGATTTTCTGCTCCTGCCGCCAATCTGGGAAAAGTTAATGCGAAAGGTTATGAATTTGAGTTACATCTTAACAAGAGCTTTAATGATGCATTCAGAGTATATATTGATTTTAATATGAGTCATACTGTCAATAAAGTAATTGAAGAGGATGATGCGGAACTCTTGCCTGATTATCAGAAAAAAGCAGGAAAATCAGTAGGCCAGGCCTATTCCTATGTCAGCGCAGGCTATTATAACACCTGGGACGAACTTTATGGAAGCACCCCTTATAACACCAATGACGTTAATAAGCTACCGGGAGATTATAATATTATTGATTATAACGCAGATGGCGTGATTGATCAAAATGACAACATTCCTTATGGGTATACAGGCTGGCCACAAAACACCTACAATACGACCGTTGGATTTGACTGGAAAGGGTTCAGCGCCTTTGTACAGTTCTATGGTGTCACCAATGTTACCAGACAAGTTGTATTTGGCAGCCTTGTAGGGCAGGTCGATATCGCTTATGAGGAAGGAAGTTATTGGAGTAAGGCGGCATCTGCCGGAACAGTTCCGCTTCCCAGATGGCTCTCAACACCACCTGATTATTACCGGGCCGATCAGTATATGTATGATGGATCTTACCTGAGACTCAAAAACGCAGAAATCGCCTATACGTTTGGTAAAAGCTGGAATTTTATTAGAAAGGCCGGTCTGGAAAATATCAGGGTTTATCTAAATGGGGACAACCTATTGCTCTGGACCAAAATGCCCGATGACAGGGAATCCAATTTTGCCGGAAGCGGCTGGGCCAGCCAGGGTGCATATCCGACGCTCAAAAGATATAACCTGGGTTTTAATATCACCTTTTAACCCAAAAAAATATTGCAAATCATGAAAAGATATTTTAAAATATTTATGTTACTTAGTTGGCTCGCAGTGAGTGTTGTCTTTTTGTCATCCTGCGAGAAATATTTGGACAAGAGTCCGGATTCTACCATTAGTGGAGTGGATGCGTATAAGAATTTCACAAATTTTCAGGGATTTACCGAAGAACTCTATCATTGTGTTCCCGACTTCTCCAATGCCTATTGGACCAATTCCTGGAATTGGGGGGAAGATGAGATCATGTCTACTTCACAGGATTTCCACTTTGTCAATAAAATCGATCTGGGCAATTTCTGGGGTTGGCAGTCTGAGTTTGACGGCTGGCAGGGTGGCTGGATGGACCGCTCAGCGACTTCCACTGACAACGACCGCTTTCATAAATCCCTGTGGCCACTATGCTGGTACGGGATCAGCAAAGCCAATTTAGGCCTGGCCAATATGGACAAATTAACAGATGCAACAACCGAGGAAAGAAACCTGATTAAAGGGCAACTGCTGTTTTTCAGAGGCTGGTTTCATTTTGAACTCATGCAGTATTTTGGCGGGTTACCTTATATTGATACCCTTTTACCCAGTGATCAGCGTTTAACCCTGCCCCGGCTAAGCTATGACGAGTGTGCAGATAAGGCCGCCGCTGACTTTAGTGCAGCAGCAGATCTATTGCCCACCAATTGGGATAATACAACTGCCGGGAAAAATACATTAGGTAAAAATGAACTCCGCATCAATAAGATAATGGCGCTTAGCTACCTGGGCAAAGACCTGTTATGGGCGGGTAGTCCCTTAATGAATTCTGTTTCTACAGGATCAACTGATTATAATAAAGAGTATTGCAAAAAAGCGGCAGATGCCTTAGCCGAAGTACTACAACTTTGTGAAAGCGGAGAGGCACCTTATAAACTCCTGCCATTTGACAAGTACTCAGATAATTTTTATACCACCGGACAGAACTGGTTGATGCCAGGAGGAACCGAAGCTATTTTCAGGTCCCCATATTATAATGCCAATTCATCCAATTGGGGCACCAGTAAACAATATACACCCAAAATTATCGGTGAGAGTGATATTGTATTTGCCCCGACGGCCAATTATGTAGATTACTACGGTATGGCCAACGGATTGCCTATTCCAGATATTACAAAACCTGACCCAGTATCCGGATATGACCCTGAGCATCCCTGGAAAGGCAGAGACCCCAGGTTCTATAATGATATTGTTTATGACGGTGTCAAGTTTGTACAAGGGTCAACAACAGATGAGGCTAATCGTTATGCCAATCTTTATGGAGATGGAACAATTAATGGTAGGGGCAGCTACAGAGACCCAAGTACCGGAAGTCGTACTGGCTATTTACTTAGAAAGTTCATTCCCATCACCTGTAATAAATACGATGATGGTTATGGTTATTCCCATAGTTTAAATGTTCATATTCCTTATATGCGGTTGGCAGGGGTTTATTTAATGTACGCAGAAGCCGTGGCTGAAGGCTACGGATCTCCTTCAGCTGCCGTCTCGGCTTATGGAAAGTCAGCCATAGATGCAGTAAATGTGATTAGAGACCGGGCAGGTGCGGGTCATGTAGCGGCAGAGTTTACCGGCTCCTTGGACGCATTTATGGGGGAACTGCGCCGGGAAAGAGCAGTAGAACTCTCTTTTGAGGGGCACAGGTTTAATGATTTAAGGCGATGGTTACTGCTGATTAAAAAACCATATACACTCAAAAAGACCGTTTATTTTGACCGTGCAGGTACCTTTAGTACCACAAACCCGGAGGATAACCAGGTTAAAAATCTGCGTGAATCAACAATTCTAGAAAGGCATTTTACCGAGAAGCATTACTGGCTGCCTTTAAAGACCAGTGATGTCACCCTGTACCCGACCTTTTATCAAAACCCTGGATGGTAACATTGTCTAAGGGGAACTAAATCTTTACATAAACTGCAATCAGCAATTTAAAACCATATTCGATGAGATTATTAATAATTTTAATAATATATATAACCTGCGCCTTTGGCTCCAAAGCGCTTATGGCGCAATCAGGACTAAGCATACTAGTTAAGGCTAAGGTGTATAATAGCAAAAACGAACCCATCCAGGGCGCCTTGATTCAAAGCCAGGAGCGGGACAGTGTTAGATCCTATACAGATGACCTGGGTGCTTTTTCCCTAAATGTCTTGCCTGGAGAAAACTTAAAAGTGACTGCACTGGGATATAAGGCAAAATTCTTACCGGCTTCAAACAGTTTGAGTATTATTAGGCTGACTGCCAGTGACTTGGATACTATTTTCGTGAAAACCCCATTTCAAAGGATTAGCAAGGCAGATGTTTTTGGCGATATTTCCGTTGTAAACGAACAGGCACTTTTAGCCAAAAATTATACCACCGGTAGTCTAGATGGATTGGAGGCTTTTGTTCCTGGCTATAACGGCAATAGCATCTGGGGGCTGGGATCCTATTTAATGTTGGTAGATGGGGTGCCTCGTGATGCCAATAACGTAATGCCTTCAGAAATAAATCAGATTTCAGTGCTCAAAGGCGTGGGTGCAGTTGCTTTATATGGCAGCAGGGGCGCCAAAGGAGTAATTAATATCACCACCAAACGCGGACAACCCTTTGATAACAAAATAGCCGTCCGGGCCAATATGGGTGCATTTGTGCCCGTCGCTTATCCAAAATATCTAGGTTCCGCCGAATATATGACCTTATATAATGAGGCAAGAAATAATGATAGCCTGCCTGCACTTTACGATCAGCAGGAGATTTATCATTACGCCGATGCAGAAAATCCCTATCGGTATCCAAATGTGGATTACTATTCAGAGAACTATCTTAAAAGGGTGTATAACCGTTATGATGCAACGGCGGAGATTTCTGGTGGCAACGATAAAGCCAGATATTATACCAATATGGGCTTTTATACGGAAGGTTCCTTACTGGATTTTGGTATGGCCAAACAAAACAGGAATAACAGGTTTAACTTAAGAGGCAACGTGGATATAAAGATCAACAGGTTTATTAAAGGCAGGATTGATGCGACAGCTACCTTCTATGACGGTCGGGGAGTGAATGCTGATTATTGGGGAGCAGCAGCTACTGTAAGACCAAACAGGTTTACTCCACTGATTCCCATAGATTTTATTGAAGGGGATGATCAGAGTTCCTTATTATATGTAGAGAACAGTAATCATATCATAGATGGTAAATATTTACTGGGGGGCACGCAACTTGATCAGACAAATACTTTGGGCACCATCTATGCTGGAGGGTATAATAAATATATATCCAGACAATTCCAGTTTAGCTCTGGTATTGATGCTGATTTAAAGGATATTTTACCCGGACTTAAATTTAAATCCAATTTTGCCGTGGACTATGCCACGGCCTATTCTCTGTCTTACAATTATGACTATGCTACTTATGAACCTATCTGGAATAGTTATTCAGGAGTAGATCTGATTAGCACCCTGAATAAATACGGCAACGACGCTACTTCTGGAACCCAAAATGCCAGTAACAGCTGGTATCGACAAACGATTGCCTTTTATGGGCTTTTTAGCTATGATCAAACTTTTGGCAATCAAAACAATATATCTGCCGAGTTGGTCGCCAATGGTTATCAGCAATCAGAATCACAGATATATCATAGAGTCAGTAATGCAAATCTGGGGCTTCACCTAGGCTATAATTACGATGAAAAATACTATGTGGATTTTAATGGTGCCTACGTGCATTCAGCCAAGCTGCCAGAAAAGCATCGGGAAGCCTTATCCCCAACCTTATCTCTTGCCTGGCGAATCAGCAAGGAAAAATTTATGCACACGGGCACTGGCTTCATAAATGATTTAAAATTAACTGCCAGTGCCGGTATACTGAATACAGATTTGGATATCAGTGATTACTATATGTACCAAGGCTATTACACCGTAAATGGCGCTTGGTATGGTTGGAAAGACGGCGTTGGATTTCAGGCGACAGAATCCAGAAGAGGCGATAATCCAGATATGCGCTTTCCAAAACGAAAAGAGATTAACCTGGGTTTCGAAGGACTCTTTTTTAATAGAAGTTTACAGCTAAATTGCCATTTTTTCCGCAGTTCAAGTGAAGGCAATATAATTCAGGCGGCCTCATTATTCCCATCTTACTTTACCTCATCCTGGCCAGTGTCCGCTTTTATTCCTTATGTCAACTATGACAATGACCTGAGAACAGGTGTTGATTTTGGTATGGACTATCATAAAATGCTGGGTAAACTGGATGTAAATATTGGGCTGAACGGGACCTATTACAATACAAAAGCTACGCAAAGGGCCGAGGTTTATGAAGATGATTATCAATACCGCCAGGGGAAAAATATTGATGGTATCTGGGGACTGCAAAATCTTGGCTTTTTTGAAAGTCAGCTGGATATTGATAATTCTCCCACGCAATCCTTTGGAGAGGTGCATCCAGGCGATATAAAATACAAGGATCAAAACGGTGACGGCGTGATCAATAGCCAGGATGAGGTGTTTTTAGGCAAAGGTGGTTGGTTTGGGGCACCCTTTACCATTGGCATGAACCTTACACTCACCTATAAAAAACTGACCCTATTCTTATACGCAATTGGAAGATACGGCGCCTATGGGATAAAAAACAACAGCTATTACTGGGTCTATGGGGATGGTAAGTATTCAGAGGTGGTTAGAAACAGATGGACCGAGGCCACAAAAGCCACCGCAACTTATCCTCGGTTGACTACTGGTTCCAGTGACAATAACTTCAGGACTTCCGATTTCTGGATGTATAAAACAGACCGTTTTGATCTCTCTAAAATACAGCTAACTTACGATATGACTGATTTATTAAGACGCAAACAGTTTGTAAAGGCACTTTCGGTATATATAAGCGGATCCAATATTTTGACTTTGGCCGGGCAAAAGGATGTATTGGAATTAAATATTGGCAGTGCGCCTCAGACTAGGTTTTATAATATTGGTGTCCAGGCAAATTTTTAAAATCGAAAAATTATAGAAATGAAAAATAAATTTCTCATATACCTTGTCCTAATGGCTATACTGTCCAGCGGCTGCAAGGACCTTATTACGCCACAAATTGAAAACAACCGCCAGTTACAGGAATCTTACAATCCCAGTGACGCCAAGTTTCCTTATGGGCTTATTTTAAATGGTTATACTAGGATCCCTGTTAACAGCTGGTCCTTTAATGATGTAGCTACTGATGATGCCGTTACCAACGATAAATCGAGTAGTTTTTTAAAAATGGCTACCGGACAATGGGCGGCCAATAACAATCCGGTAGAGCAGTGGAGCAATTGTTTTGCGGCCATACAGTATATTAACTTGACGCTGGAGCAAATTGATAAAGTAAACTGGGCCGTGGATACAACAGTATCCAGGCTCTTCAATATGCGCATTAAAGGAGAAGCTTATGGATTGAGGGCCTTGTTTTACTATTATCTACTGCAGGCACATGCCGGTTATGGTCAGGACGGCAATTTATTAGGGGTACCGATTATTCTGCACTCACAAAGTGTAGGAGATGATTTTAACCTGCCCAGGTCAACTTTTAAGCAGTGTCTGCAACAAATTGAGGCAGATCTGGATCTTGCCGTCACCTACTTACCGGTGGATTATAAGGACCTGACTGACAATAGTCAGATTCCAGACAAATATGGCGCTGTTTCCAAGGAACAGTATAACAGAGTAATGGGTAAAACCATGAGTGGGTTGTTGTCCGGCAGGGTGGCGATGGCCTACCGCGCAAAGGCGGCACTGCTGGCAGCGAGCCCTGCCTATAGCAGTGGCAGTGGCGGCTCATGGGCCAGCGCCGCAGATGATGCTGCCAGCATTATCGACTTAAAAGGCGGCATCTCAGGTATCGCAGCCAATGGGCTGACCTGGTATAGCAATGCCAGTGAAATCGCCGGTCTGGCTGAGGGACAAAACCCAGATGAGATCCTTTGGAGATCCAACTATAGTGAAAGCAATGATTTAGAAGCCGATAATTTTCCCCCTTCACTTAATGGCAAAGGCCGGGTTAATCCAACCAAGAATTTGGTGGATGCCTTCCCGATGGCAAATGGCTATCCGATTGGCGCCACAGGTAGCGGCTATGATTCCAATAATCCGTATAATTCCAGAGATCCCCGGCTCAGTGATTTTATTTTGGTTAATGGCGATAAGGCTGGCGTAAACAACACGGTTATCAAAACGGCGGCGGACGGTGGAACTAATGATGGCCTAGATAGGACTGAGACCTCTACAAGAACTGGCTATTATTTAAAAAAGCTGCTCCGTCAAGATGTCAATTTGAGTAGTACTTCTACCACTACCCAGCGTCATTATAAGCCACTGATAAGATATACCGAGATCTATTTAATTTATGCAGAAGCAGCCAATGAGGCCTGGGGGCCAACGGGCACCGGTGGGCATAGTTACTCGGCATATGATGTGATTAAGGCCCTTAGGCAAAGAGCAGGCATTGGTACACAAAATGGGGACGCTTATCTGGAGTCGATTAAAACGGATAAAGATAAGATGAGAATCCTAATAAGAAATGCACGCAGACTTGAACTTTGTTTTGAAGGATTTAGATTCTGGGACTTAAGAAGATGGAAGGCCCCTTTAAACGAAACCGCCACGGGTACCAGCATTAAAAATAATCAATATTCTACAATTAATGTGGAAAATAGGTTGTATCAGGATTATATGGAATATGGACCCATCCCGTACAGTGAAACTTTGAAATTTTCAAATCTGGTTCAAAATAAAGGCTGGTAAAAGGATTCTTTATAGGCAACAACAAAATAAAAAGAAACAAATGAAAACGAAGGTATTATTTATACTGCTTGCAGTACTTGGCTTAAGCGCTTGTCATAATAAGGATATTGTCTTTAAAGACTATAAATTCCAGACAGTTTACTTTTCCTATCAAAGGCCGGTACGCACCATTACTTTGGGAGAGGATATTGTCAATACAGACTTAGACAATCAACATAAATGTAAGATCTATGCCACCTTGGGCGGTGTATATAAAAACAGCAAAAATGTTCAAATAGCCATTGCCGTTGATAATGACCTGGTGGATGGTATAAACTTTACAGACGGTTCTAGTGTTCAGGCCATGCCCAGTGATTATTACTCGCTTAGTTCAAGTTCTATACAAATTCCAAAAGACAGCATTACTGGTGCAGTAGAGGTCCAGTTGACCGATGCTTTTTTTAAGGACCCGGGTGCCATTAAAAACACCTATGTTATCCCCCTTAAAATGACCGGTGTTACAGGAGCTGATTCTCTTTTAAGCGAAAAAGATTATACCCTTTATGCTATTAAATATATCAACCCCTGGCATGGTTACTACCTGCGCCGTGGCATTGATGAGATCACCGGAAAAAATGGACATACAGAACTAGATGCCACCCAAAACAGACATCAACCTTATGTAGAAAAAGATGATATCCAGCAACTCACCACCAGTTCCTTACAAGATGTCAATTTCCCTTTAATCTTTAAAGATAAAGACGGTTATAATGTTAACTGTAATTTACTACTACATTTTGACGACCAGAATAATTGCACCGTCAGTTCTACGACCACAGGTATAAGTGCCACTGGCAGTGGCAAATTTGTCTCAAAAGGGGAAAAGAAAAGCTGGGGGGATCAAGATCGAGATGCCATTTATTTACAATATGAAATTGATTTGCCAGATATTCACATCGCTACAAAAGATACGCTGGTGATGCGCAACAGAGGAGTTACTTTAGAAACATTTTAGGCAAAAACATGGCAACAAAAAACTATTACTTTATGAAAAAATATAATACAAATATCCATATAAAGGCGCTACTTATGGTCACCATAACCGCAACACTGCTACTTAGTGCCTGTTCAAAATATAAACCTCTGCTTTTTGAGGTAGCCAAACCAGATGAAGTGGCCGCTCAAGAAGATATCAATAGCTATCCAGCCCTTAAATCTTATATAGATTCAACTAAATATTCGGATTTTCATCTTGGAGTTGCGGTCTCTTTAGGAGATTATATAAAAAAAGGTGTGTTTTACCGCATGGTCAACCGAAATTTCCAGCAAATTGTACTGGGTTATGCTATGAAGCATGGGGCGGTCGTACAAGCAGATGGTAGTTTAAACCTGGATAATGTCAATACACTAATACAAACCGCCAAAGAGGCGGGTATGTCCCTATATGGACATACCCTGTGCTGGCATGCCAATCAAAATGCGACTTATTTAAATAGTTTGATTGCTCCCCAAATCGTAGAATCTAATAGTAACCTTTTTGACCTTTCTGGTTTAAAGGTTGGTGATTTAAACGGATGGAGCGTGAGTGGAGCGGCCTTTTCGGGCATAGAAGCAACCGGTGGAATGGCAAGTGGTGGTGCTATTAAACTGGTCAGCGCTTCCTCGGCGGTCAATGCCTGGGATATGAGCCTTCATACGCCGGTTATTCCAATAGAGCAGGGGCATCAATACGTAGTTAGCTTTTATATTAAGTCCGATAAACCAGGTAAGGGCAGAATCTCTTTTAGTGAAGATTTGAATAATCAATATCCATGGACAGATTGGATGGGCACAGGTAGTGCAACTGAAGCTTTTGAGACCAACTCAGGCTGGCAGCAAGTTAAAATTATAGTAAGGGATTTTAAACTACTGCCAGTTCTTTTAACTTGAACATGGATTTAGGATATATAGGTGACGTAAGTTATATGATTGATATTAATAGTCTTTTAGTTGAGGACAAAGATGTCAGCTCTGGGCTGGAGGCTAATTTATTTGAAAATGGAGATTTTGAGGCAGGAAATATAAATGGTTGGTCAGGTTGGGGCAATAGTTCTGTCAGAAGCCTTTCAGGGCCATCTGAAGGGTATAACGGAGGGGCTGCTCTTAAGATGACCAATCCCTCAGTGGTGAACGCCTGGGAAGCACAAACCGCTTATGATTTTACTACTCCATTCCAAAACGGCTCTACTTATAAACTAAGTTTTTATATTAAAGGCAGCACGGCTGGCGTCATCAATGCCTCGTTTCAGGAAACAAAAAATTATGCCAGCGATAATTTTCCTGATTTTAATATTACCACAGATTGGACGAAAGTTGAAATAGAGGCTACGGTGAGTGCGGCAGATAGAACCCGGTTTTTATTTAGTTATGGCAATTATGCTGGGACGATTTACATTGATAATATTGCGCTGCAAAGAGAGAACCCTGATTTAGGAACAAAGACTATTGAGAAAACAGCCGAAGAGAAAAAGGATATTATATCTGGTGCTTTAACGGACTGGATTTCTAAAATGGTGACCAATTGTAAGGGTTATGTGCATGCATGGGACGTAGTTAATGAACCTATGGATGATGGCAATCCCTACAACCTGAAAACAGGCGTTGGCAAATCTCAAAGCGAGGATGAGTTTTACTGGCAGGATTATATTGGAAAAGATTATGCAGTATTGGCATTTAATCTGGCGCGTAAATATGGAAACGCCACCGATAAATTATTTATAAATGATTATGGCCTGGAAGCCAATACAGAAAAATGTAAAGGATTGATTGCCTTTGTGGATTATATCGAAAGTAAAGGGGCCAAAGTGGATGGTATTGGCACACAGATGCATATTGATATTCATGCAGATAGTGCGAAAATAGTCCAGATGTTCCAGTTACTTGCAGCTACCGGTAAACTGATTAAAATTTCCGAATTAGATATTGGTCTGGGAGAAAATACTCAAACAGCAGACGCTACTAAAGAGCAGTATCTAAAACAGGCTGAAATGTATAAATTTGTGATTGATCAATATTTTAAAAATGTCCCGGCTGCCCAAAGATATGGCATCACCTTTTGGAGTTCATTGGATAGCCCGGCTAATTCAAGCTGGAGGCCAGGCGAACCCATTGGTCTTTGGACCCAGAGCTATGTCAGGAAACTGGCCTATGAATATGCCGCAAAAGCTATTGAAGAAAATATGGGGCATTAGTTAGGGAAAGTGCTTTTTAATGGCAAGTTAGTTGCCTATTGGTCAAAAGTCAGTCAGACACTAGCTTTTTTGCAGTTTATTAGAAAGCAACATAAAAATAGATTCAGTAACCCAACTAGCAACTTGCTGGCCCTGAGGAGCAATAGCTCACCAGGGCCAGCAAGTTGCTAGTTGAATAAAAGAAAGAATTAAGCAATGATCAGACAGGGTTGGAAACGGACTGGGATTGTATTGGTACAATTGGGAATGCTTTTTCCCTTGGCAGCTATTGGACAGCAAAGTGAACAGGATTTGCAGCAGTTACATAGTGGCAAGTTAGCGCAGCAAAGGTTTAAGCTTTCTGAAGTACAGCTTTTGGAAAGTCCTTTTTTGCAGGCAGAAAAGACGGATTTGCATTATATACTGCAACTAAACACCGATCGATTATTAGCACCCTATCTTAGGGAAGCCGGGCTGCCAGCGAAGGCTCAGTCATATGGGAACTGGGAAAGCATGGGGCTGGATGGGCATACGGCAGGTCATTATCTGACTGCGCTGGCGCAAATGTATAGATCCACCGGTAATATTGAATGTAAAGATAGAATGGATTATATGATCAGGGAACTCCACCGGTGCCAGCAGCAGTCCCTGGAAGGGTATGTGGGCGGCATACCAGGAGGCGTAAAAATGTGGCAGGCGCTCGCTCAAGGTGACTTTAGTTTATTTGATAAAAAATGGGTCCCCTGGTATAACCTGCATAAACTATTTGCGGGTCTTCGCGATAGTTATTTGATCGGGGGCAACAAGGAGGCCAAAGAAATACTAATCAAACTTTCTAATTGGGCTGAGCGGTTATTATCTAAATTAAGTGATGCACAAATAAGACAAATGCTGCGTACAGAATATGGTGGCATGAATGCAGTGCTCGCGGACGTGGCCCAGATTACCGGCAAACAAAAATATCTAACCCTGGCCAAAAAATTCTCATCGCCCCAGTTTGTCCATCAATTGGAACAAAAAAAAGATAGTTTAACCGGTTTGCACGCCAATACACAAATACCAAAAGTTATTGGTTTTGAGAGAATTGCACAAGTAAGCTTAGCAGATAGTAGTTACGATCTTGCCGCCAGGTTCTTTTGGCACACCGTGGTAGAAAACCGATCCATTAGCTTTGGGGGTAATAGTGTCTATGAGCATTTTAATCCAACCGATGACTTTTCTTCTATGATTGAGTCGGTTCAGGGACCAGAGACTTGTAATAGCTATAATATGCTGAAATTAACCGAGGACTTATTTTTATCCCGTCCTCAAGGTGATTATATGGATTATTATGAGCGGTGCCTTTATAATCATATTTTGTCCACCCAAAAACCTGGTACAGGCGGTTTTGTTTATTTTACGCCTATACGCCCCTCAGCTTACCGGGTATATTCTGCCCCCCAAAAGGATTTTTGGTGTTGTGTAGGAACAGGTATGGAAAACCATGGGAAGTATGGTGAAATGATCTACACACATAGGGGAGATAGCCTTTTTGTGAATCTATTTATCCCCTCTAAGCTTCGATGGACGGCAGAAAACAGGGTGATAACGCAGCAAAATAATTTTCCAACAAAAGCGCAAACGGAACTTATCGTAGAATTCCCTTTGGACAAGCCTGGCGCAAAAGCGATTACTAAATCGGGTACAAATAATGGGGCAAAAACATTTTCTATCTTTATCAGAAAGCCTGGTTGGTTAAAAGGACGTATGCCCAAAGTAAGTGTAAACGGGGTGCAGATACGTCCTATATTAAACGATTTTTCATATATAGAGTTGCGTAGGGATTGGCATAGCGGTGATCGGATAATGGTGCAGTTGCCTATGAAAGATCGACTGGTAAATCTCCCAGACCATTCAGACTGGGTGAGTATTATGCATGGGCCAATTGTGTTAGCTGCCAAATCAGATAGGATGGCGATGATAAAGCCAATAGGAGATGGGGGGCGTTTTGACCATATTGCCAGCGGTCCATTACGCCCATTAGAAAAAGCGCCAATTTTACTGATCAGTGATCACACAGAATTGACAAACGCTTTATTACCCGTTACGGGTAAAGATTCAGTCAATAATCATCCTTTGCGTTTTACCATGCCTTCCTTAATCTGGCAAAATAAGGATAAAAACATGGTGCTGGAGCCCTTTTCACAGATCCATGATAGCCGATATATAGTCTATTGGCCTGTGGCTAGGCCTGGAAATGCGCCAAAAAGACAGGTAAGCCTGGCAGCTGCTGATAAAGAGGTACTTCGCATGGCCATGAAGACTGTGGATCAAATCACCCCAGGAGAACAGCAGCCAGAGGTGGATCATTTAATGACCAGTCAAAACGCTTTTGGGGGTGTTTTTAAGAATAAACACTGGCGGGCAGCCAGCCAGGGGTATTTTGCTTATACTTTGAAGATGATGCCAGAAGTTCAGTATTTGCGCATTGGTTACTATGGAAAGGATAATAAGGCGGACGATATGGTAGTGGACGCTGCAAACAAGGACCCTAATATGGTGGTTGATTTTGATATTTTTATAAATGACAAGAAAATAGCCAATGTGAAGAGGCCAAAAGAAAAGGAAAAGGGCTTTTTTTCAATAGATTATCCCATTGCCAAAACCCTAAAAAGGGGCAATTCAATTGAGGTCAAGTTTGTAGCCAATAAGGGATGTACAACTGCCAGAATATTTGATGTTCGACTGGTAAAATAAAAAGATTACCTTATTTTACAGTTTAATTTTATATTTTTATTAAAATATTTGTTAGTTATACAATTAATGTTTAAGTTTGATCTACGAAATTGAATAACATCCATACATATAATAAGGCATAAGATTAAATAAATTTAAGCGACAATAACCTTTAGTATTAAATAACATTAATTCCTTTAATAAAAAGATTAATCAGCAGCATGCACCAGGCTAGATAAGCATTTTTATACATATTTAAATTTCTGTAAAGTATTGCAATCGATTGTAATAATTACAAATTCTAAATTAAAATTTAATTGTACTGATAAAGTATATTTTGTATAAAATTACTTTCAATTAAGAAGTTTTACGTATCTGAAAGTTATATAAAAGGCAGTGAAATCAGAAATACAGGTGGGCGGCCAGCAGCAATTGCTAATTATTAGCCAGCTGGACACAGTGAAAGCTTATAATTCAATGGTGGGATAATAGGAAATCATAGTAGGATCGAATATGAAAATCAGGTAAATCATATTGTTTTTATCGCGACAACAGGGCTGTGAAAAATGCCCTATTAATAATATTAAATAATATTTCCCTAAACGTACAAAATTAAATAAATTTTCAAAATGCATACAAAATTAAAATGGATCTTATTTTTTTTATTGATGCTTACATTAAGAGCCTCCGCCCAAAATGGCATGATTCAAGTGCCAAATGATTTTGACATTTATCAATCAGACATTATTCATGGTCATTTGGATACAATTACGTATTATTCAAAGTCAGTAGGCACCCACAGAAATGCGCTCGTATATCTGCCACCTGGTTTTACAAATACTCAAAAATATCCAGTTCTTTATTTACTGCACGGTATCGGTGGAGATGAATTTGAATGGCTGCATGGCGGCCATCCGGATATTATTTTTGATAATTTATATGCTAATCACCAAATGGTGCCCATGATTGTTGTTATGCCCAATGGTCGGGCTATGGCAGATGACAGAGCTATAGGCGATATTATGGCACCTGATAAAATAAGGGCTTTTGCACAATTTAAAAAGGATTTGCTTTTGGATCTAATTCCTTATATACAGACGGTTTTTCCAGTACTTAATGATCCATCAAAAAGAGCCATCGCAGGGCTCTCCATGGGTGGTGGTCAATCACTTAATTTTGGGCTAACACATCTTGATCAGTTTGCCTGGATAGGCGCTTTTTCGGCTGCTCCTAATACCGATAAGCCTGAGCAGCTTGTGCCGAATGCAAAGACAGCAAAGGCTGGATTAAAATTACTTTGGCTATCTTGTGGTAATAAAGACGGATTGCTACCCGTTACCAGACGTACACATGAATATTTATTAAAGGTTGGTGTGCCTCATATTTATTATCTGATGGACGGCATACATGATTTTCATGTCTGGAAACGCTCATTGTATCTATTTACACAGCTGTTGTTTAAGTCTATAGATCCAGCAGTATTGGCAAATTATCAAAAACTAAATACGGAGGACACGGCTAAAGGGGCAAAAATACATCTTTAGTCGTTCTGCGCTTTATAGTCATTAAAACGGGGGGTGAATCGATAGGTGAAATATTTTTGTATTTGAATTACCTGTTTGGTGATGGATTAATGCACGTATGATAGCTATATATTAAAAAAAATACTTAATTAAGTAAATAAATAAAGAATAGCCGAATGAGTTTTAGAAAGTATTTTAAAAGAAGTTTTCTCCAAAAAACGTTAACGATCCTGTGTGGATTTTTGTTTATCCATGCCCTTCAAAGCGTTTCTGCACAAAACAGGACCGGAGATAATGGAGACGGTACTTATACCAATCCAGTAATTGCAGCTGATTTTCCTGATTTGGATGTTATAAGGGTAAAAGATTGCTATTATATGGTGAGTACCACCATGTTTGTCTTTCCAGGTGTGACTATTTTAAAATCACATGATCTGGTAAATTGGTCTTATTGCAGTAATGCCGTGCCTCGATTTGATTTTGCCAAGCAATATAATCTTTTAGACGGCAACCGATATGGCCACGGTCAGTGGGCCACCAGTTTGAAATACCATAATGGAAAGTTCTATTTACTTTTTATTACTTTGGATGAAGGCGGTTTTATGTGTACAGCAGATAAGGCAGAAGGCCCCTGGAAAATCACGCATTTACCCAAAGGCTTCTATGATCCCGGACTGTTTTTTGACGATAACGGGAAGATATATGTTGCACATGGTAATAGTAAGATCATGATGACCGAAGTGGATGAAAATCTCCGCCCAATTGGTCCTGATTCTTTGGTTTATACAGGGGATATAAGATCCGGTCTGGAAGGGACACATGTGTATAAAATTAATGGATACTATTATCTCTATTGTACCTATGGGGGCCTGGATGGGATACAAGTCGCACTTCGTTCTAAAAATATTTATGGACCTTATGAGCAAAGGGTTGTTATTAGAGACACCACAAAAGGCGTTACTTTTGGGATTCACCAAGGAGCACTGATCCAGACCACTACCGGTCAGTGGTGGACGATGCTTTTTGTAGACAGTGGCCCCTTTGGCCGTTTCCCCTCACTACAACCAGTCAAGTGGGTAGACACCTGGCCAGTGGCAGGAGAAAATGGTCATGGTGTGATTACTTATAAGAAACCGGATGTTGGTAAAAATTATAACGTGGAAGTATTACCAACAAATGATGAATTTAACGCACCCATACTTGGTATGCAATGGGGCTGGAACCATAATCCAGATTCTACCAAATGGTCATTAAGTGAGAAAAGTGGTGTACTGAGGTTACATACAGTTCGTGTAGTGGATAACCTAACAGAGGCCGTAAACACCCTGACCCAGCGACCTTTTGCTAAGCGCAACCAGCTGCTGCCCACCATTGCAACCACCAAAGTGGATATTAGCCATATGCAACCAGGTGATATAGCAGGTCTTGCAGTTTTTCAGGACCCTTACGCTTATATTGGGATAAAGCGGGAAGCCAACAAAGATCTTGTGATTATGGTCAATAATGGCAAGATCATCGATTCCGTACAGATCAACCAAGGCGTAGTCTATCTTAAAACCCTGGCCTCTAATGCCACCAAAAAAGCCAGTTTTGCTTTTAGCTTGGACGGCGATAAGTACAAACCTTTGGGCAATGACCTTGAAATGGCGTTTAATTTGAAAATCTTTACAGGCAATAAATTCTGTCTGTTTAATTACCCAACAAGAAAGCTTGGCGGTTATGTTGATTTTGATTGGTTCCACACAAATTATTAAGGATGAAAAGCAGTAAAAGTCAGTTAATGAGGGTAATTATTAATTTATATTATGTTTTATTAGCCTGTCTTTATGGCGGCAGCATTATGGCGCAAAATCCACTCATCCGAGATCAGTTTTCTGCGGATCCTACAGCTCGTGTTTTTGGAGACCGGATCTATATTTATCCTTCTCATGACATACTGGCTAGGCCAGGCCATGGTCAGCCGGGATGGTTCTGTATGCAGGATTATCACGTTTTTAGTTCTGAGAACTTAACAGACTGGAAAGACCATGGTGTGATATTGTCTCAATATACCGCGCCCTGGGTAGATAGTGGATCCTATAGTATGTGGGCGCCTGATTGTGTATTTAAGGATGGTAAGTATTATTTTTATTTTCCCGCAAAGAAAAAGCACGCTGAAATGGGTGCTGACAAGGCAGATCCCACTGTCCAAAACGGTGGCGTTGATTTTGGTATCGGGGTAGCGATCTCTGATCACCCTTATGGCCCTTTTAAGCCGCTGGAACAACCCTTGACCGGTGTACATGGTATCGATCCCAATGTATTTATTGACAGCGATGGACAGCCATATTTATATTGGGCCGAAGGTGAAATTTTTGTAGCTAAATTAAAGCCTAATATGGTGGAACTGGATGGCAAGCCAGTGGTTATCCAGCATTTACCTGCCAAGGGGCTTAAAGAAGGCCCGTTTGTATTTAAAAGAAAAGGGATCTACTATCTGAGTTATCCACATGTGGCTGGTAAAACCGAGCGACTGGAGTATGCGGTGTCGGATAATCCAATGGGCCCTTTTACCGTAAAAGGAGTCATAATGGAGGCAACCCCTGATTGCTGGACCAATCATCAATCTATATTACCCTATAATGGACAGTGGTACTTGTTTTATCACCATAATGATTATTCTCCTGCCTTTGATAAAGCACGGTCTATTTGTGCAGACAGCCTTGTATTTAATGAAGATGGCACGATTAAAAAAGTGCAACCCACACTAAGAGGAATTGGTATTACCCTGGCAGGGAACTTAATACAATTGGACCGCTACAGTGCCATCAGCAAATCTGGTGCAAAAATCAGTTTTTTGGATACGCTCAATACTTTTAATGGGTGGAAGGTGACATTAAGTAGCCCGCAGTCTTTTGTTCAGTACAATACGGTTGACTTTGGTCAGGGCCGCAATAAGCATTTGGTTACCAGGATTAATAATATCAATAACAGCAAGCAAAAGTCCCGCTCCAGTAGGACACATAATGATAAAGGAGGGGATAAAAGAGCAAAAAAATGGACAACGATTTTAGCTAGGATAAACACTACCACAGGCTGCCACCTGAAGGTTTATATGGATAGTTTGGAGGGCAACGAAATAGCAGCATTAACTTCTTTAAAAACAAAAGGTTGGACAATTATTAAGGCTAAAGTAAGTGGCGAGTTATCTGGGCTGCATAATATTTATGTGACGAACCGTGGCGCGGGAAGGGTTAGTCTTGACTGGATCAAATTTGAATAGCTAACAGCGGCTAAATACTCAATAACAACAGGTAACCCTAAATAAATAAACAAAATAATAGGATGGTACAGCACCACAGATATACACCTTTACGAAACCCTAGGATAGGTGTCACTTTGCTCATAATAACTGTATTTATTCGGGCAGTCGTGTGTAACTGTTTTGGGCAGCAAATGCAAAACAGTTACATTCGAGAAATTGTATGCGATTTAAATCAACCCACCAGCTTATTAAATAAGAGCTTTAATGAATGTGTGGGCGCCGGCAGGGCCAATGAAGGACTTAGAGCTGATTGGCAGCATCAATTAAAAATGGTTAAAACAGCATTAGGATTTCGTTACCTGCGTTTTCATGGCTTGCTCAGTGATGATATGGGTGTTTATAAAGAAACCAAAGATGGTAAAGCAGTATACAACTGGCAGAATATCGACGTATTGTTCGATTTTCTTTTAAGTATCGATGTAAAACCATTTGTTGAATTAAGTTTTATGCCAAATGATCTGGCCAGTGGGAAGCAGACTATATTTTGGTGGAGGGGTAATATCACGCCGCCGAAGGACTATGCCAAATGGAATGAGTTAATCAGGCAATTGTTGGTTCACTGGACAAAAAGATATGGAGAAACCCAGGTTGCCAGCTGGTATTTTGAAATCTGGAATGAACCTAATTTAAAAGGGATGTTTTTTACAGGTGATCAACAAGACTATTTTAAATTATATCAACAGACTGCAAGAACAATAAAAAGTGTATCTTCTAAATACAGAGTAGGAGGTCCTGCATCCGCCGGAAATGCTTGGGTGCCTGCATTTCTAAAGTATTGTACGGCTGGCAATGCCCCTATTGATTTTATAACAGCTCACGAATACAGTGTGCGATCAGGGTTTGTGGATACCAGTGGCAATACGGGTACCATTATAAATCCAAACAAAAATTGGGTAGCCTCTGTCATGCGCAATACAAGGGATACAATCAATCATTCAAAACGGCCGGATCTGGAATTACATTATACAGAATGGAGTGCCTCCTATACGCCTACGGATCCTATCCATGATTGTTATCAAGAAGCCTCCTTTATTCTAAATACCATAAAAAGGGCTGGGCCTTATGTCAATTCATTGTCTTACTGGACTTTTACAGACATTTTTGAAGAGCTTGGGCCGCCTTTTCAGCCTTTTCATGGTGGATTTGGATTATTAAATGTTCAGGATATTAAAAAGCCTGCCTTTTATGCATTTAAATTTTTAAATGAGCTGGGACAAAATCAATATCCATGTAGCGACTCTAGTTCTTTTGTTTGCAAAGACAATAAAGGTAATTTGCAGGTATTATTGTGGGATTGTACCATTGATCATCCGGGAGATTCTACCAATGATCAGATTTATTATAAACGAGATCTTCCTGCTAAAACAATTTCACCCGCGCATCTCAGGTTGCGACATTTAATGCCTGGAAAGTACTGGCTGAGGGTATATCAGACCGGTTACCATGTTAATGATGCCTATGGGGCTTATTTGAGCCTTGGATCTCCGCAGCACTTATCTTCTGCTCAGTTGTCTTTTATTAAAAGTCGTAGTGATGGAAGTGCTGTACAATCTGAACTGGTAACAATTGGCGCAAATGGGGTTTTTGAAATACAATTGGCCATGCGGCAAAACGATGTGTTCTTTTTAACCTTAAAACCTTTAATGTAAACGTATTGATTTAGTTAGTTAGGCAGTCGCTAAATCATTATTAGAATCTCTTTTTGACTTGAAGGTCGCTAATATTTTTAATTAAAATCTTTTAATGGAAGCCATATTATTCAGGGAATATTGACCAGGTTTCTATTATTTAAGAAGAAAATTAATCATTTACATTTTTATTTATAAATAATTGTACAATCGATTGCAATTTTGTAATTTTTTTTTTATATTTGTTTTATAAACGTGTTTAAATAACAATTATAATGTCGAAAAAATAATAGTTATTACATAAATACTTTAAATATGTTTATGGACTTTGGGATTGCGGTGATTTTGGGATTTACAGTGGAGATATAAATAACTTCAATAATATATAGAACATCTAATAGCTATTATTTAAATAGCATATTATTTAAACCGGGTAATTTTTAAAGGGCATTAATTTCTTTTAATTTTTAAATTATTTAGAATATGATTTTTAAAGACAAATTGCAGTTACTGAAATCTGTATTGATGCTTATGCTGATCGTACTTTTTGGCATGGGTAATGGATTTTCACAAGACGTTTTCAAGGTGGCTGGTATTGTTTATGATGAAAGCGATATGACCATTCCGGGCGCCTCAATTTTAGTAAAGGGTTCAAGCACAGGAACCGTCTCGGATGAGAATGGTCATTTTACATTAAATGTAAAACCTGGTGTCACACTAGTGATTAGCTCCGTTGGTTATGAAAGTCAGCAGGTTATTGTGAATGACCATTCCGATTTAACCATACGGTTAAAACCTGCCGAGAGCAATTCAATGGGTCAGGTGGTTGTCATTGGCTATGGTAAACAAAAGAAGGTTGATCTGACCTCATCCATTACAACAGTAGATCCAAAGAAAATGACCAAAGTGCCGGGCGGTTTTTCTGCAGTTTTACAAAGTGATGCGCCTGGGGTACAAATTAATGATGGCAGAATACGCATTAGAGGGGTAGGGTCTATTAACAATACAGATCCGCTTTATGTTGTTGATGGAATGATTGGCGGAGCCATGCCTGATGAAAATAATATAGCCAGTGTGCAAATTTTAAAAGATGCAGCTTCCTGCGCCATCTACGGTTCAAGAGGAGCCAATGGTGTCGTACTTATTACCACCAAAAAAGGTCAGGCAGGACCTGTAAAAGTCGAATATAATGGGTATGGCGGATTAAAGGAACTTACCCACAATATTGATATCTTAAATGGTCAACAGCTTGCCGAATTAATCAATGAAGAAATGTATAATCAGGATCCCACAAGGACTGATTATTTGGAGGCGTTATCGAATCCAGAGCAAATAGGAAAGGGGTATAATATGATAGATGCTTTATTGCATACCGGTAATTATCAAAAACACGCCCTATCCGTTAGTGGGGGATCTGAAACTGCCCATTTTAGGTTAAACGGCACCTATGGTTCAGATAAACCAGTTGTAATTAAAGACGCCTCAAAAAACTATGGATTGCAGTTGATTTCTGATTTTAAATTAGGAAAGCTCCAATTAGGAGAGAATTTTACCATTAGTTATAATTCAAGAGATTGGAGTGATAAAAACCTGATTGATGCCCAGCGGTGGTCCTCAACACTACCACTTTATGATCCAAGTAATCCAACCGGGTTTGCAGGTGCGGGTAATGGTACAGATGTTGAAAGTGCGCTTGCCAATGCCTATTTGAATAATAATGAATCAGAAGGGTTTGGCGCCAATGGTAACGTTTGGCTGACTTATGAATTCATTCCAGGGCTCAAGTATAAATTCAATTTGGGGGTTGACCTTTACAGGGGCAGAACTCAAAATTATATATCCGCCTATTCTGTCGGGCAATACCAGAATCATGACCCAGACGAACTCAATATTTCTATGAGTGAGAGCAACCGGGTCTTATATGAACACACCCTATCTTATGATCGCCGTTTTGGAAAGCATGATATTAGTGCGGTAGCCGGGATTACCTCTGAGGAGTCCCATTCCAAAGGTTTAAATGGTGGTGTCCGGTCACTACCCAGTTCCGATCTGTTAATTCTTAGTCTGACCCAAAAGGCGGATTCTAAGGTGGTGGGGTCTTCCATCGGCCAGTTTGCGATGTATTCAGTTTTGGGCCGTATTAACTATAATTATGATAGCAAATATTTATTGACCTTAAATTTCCGTCGGGATGGTTCTGGTAATTTTAGTGCAAATAATCGCTATGGTAATTTTCCTTCTGTATCTGCTGGCTGGCGGATCGGGCAGGAGAATTTTATGAAAAGATTTCCATTTATCAGTGACATGAAAATCCGGGGCAGCTATGGTGTTTTGGGTAATGCGGATATCCCTCAATATCAGTATCAGAACACCGTTACTTTTGACCACGTATGGTATTATTTAAACGACACAAAAGTAACGGGTGCACTTCCTACCAACCCCTCTAATCCTGATGTCAAGTGGGAATCTCAATATTCTACTGATTTTGGGTTAGACCTGTCCATGTTTGATAACAAACTGGATGTAACCGTAGATTATTACAACAAGAAGACTGAGGACATGCTAGTCAACGTACCGATTTCCTATACGGCTGGTTTTATTGATAATTTTCCGACGCTGAACGCTGGTAGTATCCGTAATCGTGGCTGGGAGTTATTGGCGACTTATAGAAATACCATTGGAAAATTGTCTTACGCTGTTTCTGCTAATTTATCCACGGTGAAAAATGAGGTGCTGGCGCTCGGCAATAACAATGAGATTTTGGCTGGAACAGTTTCTCCTGGAGGTGAAAATGTAACCAGAACCGCAGTTGGGTCTTCCATAGGTGAATTTTGGGGCTATGTAACGGATGGCTTATATAAAACCTCCGATCAATTACAGGCTGACAAATCCTTTGCTCCTGACGCAGCACTGGGAGATATTCGGTTCAAGGATCTAAATCAGGATGGCGTACTCAATGAAGATGATAAGGCTTTCATTGGTAGCCCAATACCAAAGTTTAGCTATGGCTTTAATCTTAATTTAAGTTATGATGCTGGATTCGGGATATTTGATTTTTCAACCATGTGGAATGGCACCCAGGGTAATGATATTTACAATAATGGAAAATATTGGGGTGAGGGAATGTACCATTATTATAACGACTATGCGTCTGTCTTAAATCGTTACCGAGCTGAAGATATTACGTTTGTAAACCCGGTATCGGGTGTCACCACATTTTACCCCAAAAATACAAATACGAATATTCCAAGAGCAATACTGGGTGATCCAAATCATAATCTAAGGGCTTCTGACCGTTTCATAGAAGACGGTTCTTATCTTAGGTTAAAATCCTTGACAATTGGTTATTCTTTGCCTGCTGCGCTTACGGCCAAATTAAAAATTAACAGCCTCAGATTTTATGTTGGAGGTAAAAACCTGCTGACTTTTACCAAGTATTCTGGTTATGATCCTGAGGTGGGCGCTGATAACGGTAAATACAACTTATATAGAGGAATAGACGAATTAACGCCCTGGGGGCTGACCTTTCCCAATAACAAAGAAGTGTATTTTGGCGCACAGTTAACTTTTTAGTTTATTTAAATGAATATTAAAATTAATTTGTATGAAAACGAATTTCAATATAATTACGCTATTGGTATTTTCCGTCTTCGCCTTTGCAAGTTGCAAGCCCAACTTAGATTTAATTAATCCGCAGGAGGTATCCAAAGCAACCTATTATAAGACGGCAGATGAGCTGGAAGCCGCCATCATTCCGGCTTACGAAGCATTGATTGGCAAGGTACAAGGAGGTTATGCGCGGGCTTTTTATTATAACCTACTGGCGCCTGGCGATGATTTTAATCATACTTTTAAATGGGAGCCGATGTATCAGGATACCTACAATACGCCTGCCAGTGATGGGCTGATTGCTAGTTCATGGAAGGATATGTGGAATGGGGTTTTTGCATCCAATACAGCTATTGCAGCCATTACTGACTATACAGGAGAAATTGATTCAGACAGAAAAAATAGAATGCTGGGAGAAGCTTATTTTTTAAGAGGCCTATTTTATATGCATTTGTGCGAGCTGTTTGGTCAAACGATTCCATTGGTCGATCATCCTACCGAGTCTCAGCAGGATTATTATCCGACAAATGCCAGTGGTGGCGAAGTGTATGCACAGATTATTAATGATTTTACAAAAGCGAGCCAACTGTTACCGGTAAGAAGTGAATTGTATAAGGATGAAAGTAAAATTGGCAGGGCGACAAAAGGTGCCGCTGAAGCTTATTTGGCAAAAGCCTATATGTATAGACCGATTTTAGAGCTAGGGCAGAAAGCTGAATTCGCCAAAGCCCAGGAGGAACTAAAAAAAGTTATTGACAGCAAGCAGTACAGTCTAATGCCTTATTTTAGTGAGAATTTTGATGAATTACATGAGAATAACGCAGAATCTGTTTTTGAAGTACAGATGCACAACGGCACTGGTTGGCTAGGGGATGATATGTCAGATTCTTGGCGCTGGCAGGAAATAGGGATGTTTGATGGGACTGGAGGTGCCTGGTGGAATTTGGCCCCCAATAAAAAGACCTATGATGAGTTTGAACAGGGTGATCCTCGTAAATTTATGACCTTATGGTGTGATGGAGGCGCTAAATATACCCAGGTGGATGGTACGGTTACGGATTATGCTTATTGGATGGCACACCTAGCCACCAATAAAGATTTATATGGAACCAGAAAGTATTGCCCTGATGTGCAGGTGTCAGATTTTGATGATGGCATCAATGACAGGCTGATGCGTTATGCGGATGTTTTATTAATGTATGCAGAGTGTTTAAATGAGGCTGGTGATATAGAAGGGGCCAAAAACTATATCAATATGGTGCGTACCAGGGCAAATAATATAGTCCCTTCTGAACAGCCACAGCTTTGGTACCACTCCTCTAAAGGAACAATCCCTGATGTGGATGGATTACTGGCTGAAAATATAACCATTAATGGAATAAAGATGAACAGTATTAAAAATATCATTGAACATGAAAGATATGTAGAACTCTGCGGAGAATATGACCGGTATTTTGATTTGCTTCGTTGGGGTATGGCCGATGAAACCTGGCTTGAACCCTTAAAGGCAATAGGATGGACGAAGCGGGCAATGTATTATCCATTTCCGCAGGTTGAATTAGATAATAATAAGCAGTTAACAGGTAATGACATGAATAACAGTAATTAAGTTTTTGATTTTAAGTTATTATTGAAGAAAAATGATTAAAAACAGTTTTGAAATTCGAATTAAGTATAAACATCAGATGGTTTTTATGTTTTTGTTTTTGGTGGCCATGGGAGGCAATCTTGACGCTCAGTCTTTCATTAAAACGAACACCGGCATAAAAACATCCATCAATGGCTTGAATTATGAGTTGGAGATATTTAAACCGGATCTAATTCGTGTAAATAAGCGCCCTGCGGATTTAAAATTAAAAAACAGCAGCCTTTCCGTAATCAGGCAGGCTGATCCGAAGGTGTATTTTGAAGTATTGGATCACAATGATCTCCTTACCTTGAAAACAGATTCTTTAAAAATCAACCTCGATAAGATCAATGGAAGTATATCCTTTTTTTCAAATAATGGACAGTTGCTGTTAAAAGAATCACCTGGCAGTATAAGGATGAAAAAAGATGAAGGTGCAGATCGAGGTTATTACAATGCCCGTCAGGGTTTTGAGTTATTGCCTAGTGAAGTGCTTTACGGCCTGGGGCAGCAACAAAATGGAAATCTGGATCAACGCCATCAAACCAATTTATTGGTTCAGGGCAATACCAAGGTGTCCATTCCGTTTTTTCAGTCTACAAAGGGTTATGGCCTATTCTGGGATAATTATTCACCGACTGTTTTTAAGGATACCTTAAAAGTTGTCAGCTTTACATCAGAGGTATCCAGTGGAATTGATTATTATTTTATGAAAGGTAATACAACAGATGCTGTTGTCCGGCAGATGCGATTTTTGACTGGTAATGCGCCTATGTTGCCACTTTGGGTCTATGGTTACAATCAATCCAAAGAAAGATATAAAACCCAGTTTGAATTATTGGATGTTGTAAAAAAATATCGCCAACTAAAAGTACCGCTGGATGGCATTATTCAGGATTGGCAATATTGGGGAGATGACAAGCATTGGAACGCCATGCAGTTTGATTCAACAACTTACCCCAGACCTAGGTCGATGGTAGATAGTGTCCATCAGTTGCATGCGCACTTATTTGTGGTGGCATGGCCAGGTTTTGGCCCCAAAACAAAGCAATATAATGAGTTTGGCCAAAAAAATATGTTGCTTGATTTTGATACCTGGCCCCCAAAAGCCGGAGCAAAGGTTTATGATGTATATAATCCAAAAGCGCGGGATTTGTATTGGTCCTATTTGAATAAAGGCGTATTTTCCTTGGGGGTTGACGCCTGGTGGCTGGATTCCTCCGAACCGGATCATTTAAATGAAAAAGAATCAGATTTTGACGAAAAGACCTTTTTAGGCACTTATCGCAGTGTCAGAAATGCCTTCCCTTTAGAACATATTAGTGGCATATACGACCATCAAAGAAAATTGTCAGATAAGAAAAGAGTGGTTATCCTGACTCGCTCGGCTTTTGCTGGTCAGCAGCGCTATGGAGCCAATACCTGGAGCGGAGATATAACCTCCAATTGGCCCACATTAAAGAGGCAGATCCCAGCCGGATTAAATTTTTCTTTAACTGGATTGCCCTACTGGAATACGGATATTGGAGGCTTTTTTGCCGGTGAATTCCAAAAGGGGGGTGGCGCGAAAAATCCTGCATTTCAGGAGCTCTATACCAGATGGTTACAGTTTGGAACTTTTATGCCGATGATGCGCTCTCATGGGACCAATATCCCCAGAGAAATTTATCAATTTGGTCACAAAGGGGACCGCATTTTTGACATACTGGAAAAATACATTAAACTTCGTTATCATTTATTACCTTACATCTATGCCACAGCCTGGAAAGTAACGAGTAATGGCGGTTCGTTTATGCGACCACTGCAAAGTGATTTTAAATCAGATCCCAGGGTGGCCAAAATTAGTGATTCATATTTGTTTGGCTCCTCCATACTGGTTGCTCCCGTAACTGAAAAGGGAGAGATTACAAAAGATGTTTATTTACCTAAAGGAATTAATTGGTATGACTTCTGGACCGGAAAACAACTGCCAGGAGGAAGTGTTGATAAAAGGGCTGTACCTCTGGAAATTATGCCTATTTATATAAAGGCTGGAAGTATTCTCCCCTGGGGACCTGATGTACAATTTGCAGCTGAAAAGAAATGGGATGACCTGGAAATCAGAATTTATCCAGGAGCAGATGGAAGTTTTGTTTTTTATGAGGATCAAAATGATAACTATAATTACGAAAAAGGGGCCTATTCAGAAATATTAATGCAATGGAATGAACATGCTGGAACACTTACGATTGGAGCGCGGAAAGGAAGTTTTCCGGGTATGCTCAAAACTCGGCGCTTTCATTTGGTTATTGTTGATGCCCAAGGAAAAGGAACAGGCATAGCAGGAAGTACTCAATTTGATAAATCAGTCGTTTATTCTGGTAAAAAAATAGTGGTAAAACTGCGCTAAAAGCTAATTAGATAAATAAGCAAAGTAGTTAATACTTAAACATGAAATTTATAACACACAAACGATATAAAATCTTACTAGTTTTAGGTGTGCTTTTTTGTCTGGCGAAAACATTTGGCCAGAATCCCATTATTCAAACCAGGTATACGGCTGACCCGGCGCCTATGGTTTATCATGATACAGTATTTTTGTTTACGAGTCATGACCAACCAGATGCCGTAGGGTTTAAAATGACAGATTGGCTGTTATATACTTCAACTGATATGGTCAATTGGACAGATAGAGGCACAGTTGCCAGTCTGAAGGATTTTAAATGGGCTGGAAAAAATGGTGCGTGGGCTCCCCAGGTAATCAGGCGTAATGGTAAATTTTATATGTATTGTCCTATTCATTTAGGCGGCATTGGTGTGCTTGTTTCTAATAGCCCCTACGGGCCATTTATAGACGCGATCGGTAAGCCGCTCATAAATAATAGTCCCGACGATATTGACCCCACCGTATTTATAGATGAGGATGGTCAGGCTTACCTATATTGGGGTAATCCTGATTTAAATTATGTAAAACTTAATCCCGATATGATTTCTTATACAGGGAGTGTTCATAAAATCCAAAAAAGAATAACAGACTATCAGGAAGGTCCTTGGTTTTACAAAAGAAAAGGACATTACTATTTGGCCTTTGCCTCGAGCTGTTGTCCTGAAGGCATAGGTTATGCCATGAGCGATAAACCTACAGGGCCCTGGGTCTACAAAGGTGCCATTATGGACCATAACCCATTATCCAACGGAAATCATCCCGGAATCATTGATTATAAAGGAAAATCCTATGTTTTTGGTTTTGATTATGCCTTACTGAAACAAACCACTACTCAGCATTTTGAAAGAAGGTCAGTATGTTTAGATGAACTGCATTATAATGAAGATGGAACCATTCAACAACTTCCCTTCTGGTCTGAGGCTGGGCCAGCACCTGCTGGTGCATTAAATCCCTTTATCTGGCAAGAGGCAGAGACCATTGCCTGGTCTAAAAACATTGGAACAGCCAGTAGCCCTCAGACAGGCATGTACGTGACGGAGATTGAAAATGGCAGCTATATTAAGCTCAGAAACGTGGATTTTCAAAAAGGCTGTCGCCGGTTTGAAGCCAGGGTTGCCAGCGCGGCCGGCGGCACAATTGAACTTCGCCTCGATTCACTTACGGGCAAGCTAATCGGAAAATGCAATATAATAAATACAGGTGGCCCACTAAAATGGAAAACCTCAGCCTGTAAACTGACATCTGTATCAGGCAAACACGACCTATTCTTTATTTTTAAGGGAGCCAAAGCGGCCGCTGGAAATAAACGAACCTTGTTTAATTTTGACAAATGGCGGTTTAAGTAAGAATAGAGCTATAGAATAGCCCAACAATGACAAGAAAAACGCCATTAAAAATCTAATTCAAAAAACAATTTAAAATGAAAGCTATAATAAGAGTACTTATCGTTTTTTTATTATTCAATGCAATGATCATTCCTGCAAAACTATGGGCGCAGCAAAACGTACAGTTAACATTGAATTTAGATAAAGCAGACCGCAAAGTAAGTCCAATGCTCTATGGGTTGATGACCGAAGAAATCAATCATTCCTATGATGGAGGACTCTATGCAGAGCTTATTCGTAACAGAACCTTCCAGGATGACCATCAAAAGCCAGTATTTTGGCAATTAACTGACTCAACCAGCAAATCTGCAATAACACTGGATAGAAATGAACCACTGAATAAATATTTAAAAGTGTCCCTTAAATTTGAAGCAAACAAGGATGGTACATTACCTGGTTTAGAGAACCTGGGTTATTGGGGCTTCCCCATAAGAGCTGCCACACTTTATAAGGGTAGCTTTTATGCCAAATCCAAAAAAGGTGGGGGTGAACTTAGTATTGGATTGCGTGCTAAGGACGGCAAGCATTACTATGCCAAAACGACGGTTCATTCAATTGGAACGGACTGGCAAAAATACACTTTTGAGTTAAAGACTGCACAGGATATAACCCAGACAGCGGATGCGGTATTTGTAATTACTCCCTCACAACCAGACACTTATTGGTTTAATCTTGTTTCAGTTTTCCCGCCAACCTATAATAATCGTCCCAATGGTAACCGTCCGGATATTATGCAATTACTATTAGAGATGAAACCAACTTTTTTACGCTTGCCCGGTGGAAACTATCTGGAAGGAGGTAATTTTGCCAATCGGTTTGCCTGGAAGCATACTATTGGGCCTTTGGAAAACAGAAAAGGACACAAAGGCACCTGGGGATACAGGGCTTCTGATGGTATGGGCTTACTGGAGTATTTAGAGTGGTGCGAAGATTTGCATATTGAGCCAGTACTTGCCGTATTTGCCGGTTATACATTAGGAGGAGATCACCTGGAAGGTGATCTGTTAACACCTTTTATCAAAGAAGCCTTGGAAGAAATTGAATATGTTACAGGAGATATTCATACTAAATGGGGAGCCGTTCGCGCTAAAAACGGACATCCTAAGCCATTTCCATTGCATTATGTAGAAATTGGCAATGAAGATTTTTTTGACAGATCCGGAAGTTATAAGCAGCGATTTGCACAGTTCTATACGGCTATCAAGGCAAAGTATCCAGAACTTCAAATCATTTCTACTTTTGGAAAGCAGTTTGATATTGCAGGCGGCACGGCAGAAATAGAAGATGAACACTATTATCGTAATGCAGAGCAGATGGAGGCAGATGCGACACATTATGATAATTATGACAGAAACGACACCAAGGTGTTTGTAGGGGAGTGGGCTACAAGAGAGGGGAGTCCTACAACTAATTTTAATGCCGCTTTGGGAGATGCCGCCTGGATGACAGGTATGGAACGTAATGCTGATATTGTGGTAATGTCCTGTTATGCGCCACTGTTTGTCAATGTTAATCCTGGCGGGATGCAGTGGAAATCTGATTTAATTGGCTATAATACCTTAAATAGTTATGGTTCGCCATCCTATTATGCGCAAAAGATGTTTAATACTTATTTAGGAAATAGGGTTGTACCAATTGAAGCAAAGGGTGTCCCCTTAAAAGCGCAAACACTTTCCAAAAAAGATTCAATAGCTGGGAAGACCCCCAATCAAATACCTGCAGTTTTTTATGTAGCCACTAAAGATACTGCTTCAGGGGCGGTCTTTCTTAAATTGGTTAATACAATCGGTAAATCCCAGAAAGTCTCCATCCAGTTAGAGGGAAAGGCAAAAATCAACAACACCGCAAAAACAGTTGTGTTAAAGGCCAACAGTCCATTAGATACAAATAGCATTGATGACCCATTAAATATCGTCCCGGTTGAAAAAGAAATTAAAGGGATAAAGAAAAATTTTACTTACACAATGCCGCCCTATTCTATCCAGGTTGTTCAAATTCAAACAAGATAAATCGGGCGCATTCATTGCACATATTTCAACAAGAAAAGGCAGACATTCATTGCACATATTTCAATAAATAACAGCTATATGCACCAACGTAATAAAAAAGCAGCCATACTTGTTAGTTTTTTCCTAATGATTTGCATAGTCGGATTTGCGCAAAATCCAATCATACAAACCATATTTACGGCAGATCCTGCGCCCATGGTGTATCAAGACACCGTTTATTTATATACAGGTCATGACCAGGATGGGGCAGGCTACTTTGATATGAGGGACTGGCATATCTATTCAACAACTGATATGGTTAATTGGACAGATAGAGGTATTGGTTTATCAATCAAGGATTTTAAATGGGCCAATAAAGATGCCTGGGCCGGGCAATGTATTTATCGAAATGGGAAATTCTATTGGTATGTACCTATCAATAAAGAGGGGGCAGGCATGTCCATCGGCGTGGCCGTCTCGGATCACCCGACCGGTCCATTTAAGGACGCAATTGAGCGGCCATTGATAGAAGGAGGCTGGGGGTATATAGACCCAACTGTTTTTATAGATAATGATGGACAGGCTTATCTTTATTGGGGGAACCCAACACTTTATTATGTAAAGCTAAATAAAGATATGGTCTCCTATGATCATAAGGTTGGTATTGTAAAAGTGCCGCTAGACAGGGCTGGATTTGGTATACGGGTAATTGATGCAAATAAAACTTTTTCTTGGGCAGATACTGTTCTAGTAGAACAATCTGAATGTTTTCAGGAGCCCAAAACAAATAAGTTTTATTGGTATACGGCTGCAATTGATCATTCAACTGGCCAAAAAGTGATTGGTGTGGCTGTAGCTGACAAAATTATTGGCCCTTATAAGGATGTCCTTAATAAACCATTGATAACTGAAAATTGCGATACCGGAAATATCAATCCCACGGTTATTGTTGACGATCATAATGATACCTTGCTTTTTTGGGGTAATAAAGCGCTGTTTAACGTAAAATTAAATGCAGACCGGATGTCTTATGCCAGCAAGCCAGGTATTCAGGTCGTCTCTAAGGCTGATTTAGGGAAAATCCAGCAAAAAATTACTGCTGCTAGCAGCAGTAACGGCAAAAGGGTATCGGCCTATGAGGAAGGCCCCTGGTTTTACAGACGTAAAGACCGCTATTATCTTATTTACCCGGCCGGAGGGGTACCGGAACACCTGGCTTATTCCACTTCTTTAAATCCAACCGGGCCATGGCATTACCAGGATACAATTATGTCCGTTATTGGCAAAGGCGGCGCATTTACCAATCATCCGGGTGTTATCGATTATAAAGGGAAATCTTTTTTCTTTTACCATAATGGGGCACTGCCTGGAGGTGGCGGATTTGACAGATCTGTTTGTGTGGAACCTTTTAACTATAATGCAGACGGTACCATTCCTAGAATTAGTCCCACAAAGCAAGGGGTTAAGCATAGCTTAGCGCCATTAAATCCCTATATTCGCCAGGAAGCGGAGACCATTGCATGGGAGCAAGGAGTAGAGACAGCCACTTCTACGATCAAGGGTGTCTATGTAACGGATTTGCAAGAGGGTGCATATATAAAAGTAAGGGATGTCAATATTAATAAAGGGGCAAAGGCTTTTAAAGCGGAAGTTTGGGCTGCAAAATCAGGAGGCAGCATAGAAATCTATGTAGATTCGATAGGTGGAGGCTCCCTCATTGGAAGTTTAAAAATTAATGCAACGGGTAAAACAGAAAATTGGCAGGTTCAATCCACTAAATTACGCCCTGCGCAAGGTCTTCATGAAGGACTTCATGATTTATATTTTGTATTTAAAGTGCCTGATAAAAACACGTTCAATTTCAATTGGTGGCAGATTAAAGGCACTAAATAATGGTAATAAATACAAGTGGCAATGCAGCAGTGCGTGTATAATTTACTTTATACAGCTCTGCTGTGTCACCTTTAAATTGCTGCCAATTAACCATTTTTCGGCCCTGAATCAATTCTAATTCAACGCTACTTTTCTAATTATTGCGCTTGCGTTAAATATTCGACCACCTGTTGGTCTTTTGTGGAGAACGCAATTCCCATATTAATTTTCTTTCTGCTATCACCCTGATAAGGTGCGAGATACGCTTTGTCCTTAACCTGTTGTAAAGCCTCTTTTGCTGACTGGTCCAATACCAATTGAATACCATAAATATAGAGATCTGTTTTAACGATAATATGGACTTCAGGGGGCTTATCGGTACAATGTACTTCAGAATTTTTATAAATACTTACAAGCTGGAAAGTAAGCACAGTGGTTGCCTTAAAAAGAAATTCCGCTCTTTGCTTCCAATGTTCACAGCAAATGGGCGCAATGAGCTTATTTAAAAGATTCATGAGTTCCGGTAAATCCTTCTTTTGCAATGCTGAACTAATAGCTAGGGTAAGCATCGTGGTATCCTGAATATTGCCATCGCGGTATAGATTTAAAAGCTCCGATAAAAGCCCAATTTTAATTTCTCTATTCGGCAAACCCAGACTAAATGCGCGCCAATATTCTGAGATGGCCTTTATAGTCAAATAACCCGTCTGGTACAAAAGTGAGCCAATGCTCGGGTCCACAGCATAAAAGGCTTTTACTCCACTACTTCCCAAACAAATCCCTTCCAGATTATAAACATTTTGCGCTTTAAGGCGTTTTGACAAAATAGAGACATTTCCAGTTAGCAACCAGTAACCGTGAAATGTTTGATCCCGCATAAAACTTAATATTGAAAAAGGGTCAATTTACCTGGAGCTCATCGCTCACATTTTCAGCAAATAAAGAACGCATCACCAAATTGGCAGAAAAAAGCAATACCCCAGTAGTAAATGGAGATTATGCGTTGCTGGTTGGAGAGCCTGTAAATACCTATTATAGTTATAAGATACTGGGCGTATGGCAAAAAGGAGAGGAGGACCAGGCTGCTGTGTTTGGCGAGGCACCGGGCGATCTTAAAATTGAGGTGCCTGGGCTAATCAGTTCCGGAGACAACAGTTTTTATAAACTAGATGCTAATGAGAACCCCGTAGTGGATGATAATGGTAACAAGATTATCTATAACGCCGATAATCCTTATGCGATTAGCGACAATGATCGCCAGATCATCGGGCATAATTTACCTGACTGGTCACTAGGCTTCCAAAATAGCTTCTCCTATGCAGGTTTTGATTTGACTGTATATGCCTATATGCGTTTTGGGCAGATGATCAATTACTCCTTCCTGACAGATTACGATCCCAGTGGAGGTGATAATTTTGGGTCCTATTTTAATTATTGGACCGCTTCCAATCCTTCCAACGATTTTCCAGCACTTAATGCCTCCAGGCAGCGCCAGGATTATGTCGGTTTTGGCGGCCTTTCCTATATAGATGGCTCATTTTTTAAGATCAAAAACATTACCCTTGGATACACGTTGCCAGCGAGTACATTAAAAAAGCTGCATATTGACCGATTACGCTTTTACGCTACTGTCACCAACCCAGTGGTCATCGCCAAAAGCCATCTGATTCAAGATTATGATCCTGAACAAAATGGTAGCCTGGACTTTCCACTGACAAAACAAATGGTGCTGGGACTAAATCTGAGCTTTTAACCAGCACTGATCTTATTAATAAAATGTTCCACACGCATAAAATCAATAAAAATGAGCAAGTTTAATCATAAAAAACCGAAGCAATTCCAGATAAAAAGGCTTTTTAGCCGGGCGCTTTTCGCGCTCTGCTTCCTGCTGGTACTTTTCTGCTATTCATGTAACCTGGATGAGTATAACCCCAGTGCAGGAGATGCCACGAAGTCCTCCTTCGATACCTGGAGCGGCTTATTAGTGCAATGTTATACACCCTTATATGACCAGTTATTTTCCGCTTCAGATTTTTTATATGTTTCAGAGGCGGGTACAGATCTATGGCTGAGTCATAATGATAACGATAATACCAAAGAACTTTATTATTATGAATCGCTCACAACCAGCACCAATGCGACAAATAAGCTTTTTATGCAGGCCTATTCAGTCATTACAACCTGTAATTCTGTGATTAGTGGTGCAGCAAATGTGACGGATGGTGACAGCGCTACTGTAAATGAAATGGTGGGCGAGGCCAAATGTCTGCGCGGGTATTATTACTTATTACTGGCCACCTATTATGGCCCCATCACTTTAAACTTAAACCCAGTTGGTCAGACGCCGGACCTGACACCAAAACGTAATACCATAGCGGAGATCTATACGCAGATTATTAAAGATCTCTCTGAAGCCTCCAAGGCACTTGGCGTAACGCCTTATGATGGCAATCCCAGCCGAGTCACTAAAAAATCGGCGCTCGGCTTGCTAGCCAGGGCCTACGCGCAGGGTGCAGGAGAAGGACTCACAGAAAACGGCGTGTCTTATTGGCAAAGGGCCAAAGAAGTATCTGAGGACCTGATCACTAATGCCAGTTCCTACAACGCGATGTTATACCCCGATGTGGCAGATGTATGGTCTGATAATAATAATCGCAACAATAAGGAGGCCTTGTTTATCGCCTCCGGCCCGGTGAGTGGTGAAAGCGACAGCTGGAATTATGCATCCAAATCCAACAAGCTGTTTTCCTATACCTATTGCGACCCAAATGCACTGCCCGAACTAGTCATTACCAAAAATAAACAGAATTATTTCTATGGCCGGGTCAATAATAATAATTTTGCCCCTTCCAAATACCTGATTAATTGTTACGATGCGAGTTGGGACAAACGCTGGGAAAACAGTTTCACCACCGCTTTTGCTAATTTCTCCATGGTTCAGCCAGGCTGGATGACCTATAATGACAACGTGGTTACTTTAACTGCTTCTATCTGCAAGGAATATGGTATCGACCCATCCCATATTGGAGATAAAATCTATCCATACGCAGATGTGAATGCGACCGCTGCTACTTTTGGAGGCAATCAGTATGAGGCTTCTGTATGGCCAAAAGGAACGCATACAGGAGATGTAAGTACTCTTACCGCTACAGATAATGTTTATGTTAACCCTTACCCGCTATCCCAGGATGAAGACCGGTTTGCTATTTATTTATCAAAAAACAACTTAAGCGGTGCTGAGAAAGCAAAAAGAGGTTACGCCTGCATCAATATAGATGACCTTTTTGCCAGTGATGGCCGGTATCTGAAAACCGCCGCTGAGTGGACAGCCAAGACAGGACAAGTAAACGACGCTTATAAACTCTATCCATCTCTAAGTAAATTCAACTGGTCACATTACGGATTGGATTATGGCTCTAATTTGCAGGTAAAACAAGGCGATATGTTTATTATGTGGATGGCCGAAGTCTATCTGATCGCCGCTGAGGCCGAGCAGGAACTGGGTAATGGCGGCAAAGCTGCCACCTATCTGAATGTGTTAAGAGGCAGAGCTGTTAGGCAGGGAGCCACAAAACACGATCTAACATCTGCCAGCGAACAGGACGTGCTGGATGAATATGCCAGGGAGCTCTGTGGAGAATTTGACAGGTGGGCGCTGCTCAAACGTCACCTCTGGGAAAGTTTGTAGTTTAAGTTTTTTTTGAAACCCTTTTATAGAGGACATATTGATATAATCGTCCAGGGTTAGTTTGAGCTGCCCTTGTTTGATCATGGCTGAAATAACCGGCAATTCTTGGAAAATGGGAACTTCCGTATGGTATTGTAACCAGTTTTTGGGCAGTTCAAAAGGTTGAATCTCTTTTTCCTGGTCAGAAAGCAATGCATCGGCCAAGCCTTTCTGCATGAATGCAGGTAGGGCAAAACAGACGCGTAACCGCTTTATCTTTGCGGTCAAGTCTTCCGATCTAAATCCATAATCAAAACCTTCATAGATGGCAAACATAGTCCATATCCTAAATTTATCCTTACCCTCCATTTTCCAACCAGCAAAATTCGCCCTTTCTTTAAATAGGTCTTCCCCAAAGAATGATTTAGCCTCTTTGTAAGGAACGATAACTTCCTTTACGAGTTTGATTAAAAACGTTTGATCCTCAGTAGTCATCGACTCAAAATATAATCGTAATAACTCCCTGTCACCATAAAACAAATGACACCTTTCTGCCATTTCCGTTTTATCTGGTGCTGGCGTAGATTTTATACGTTTTATCAGGGTGTCAAAAGTTGAATTTCTGATTCCCTTGAAAAGGTTTTTTGAAACAAAACCCACAACCGTATTATACCAATCCTTATAGAAACGCCTTTCGTTGGTAAAATCAATCAATACCTGTTCCCTGAAATATACCCAATCCATCATCGTAATTTCTCTGTGTTCTAATTTAAAACTATCTTCCTCAAAACTATAAAATTATTAATATAAGATGACTGTAATTTAAATTATCCTGCCTAATAAATTGAAACCCAAATGTAAATTATTGTTTACAGGATCCGGCACCTCAAATAACGGCAATCTGATCGCTGCCTTTAATTATCCAAATGATTTTAAATTAACGTCCACTAATTTTAATGTTTTTATCCATTTGTGTTCAGTTTACCGGTGAATAGGGGTTAGATTTACTAGCTTTTGTATTTTTTTTTGGTTCATGATGCTGTAAAAATGCAGGAAATTGCGCTGTTGATAATGCGTTTTGACACAAATTTAAATCTTCAGGTAGTAAAGACGCCCCCGCAATCTCTTGTTTTTTAAATGTCCAAATCACCAAAATTGCCAGATTTTAATTAAAAAAACTGTTTAATCTAGTCCTTAAAAATATATTTTTTATTTTAATGTCTAAAAATCCCATTTTTTTTCGGCTAAATTGGCTGAATTCAGACCATTTGGGATTTGCTGTAGGTGCCGTAAACATTGAGTTTTATATCCCAAAATGATTATTTTGAATTTACCAAATATTTTGCCGGTTAAAAATCTCATTTTTAAAAATAATTATGTTTCAAAATTTTCAAAAATCTTTGGTTAGAATTTCCTGTAATCCTACCTTTATGTCCACAATTGCTGATAACCAATCCAAACCGCCATTTTAATCTGTGTTTAAAAATAGCTTTCGTAAGCGCAATTATATAAAAATGATGGTTAACGTGAATTAGAAGGTGTGGGATGCAAATGAATAGGGTATAATTTCAATAGACTAAACAATAAAGTGATGAATATAGGTCAAAATGGGTTAGAAGGGTCTAGGAGACCTTGGAAGGAGGGAGACACCATTACAGATGATCCCGGGGTAAAGCAATTATTGCAAACACTATGGACAATGGTTCAAGGTCCCGCCTTAATTGATAGCTATGATGTTTTTTTGGACCTTAGAATCGTTACTAGTTTCGACTTGGTATTTGGTGGACAGGCCGGTCGTATTTTTTTAGTGGACATGATCAATGCCTTTTTACCATCAAATGTAGAAAGTATTAATAGCCTTACCAAAATTCAGCAGCCAAAAGGATCCTCATCTGGAAAGCAAGGCCATAAATTTGATTTTTGCTTTGAAGATGATTTGGGAAGATTAATCGTAATTGATATGCAAAAAACCTTTTTGAATAATTACCAAAAACAAATTGAAAAGGAATTAAATAATGTCACTAATGCATGGCTGCAGCAAACATCTGCAAACAAAAGGAATGATTTTCCGGTTATTGGTTTAAGTATTGTTGATTTCTTAGTTGCTGGACAACCTACAGGCAATTGTATAAAAGTAGCAGATGATAATGATGACCTGTTGCAGGTACTGGATATGACAAAAGGTGAACCGTTATTATTGTTGACCGAGTTAAAAAAAATGGAGACTGAGGCAGAGGATTTATATGATACAAAAGAAATGTTTTTGTTTCTTCTGGCTAATTTAGGCAGGATTGGAGAAGTCCCGAATATATTCAATACGGAATATTATCTGCCATTATTTGACCTAGCGAGATTTGCAGATCGGACTAAGGAGGAAAAGGCGAGATATGAACAAGGCGTATACGATCAGGTTGTATTGGAGGATAGGGCACAAAAATTTCCCATTGAGTTATTTAAATACGGCTTAAAGGATTCATTTAAAAGGGACGTTGAAGAAACTGGGAATAAAAGAAAAATTCAGGAATTTAGCTGTGGTCGTTTATATGTGTATAGTCATCTAACGATAGAAGAAATTGCAGACATCGTTGAGCTTTCTGAGGACGAAGTGAAAGCAATTATAAAAGCAGAGGGAACGAAGCTGATAAGTAAAAACTAGTCTTAGGTTAAGTGTAGGGGCTTTCGTGATATTACTGTGTTTTATAAGAGGGTAGTAAAGGAATAAAAAACCAGCAACTTAACGAAAGGGTTAAAATTAATTGGTAGAAGAAGGAGAAGGCTAGGGCACTTATATATTAAAAGTTGTAGCGTTTTTAGACTGGAAGGTAATATTAATAGATTGATTTTGCTGCGTGAATGAAGTTTGCTTTTGCTTGGAAGGATTGGAAGGTTTATTTATAAAGAAAATGTATTAGCTATTATGAAAGAGTACAATATAGATGCAGCTTGTCAGAATTTAGCGAGTTCGGTGTTTGAAGGACACCAGAATTTTGAAACCATCGATTGGTCCTTGGTAGATCCAGAGGTGATTTTGAAGGAAATCAAAAGAAAAGGTAATGTATTTATGAGTCTGCTGACGGATCACGGATTCAAAAAGGGATTTTGTGATGATAATATCGCAACACCTGAAATGACCGCATTGGTGGATGGAATCCTTGAAGAAATTGGTCAACCGCTGCTTGGCGAAGCTAAGTTTTTAAATACTGAGCTCAAAGGAGAATCACACAAAGAACGCGATGCGATTTTTGACGCTAGATTTATAGATGCAAATGGTCGCTTTATATCTATGGAGATGCAACAAAGTCGATTAAAGTTCATGTTGGATAGAACTAGTTTTTATTTATCTAGGGCAGAAGTTCTTGGCGTTAAAAAGGGTAGGACAGGCAATAATTTTAAGGGAGGGCCGTTTATGGCAATCTCTATTATAAATTTTGTGCTTTTCGATGAGTACCCCTGTATGGTAGAGGTCGTGGAAACGATTAAAGGTACCAATACACAAGTTGCCGACCGTAGAAACAGGATTTTTATCCAATTGCCAAAATTCAATAAAAAAATTGATCAATTGGAAGGGGATTTAGATAAATTTTTGTATCTATTAATTAATATGGGTGATATGCAGGAAGTGCCAGAGGTCTTTGATAATGATTTATTTCGACCTGTATTTGAGAAAATGAGAATTGCTAATTTAAATATCGAACAAATGAGAAATTACATTGCAACTGAGTCAAAAGGAGAAATAATGCGACTTCGCATTGAAGGTGCGGAGGAATATGGTATTGAGAAAGGTCGAAAACAAGGTCTCGAAGAAGGCATCGAAAAAGGCATCGAAAAAGGCATCGAAAAAGGCCGCAAAGAAGAAGGTGAAAGAAAAAGCATTGAGGTTATTTGCAATTTGTTTTCAATGGGCATTAGACAAAAGGAGAAACTTGCAAGGGCTGTAAATGCACCTTTAGAATTGGTGGAGCGCGTTTTAAATGATATAAATTCTGGAAAAATGACATCTGCATAAATTAAGAACGAACATTATATCGCTCTGGGGAACTCCAGAGCGATATAGTGTATTGTTATAGATTAAGGTTAGTCGCAATTGCACACAAAGAACAAAAAATTAATTTAATATTTTTTATTCACCCAACTTTTGAACAAATGAGAAATTACATTGAAACATATCAAAAAGGAGAATTATTACGACTTCGCCTTGAAGGTGCGGAGGAATATGGTTATGAAAAAGGCTTCAAAATGGGCCTTGAAGAAGCCCGTGAAAAGGGCCGAATGAAAGAAGCCGAAAGAAAAACCATTGAAATTATTTGCAATTTGTTATCAATGGGTTTTAGACAAAAGGAAGAGCTTGCTAAGATTGTAAACACTTCATTAGAATTTGTGGAGCGTGTTTTAAATGATATAAAATCTGGGATAATAACATCTGCATAAAATTGGGCCGTCTTTTATTGCTTATTAACACCATAATGGCATAATAATTTATTATGAGCGTTGCCAAGTGTAATTATATTAAATTTCTTGGCCTAAAAGTTACATGGGGAACCATTATGGTGTTTTTTTCAAAAATTGTGTAGATAAACTAAATATCGCAATGAATGCTTTCGTAGTATCGGAAATTTTAATGTATTAAAAGCAAATTTATGAGAAAATAGCTCATACGCTGAATTAGTCCACAAAATCTTTAAAAAGAACATTTACCTTATTTTGTTCTGCTATTACTGGAAGTCCTCATAAGATCATCAAAATTTTGAGCAAGGTCCGTTTGAGTCTGATTTTCTGTTATAAATTGAATCGCATTTATATCCTCGCATACACCAATTGAAGGAACATAACCTAATTCCGAGAGTCTGCGAATAAAAGCGGGCTGGTGAGGCTTACTTACTATCAAAGTAAAGTTTTCACCTTTGAAACAAAGCTTTTTGAGTTCCTTGTCCTGGGCAATTATTTTATGGAGTGCGAGGTCATGGGGAGAAAGCTTGTAAACTATCGGCTGCATAATTTCTTGTACGTTGCTTGTTTTGTTGACCAGCTGCGCTAATGCTGCTTTCCAGTTTACCGGAAGTTCTTGATAGATGGCGTCTTTAAATTCTCGAATGTTCTGAATTAACGCCGTTTTGCTTTTACAACCTGCTACAATAGCGGCTAAGTCAAGTTCTAGAATATCATCCCGCGATATAGAACGTTTGGTCCACTGATGAAGTAATTTGTGGGCAATTTCCATATCACCTATTACTTTAATTTTTAATGCTGCATCATCTAAGATAAAACGCACTGTGTCTTTAATGGATCTCTGTGTATCATAGTCATTTTCATTTTTAAAAAGGCGTGCACCCAATGGTGTTAGTCTAAATGCAGTAAAACTAATCCAAGGGCTCGTTTCATACTTGTAGAACCCATATAACAATTTATGATCATGTGTGTCATATGCCAAATCAAGTAGTCCGAAAGATGCTGCGGTTAACAGCACTCCTCTGATGAACAATTGTTCTACGATCTTTTTCCTCGTATCTATTTCAGCCCTCTCAAATGCGTCAAAATCGGGATTATGTTTGTCCAATCTTAATTCTTCGATTGCATAATTGTTGACAATCGGCTCAAATTTCCATTCCTTTTCATGGAGTTCCAAGTAACGGTTAAATTGATGCAAAAGAATCCATTTTCCTTTGGGTAATATCCTTAGCAAAGATAAGGCTTTAGTAATCTCACCAGGATTCAGGCAGGTGACATAAAAGTTTTTGAGATTTTCAATTGGAAATAACGTGGCAGCCAGAGCGGCTTTGCCGGGTTGCTGTTGATGGAAAATTTGTTGCAGGATTTCTAAAACAGGGGTCATTGGTCTATACATATCCATTTCCAGATTACTGGCAATCTGCAGTATCTTTACATAACCACTATCATTTGGAAAATTGTGCAATTTTAACTTTTCGGCTGCAATTCTTAAAGATCCAATACTTAAATAACCATTTTTATTGCGTTTGATTTTCCCTTGTTGTAAATAGGCCAGAATGACTGGTAGCTCTTTGAAAATTGCTGCCTCAGATTCAAAGACTTTAAAACGTTGATTAATTTCTATTGGTTCAAGATAATAGTCTTTTGGTTTAACTGCGATTTGCCTAAAGGCTATCTGCATAAATTCAGGGAGCACAAAAATATAGATTTCTGGGTGAGAATTTAAATCACCTTCTTCAACTTCTTCTTCTTCGTTACCATACCAATCCCCTTGCTCACCATCATAAACGTCCTCATCCTCGAACCCTTGGAAATCAAATGGATCGCTAAATTTCAAATAATCTAAATCGAATCGTTCTGAGGGGAATTCCGCTTCATCGTAAGGGTTATCAGCAAAATAGTTTAAAGTTAAAAAACTGCCCCATTTTGCAAATGGTGGTGAGATGATCGGGGCGCCTTTTATATCGGGTTTATCCAGGATCATTTTTTCGCCAAAATATTGCATGGCCTCTGGATAAGGAATATACTGCTGCCAGATAAGCATATCTAAAAATCCCCGATCGTTGTTATTGTAAAAACCATAATAATATTGCAGCAGTTGAAAGTTTGTAAATAGCAGCTTGCATATATTGTAAATATCCTCCTCTGTGGGAAGTAAAGCGCTGTGCAGTAGTAAGTTTTCCAGTTCACTGGCGGCTTTTAACCCCGTATTTTGATTGTTCAGCCAATTAGAAAATAACCGGACATCCACTAGCCAGCGTTCAGCGTTTTCATAAAATTCGCCGGATTCTTCTAAGGAATCCAGGATTTCAGAAAGGATTTCTTTGCTAAATTCCAGTTTTTTTTCAGGGACATTCATTTGGTCTTTTTGCCCATTATTTGATTTTATTGAATTGTCCTTTTTTGAATGTTCTTTCATAGAACTGCCATTTATTAAATATACTGCCTAATTTTTTCTATTTTCAATCAACTCGTCATAGTCGGTTAATAGCTCATTTTCAGAACCAGTATGCCCTACAAAGTGGATATCTTTTAATCGGTAAGTATTGGGTGTTTCTAATACATATCCCAATTCGGCCATTCGCTTTATAAAAGGATCATGATTTATACATTCTACGATTATCGTATAATTTTCCCCTCTTATTATGAGCTTACGAAGAACCTCATCCTGGATAACTAGTCTGTGAAGTTGTTTATCGTATGGAGATAACTTATAAACCTGG
>Ga0164242_10000306_pt1 | contig 61011 bp, 55 predicted proteins | sample OricomgcompostMG_FD_108783 | JGI IMG/M metagenome (GOLD analysis project Ga0164242, IMG submission 108783) | Miracle-Growth compost microbial communities from Emeryville, California, USA - Original compost - Miracle growth compost (MG) ...
CATTCCGGCCAGAACGCCGAAGGATCTTGTCCCGAATCGCAAGTCGTAACCGAAAAAGTGATCGTCGGACGGGAGCCCAAGAAAGACACCTGCTTGCCGGATTATCCGCCGGATGAAGCAGGCGTCGAGTCATCTCCCAGCGCGAGTCCAAGCAAATGAAACTTGCCGCATGCGCATTTTTCTTTTTTCTGTGCCTTCCGAGTCAGGCCAAAACCTCGACTAAAATTCTGAACGTCCGCCTCGTCGATCCGCCGGTTTCGCTCGATTGGGGCGGTCAGGCCACCTTGGCCGAGGCTCCGATCATCGTCAATTTATGTGAGGGCCTTTACACCTACGACTACGCGTCGAAGCGGCTGATCCCGGGCATCGCGGCCTCGCTGAAAAAATCGGATGATCTGAAGCAATACACCTTCACCATTCGAAAGACCGCGAAGTGGTCGGACGGGCGCCCGATTTATGCCCAAGATTTCGTCGACGCCTGGAAGCGCGTGACCTCGCCTCAAACGACCTCGATTTATTCTTATTATTTTTCGGACGTCAAAACTTTCGAAGCAACGTCGGACCGCACCTTGGTCGTCACCCTGAAGCGACCGAACCACCAGTGGGAGGCCACGACCGCATTCTGGCCGTTCTTTCCCGTTCGGAAAGACCTCATGGAAAAAAACGGTACGAACTGGTGGCATGCCGGACTTCTGGCATCATCTGGCCCATTTACCTTTGAAAGTTACGAAGCGGGCAAGAAGCTGGTGATGAAACGCAATCGTTACTATCCTCGCCATGACTCGAACGTCGACGAGATCGATGTTTATTTCATCGCCGATCACGATGCCGCACTCAAAAAATACGAATCGAAATTTTTTCCGTTCATCAGCGATCTGCCATTCAAACTGATGTCCGAACTTTCAAAACGCAAAGACTTCCGGTTCGTTCCGCTGATGCGCCACCACCTGATCGCGTTCAACGTACAGAAATATCCGCTCAGTAATCGCGACTTCCGGCTGGCGGTGTTATCTGCGATTCAGCCGAAGACCTTGCTTCCTAAAAATGCGATCTCGTTGAAAGTGGGGCAAACACTGATCCCGCCGCCGCTACCGGGTTCTGAAAAACCGACTGCGGTGCCTTACGACGTTTCAGCCGCGAAGAAGTACCTGAAAAAATCCGGAGTCGTCATCACTCCCTCGCTTAAGATCCGCATCCTCACCAGCATCGCCGAACCTTTTTACTCGATCGGTAAATCGATCCAGTCGCAATTGTCGAAAACGCTGGGCCTGAATATCGATCTGGCCGCGCTTCAAAATCAGGAATACACGGCGTACATGAATTTGGGCGACTACAACGCGAGCCTGATGAGCTGGACGGCGAAGGTGGTCTCGCCCCAAGATTTTTTGCTTCCGTACAGCGGCGAGGCTCCGTCGAACCGGACTCATTTCAAAAGTCCGTTTTACGATCAATGGATTTTCGAAGGTGCTCGGGCCAAAAGTGAGAAGGAAGCGGCCAAATCGTTCTATCGAGCGCAACACCTGCTTTCGGCCGAAGAGGCCGTGGTGAATCCACTTTTTTATGAATCGAGCGGAGCGCTGATCAGCTCACGCATTCGCGGGATTTACTTCAACCACATGGGATTGCCCATTTTTAAAGACGTCCGGCTTCAATAAGTTCAATGAATTTCGTTGAACCCGGTCCACACCCAATATTTGACTTTTTGCGTTGACTTTTCGGTGTCAATTTGATACCATGCGTTAGATTTTGGGTACCCTATGCTGAAGTCGTTAAAAAGCTTAAAGAAAAATCCAGCGCTCGCCATTCTGTTTTCTTCACTGCAAGAAACGCTGTTACACGTCCTTTTAGCGGCAGTCATTAGCGTTTCGGTCATGACCTTTCCGCTCGATTTCATCGAAGCCCCGCTTTACGACTTCCGACAAGCCATTTCAATCAAACCTCCGATCGACGATCGTATCGCAATCATCACCATCGACGACCAGACGATCAATCAGCTCAATGACTTAAGTCCGCTTCCGCTCAAAGACCACGAGAAGGCCGTCGAGATGCTTGAAAAACAAGGCGTCAAGGCCGTGGGCTACCTCGTCGACTTCAACAAAGTTCAGCTGATCGACGGCAAACATTTTCATGAAGAAGGCGTTCAGGATTTTTATCGCTCGACCGTTCGCCTGAACGCGCGCGGGATTCCGTTCATGCTGGGGATTCCCTTCGACTTGAACGGCGAAGTGAGCGCACCCTATCCGTTGAATCAGATTCCGCAAGCCGTCTCGATCATTCATCGCGACGGAACCATTTTCGGCAAGGACAAGGTGACTCGCCGAGCACTCGTTTCACTTTACGATCGTCCGTCGTTCGAAATGGCGCTCTCGAATAAAATTTTTCCGAATGAAACCGTCCACAGCCCGCCCGGGACTTACACCTCGACCGAGGCCGATGCCCGATACTTTCTGCTTCGTTACCATCAAAAGGACGGACTCATATACGACGCGAATTACGAAACTTTTCCGTATCCGCGTTATTCGTTTGTCGACCTGATCGAAGGCAAGATCCCCGACGGCACTTTGAAGGACAAAATCGTGCTCGTCGGAACCTTTCAGCGCGAAAACCCGAACGATTTTACTCTCATCAATTCGATGAGCCGGTACAGCCTGACTCCGAAAATCCTCGTTCACGCCAACATTCTCGATTCGGTATTGAATCATCAAGGAACGACCGAGGTCTCGCCGTCGATTCTTGCGATTTTCTGTTTCATTCTTTCGCTGCTGATTATTGTGGCCTCGTTCAAGATCCGTCCGAGTCGCTTGATCTTGTTCACTCTCTTTTTGCTCGTCGGTACCTTCGCCCTTTCGGTAGCGCTGTTTCAGCCGATCCCGCTGATCGGAAATCTGTGGCTGCCGCTCGGAGCGCCGCTGCTGTCGCTTGCCTTGAGTTTTTATTTGATGATTCCGCTTCGTCTCTATTCCGAGCACCGCAAGCGCTACGAACTCGAAAAACAGAACCGACTTTTGATCGAGGTCGAGGAAATGAAGACGAACTTTCTTCAGCTCGTTACCCATGACCTGAAAACCCCGATCGCCAAGATTCAAGGCCTGACCGAATCGCTGAAACGCTCGCTGCTCGAAAAGCTTTCGATGAAAGACCTTGAGCTGATGAATCACATCTTCGCGGCCAACGAAGAGCTGAATCATTTCATCAATTCACTGCTGGAACTGAGCAAACTCGACAACCACGGCATTCGTGTCAACCTTCAATCGAAAGACATCAACCAGCTGCTCGAAGCTGTCATTCTGAAGCACCGGTTCGCAGCGCAAGCCAAGCAAATCCAGGTCATCACCCATTTCGAGCCGATGTTTCCGATCAAATTCGACGCCGATTTGATCTCGAAGGTTTTGAGCAACCTGATCGACAACGCGATCAAATACTCGCCCGAGCGGACGAACGTGACGATCGAAACGCGCGAAGCAGGCGATTTCGTCGAAATCACCATCCAAGACCAGGGCATCGGCATCTCGTCGGACGAGCAACAAAATCTGTTCAGCCGTTTTTACCGCGTGAAGAACGATACCACCCAAAAGGTGAAGGGAACGGGCTTGGGCCTTTACCTGTCGCGATACTTCATCGAAGCCCATCGCGGAGAAATCATCGTGACCAGCGAACGCGGGCAAGGAACCTGCTTTCACATCAAACTTCCGATCGCTCTGAACGAATCTCAAATCGTTCAGCCGGGACTCAAACTCAATTCATTTGAAAAAGGAAAAACAAGGAGCACTTATGCGTAAAATTCTCGTAGTCGATGACGATTCCGATTTAAGGCTGACCGTCGCGTCCGCCCTAACCGAAGGACAATACCAAGTCGATCAAGCCGCCGACGGCGAAGAAGCCGTGAACCGGGTTCGAGCCGGGCAATATGACGTCGTCCTGCTCGACGTGAACATGCCCCGCATGACCGGCATCGAGGCCTTAAAAGAGATCAAGGCTCACGATCCGTCGATCATGGTGCTGATCCTCACCGCCTTTTCGAATATCCGCGACGCGGTCGAAGCAACCCGACTCGGTGCTTACAACTATCTGGAAAAGCCGGTGAAGTCGGACAACCTCGTGTACATGATCGACCAGGCCTTTCGAAGTCAGAACATGGTCAAAAGCCTTTCTTATTCGGCACCCGTGTTCAACCTTCCGAGCGGAAACGAATTCGTGGGTCAAAGCAACGAGATGAAGAAAATTTTCAGCGTGATCGATCGTCTGGCACGCGTCGATACCGCCGTACTGATTCGCGGAGAAAGCGGAACCGGTAAAGAGCTCGTCGCACAATCGCTGCATTACAACGGCCCTCGCAAAGACAACCGCTTCGTCGCCGTCAACTGTTCGGCTATCCCCGAATCGCTGATGGAAAGCGAATTTTTCGGTCACGAAAAAGGCGCCTTCACCGGAGCCGATTCGCGCAAGATCGGAAAATTTCAGTATGCCGAAGGCGGAACACTTTTTCTGGACGAGATCGGCGAGATCCCGGCCTCGATGCAGGTGAAGCTGTTGCGCGTCCTTCAAGAAAAGAAATTCACGCCCGTGGGCTCGAACCGCGAAATCGAGATGAACGTGCGGATCGTCGCCGCAACCAACCGGAACCTCGAACAGATGATCAAAGAAGGCACCTTTCGCGAAGACCTGTTTTATCGTCTGAACGTCCTGCCCGTTCAATTGCCGCCCCTGCGCGAGCGCAAGAACGACATCGAGGCTCTGGCGAAGTACTTCATCGAAAAATTCAACCAACGCTACAAAAAGCACGTCAAAGGCCTCTCGGAAGACGCCATGGCCTCGCTGAAAGCGCATCGCTGGCCCGGTAACATCCGCGAGTTAGAAAACGTGATGGAACATGCGTTCGTCCTCGAAACGACGGATCTGATCACGCTGGCGTCCCTTCCTGAAAAGATCCGCAGCAACGACCCGTTCGTTGCCGCCGGAGAAAAGGGCGTAGCCAAGATCGCACTCGGCGGCGGGGCTGTTCCGATGGAAGGCGATACCTTGAGCTTCAAGATGAACATCCAGAAGTTCGACTTCCAAGCCAGCAAAGAGGAATTCGAGAAGCAGTTCTTGATCAGCGCGCTTCGCGCCTTCAAGGGTAAAATCAATCAGACGGCGCTTCATGCGAACATCCCGAAAAAAACGCTTTTGCGGAAACTCGAAAAATACGGAATCGCGGCAAAAGACTACAACTGAAGCTTCTGCTTCAGGTCATCCAAGTCCTTCTGCATCTCAGGAATCCTGCCGACTTTGAGCGTGACCTCGCGCCGAGTATCGCGGAATTTCAGTACCATGGGGTCTTCAGTCAGGTCTGCATTTTGGCCTGAGCCCACCCTCGAAGCGATCGAATCGAAAACTTCCTTCGTCAGATTGACGTTCTCCAACTCTTCCGCTTGCTTGTAATAGAGATACGAATCGGTCAGCTGTTCGTCGAGCCCCGCTTGTTTGAGGATGCCGGGACGAGCCGCATCCAGTTCGTAATCCTTCAAGGCATAAGCGATCATCGAGTCGGCCGGTACTTGGTCGAAGCCTTTCATTTGACTCAAGAACATGCGCCGGGTTTCGGCATTCCAATATCCACGTTCGGCGAAGATCTCCATCCAGCGCACCCGACAACGAACCGGATCCTCGTCCGGGCCGCAACCCAGCCGTTTTTCTTTCGAAAGACGAAGGAAGTGTTGAATCCGACAACGATTCGTAATCTTGAAATCATCGAGGATCGATCGTAACGACGGGCTCCAATCCCAATGAATCACTTCAAGCAAAGCGCGACCGGCATAGATGCCGCAATGGCCTTTCACTTCTGAAAAGCTCGCAGGGTTCGGGTCCGAATAAAGATGTTCGTTCGACATCAGGTCTTCGGCGCCGAAGATCATGAAGAAAAAAACGATCCCCAGAGCGCCCCCGTAGATGAATTTTTTCCACGCCGTTTTCGGAAAAAGATCAAGCGCCGCAAGCCCGACTGCGAGCGCCGCGCCCGAAAGCGCTGCGATCAAGACCAGAAGTGCGACCAAACCGAACGAATGATCTTCGCGGTAGATGAACCGATCGAAACGAAGGGTTTCTGCGGCAAAAAAGCCGACGAAAAAAACGCCGAAACAGAGAAAGGTGCGAAGCATGCCGTGACGGTCCGGCCGGCTTACATCTTAATTTTGGCTTTATGACGAAGGCCGTTCACGTACTGTTGAAGCAGGTCGCGCTGAGCATCGGCGCGGACTTTCGCTTCGACTTCGGCGAATTCAGGAATTTTTCCGACCTTACGATCCACGACTTTGATGACGTGATACCCGAAAGGCGTTTTGACCGGGCCGACAATCTGACCCGCTTTCGCACCGAATGCGGCATCGACGAAATGAGGGTCGTAATTTTCACGACCGAAAAAGCCCAGATCGCCGCGATTGTTTTTCGCCGTCGGATCTTTCGAGCGGGCTTCCGCCACTTTTTGAAAATCCACACCCGGTTTTTTCACTTCGTTCAGAACCGCTTCGGCCTCTTTCAAGGTCGGAAGCAGGATGTGTTGGGCATGAACTTGATCGGTCGAATACTTGATCTTGTTCTGATTGAAATAGTTTTTCACGTAAGCATCCGTCACTTTCGGCGTCAGCTGCTTTTCAACCAGGATGTTGACCAGCGCCTGCTTGCGGAAGTTCAGGTAAGCTTCGCGGTATTCTTTCGAGCTTTCGAGTTTTTTCGCGGTCGCATCCTGAAGCAACAGCTCTTGATCGACCAAATTTTCGATCAACTGCTTACGAAGCGCCGGCTCTTTCAGCATACTGTCACGCTGATGCATCGGAAGACTTGAAACTAATTCGTTCAGATCGGCGTCGGTGATGGCTTTTCCGTTCACGGTGGCAACGGTTGCGGCGCTCGCGCTGAAGCTTGCGGCACAGATGCACAGAGCCGAGAGAGTGGAAATGGTTTGAAGTCGAAGTTTCATGGGTCTACCTCTTCCTTAAGGGATTGAATCGTTCTTATTTAAAAATGATGCCATGAAAGCACCGTGAATCGAAAAATAAAAAAGCCCGGATGGAATCCATCCGAGCTTTTTTGAATTTGATCGCCAATTTTCCGGCGACAATCTTTTGACAACTCTCGAAGATTAACGTTTCGAGAATTGATAACGGCGACGTGCACCCGCCAAGCCGTATTTTTTCCGTTCGACTTCGCGAGCGTCGCGAGTCAGGAAGCCGGCTTTTTTCAGCGTCGGGCGAAGCGCGTTGTCGAGTTCATTCAAGGTTCTTGCAATCCCGTGGCGAATCGCAGTCGCTTGAGCGGCAATGCCTCCGCCGACAACGTTCACATAAACGTCATATTGTCCGTTCGTGCTGGTCAGATCGAGCGATTGCATCGCGATTTTTTGAAGCGCCGGACGCGGGAAGTACTCTTCGAGCGAACGTCCGTTCACGTTGATCGAGCCCATCTCGCCCTTGCGGGGACGGAGATAAACGCGAGCGATCGCGGTTTTACGTTTTCCTACTTGATGAATTTCTTTTTCAATCATTTGAGCCATGAGTATTTTGATTCCTTACTGCTGCTTATTGCTTCTTCACTGTTTTTTAGCGGTAGTATTTTGAGTTGCGACGCTTTTAGAGTGAAACGTCGCAGAGAGCGGAAGCTCGACCGGGTTTTGAGCGGCATGCGGATGTTCCGTGCCGGCATAAACTTTCAGTTTCTTGATTTGGTGACGAGCGAGATTCGACTTGTTCGTCATTCCCCAAACCGCGCGGGTGATGATTTCTTCCGGCTTGGTATTCAGCATTTCGCGAGCAGTGCGCTCTTTCAAGCCGCTGATGTAGCCCGAGTAATCGCGATAAATTTTGGTGTCCCATTTCGAACGGGTCAGCACCACTTTATCGGCATTGATCACTACGACGAAATCGCCGGTATCCATGTGCGGGGTGTAGGTGGGTTTGTGTTTACCAATGATGACTTTGGCGATCAAGGAAGCGACACGACCGACGACTTGGTCTTTGGCATCAACGATGTACCATTTGGGAGCATTGGGGCCCTTGATTTCGAAAAAATGAGGACCGGCTTTTTTAGCTAAATAAGACTTTTGTTGAAACATAGCCTGAAAGAAATACCCGACTGCGCGAATTCAGTCAATTCTAAATTCATGAAATCAAATAACACCGAGCGAGAAATAAAAGACGTTCGTGTCTTCGCCGGGCTTCGGGAAAAGCTTAAAGCCCCAGTCGAAATTGACGGGTCCGACCGGGGTCAAATAGCGCAATCCGACGCCGGTCCCGTACCGGAGGTTTCCGAGCGAGAAGGTATCGACCTGAAGGTTTCCGGAATCCAAGAAGGGCCCGAGACTCAGGTTCTGAGAAAGCAAAAAGTCCATTTGTGTCCGATAGTTAACATAGGTCATGTAGCCCTGAACCCGTCGTTCGGGGTCGTCCGCTTGGACGTTTAACTCTTGCTCGATATACCCCCGAAGCGAGTTCACCCCACCCAAAGCGAACTGCTTAATGAGCGGAATCGTCACGCGTGGATCGCGCGAACCATCCGGCAAAAACGGGTTCACATAGTTCTGAAGATAGCCCCCCCGAAGGCTGGTGTACCAGACTACCCGAGGAATAAAGTCAAGATAGTAGTCCGTCCGCATCTGAAATCGGCCATAACTGACCGGAACGGGATCGTGTTGAGTCCCTAAAAATGAGTTCGCGTACTCGAATGAAGTGAGCGCGAAAAACCCGCGCCTCGGAGCAAGCGGATTGTCGCGAAGATCGAGACGCAACAACGGCGTGATCGAGCCGATGCGGATTTGCTGATTCTGAGTCGGATCGATCGCATGGAACTGACGAATCTGTTCGATCGTATAAGTCAGCGAGCCCGAAAGTTTGATCGGCTCGTAAAGCATGCGCTCCAGACTGTCCGAGAATGCGAAAGTTTCGGCGTCGAATTCGAGGTATTGTCGCCGCTCGGCCGTCAGGCTCGGTCGCATCGTCGTTTCGCCCAAGGTAAACCAAGGCCAAATGTAACTCGCTTGCGCCGCAAATTCAACGAAGCGAAAATCACTCAATCTTCGATTGGCACTGACGTTCAAGACCCACCCGTGATTGAGCCCCCAAAGGTTCGAATACGAAACTTCGCCGAAGACACGAACGCCGAGATCGCTTCGAAAGCCGATCCCCGCGCCGACGTTTCCGGGAGTTGCTTCTTGAACCGAGATCTTCAAATCCTTCGAAAGCTTTTTCTTGGGATTGTCTTGCAGATCGATGTTCACCTGACTGAAGACCCCGAGCCTACGCAGGCGGTCTTCGGTTTCGGCCAATCGGTTCGCCGCGAGAGGGTCGTCGATTTTCAGCTGAATTTCGCGCGAAATGACCGCTTCTCGTGTCTTCTCGTTCCCAAAAATATGAAACCCCGAGTAACGGATCTGGGGGCCTTCGTCGATGTCGAAATCGAGATCCGCGAACTGATTTTTTTCGGAGTACGTGACCAGATTGTTCAGCTCGTTTTCGAGCTTCATGTCAAGATACCCGAGGTTATGATACTGGCGCTTGATTCGGTCGAGCCCGTCCTCAAGCTGTACCAAATTCATCGGGTCACCCTCGTGAAGGTTCAAGAAACCGACGAGCTGCTCGCGAGTGAACACGCGGTTGTTCTTGAACTCGATCGAGTGAATCCGAGTTTGCAATCCCTCATTAATGAAAAACCGGACGTTCAGCGCTTTGGGGTCGTCCGTCTCTTCGGTCTTGATCGCGATGAGCTTCGCCGAAAGAAAACCGCGCTTCCTCAGCTCTTCGATCATCGATCGGGCGGAATCTTCGATCATCTTCGCGTTGTAAATATGGGCTTGAATCCGATCCGGAGCGTTCTTAAAAAACAGATCTTCGAGTTCGTTTTCGGTGAACGCGTCGTTGCCGTCGAAAAAGATGTTCTTCAGACGGACTTGCGGCCCTTCTTCGATCTCGTAGGCGACCTTTCTCGGCTCACCTTCGCGGCCTTCGAAAGTATAGGGAGTGATCTTGACGTAACGAAATCCGTGATCGACGTATTGATCGCGCAGGCGCCCCAAAATGACGTTGACGTAATCGCGCCCCAGGCCCAGGGCCTGCTGTTCCGAGATCATCGACATCAACTCAGGACGAGTGAAATACCGGTTTCCGTAAACCGAAAAGATCACTTTTTGCCCGAGTTCGACGATAAAAGTGACTCGAAACCCATCCGTTTCAGGGTTGGTTTCGATGTCGACCACGTGCGAATCGACGAAGTTCATCCCGGCGAGCGTCGTCTCGACTGCCCGTCGCATTTCTTTGATGCGTTCCCGGTCGAAGGTTTCTCCGGGCTTCAGTGCGATGGCCTGATCGAGCGCCTTTTCGATGGCGGGCGGGATCGATTCGTCCTTCGACGAAAACGCTACCGATGAAATCCGGATCGGATCCCCCATCACGACCTGAAACAAAAGCGTGCTTTTTTCGGGACCGGCTTTGATCAGATCGGGCGTGATCTGGGCTTCGGGATAACCGCGCTCTTCGAGATACTCCTTCAACTTGCCCAAAACATGATCGATCCGCGATTGGCTCACGTCATCGCCCGGAAGGAACCCACTCAAGGTTTTGAGCGCTTCGACTTGATCGGCGGGCGCTCCCTCGACTTTCACCTCGTTGATGGCGGTGACGGCAGGATGGCCGGCGGCATGGGCGCCGGACGCCGCCGTCGCGATCGCCAGAATCAGAACAGACAGCGTGATGCGGATACGGTCAGTGAAGATCATTTGAATTTTCGGTTAAACTTTACATCCAATCCGAAAGAAGTGCGAGTGTCTCGCGTGTTCACTTCTTCGATGTTGTTCCAGACGCCCAAAACCGACATCCCCGGGGTCAGACGGTATTCGGCGTTCACTTCCTTTTGCGACTGGTTCCCGACCCCGACCGTGCTTCCGAACGAAAGGTCGAAGCGACGCCCCAGCTGACGTTTGATCACGAGCTTCGGGGCCGCCGTATTGTCGCTCAATGACTGCGGACGAAACACGCTGCTGGCGGACTGATTGTCGACTGCCTCTTCGACATCGAACTGCAAGCCCGTCTTGCTTTGCACGTCTTTACTGAAATCGAGCGAATGTAAAATCAACGATGCGGCTTCGCCTTGGTTCACGTAAGAGCGGTCGCGCGAACGAAAGCGGCTCGAATCGGCGGTGGTCAGCCCCGAGGCGAGCAGCGAATAAATTTCATTTTCGGCCAAGAACGGAGTGCTGCTGAACTCGGCCTTCCACGAATTCGCGTGCCCGTAGGCCAAGACGCGAATTTTGTATTGATTGACCTCAGCCACGGCGGATGCGTTGAATTTAGGATTCAACTGATACGGATCATCGAACTCGATCTTCGCCGTCTCAAATACGAAAGGACGGTCGCGGAAGAGCACCTTCCCTTGAATCAGCTGCCCCTCACCCAAAAGCTTCGGATTGTCGGGTGTGCCGATCAGTTTGACCTTGCCCTTGAACTCTCCGTCCATGATGTCGTTTCGGACGTAGAACGACTGGTTCGCGAGCACCTTCAGATCGAGGTTGAAAATGTCGTTCGAAATCTGCTTTTCGCGATCGACGGGGGCAAATCGCTCGCCTCGGGCCATGACGCCCGAAGACTGACTGAAGCTTTTCGTCCACATCGCCTGCATGACTTCGAGATTTCCGCCGATCACGTACGGCGGCTGATCGCCCTTGATCGTCGCGATCCCTCGAACCTGAACCAGATCCAGCGGCGGCATTTTGATTTTGTTGTCGTCGAACTGCATGCGCAGATCGAATTTCGGAAAGCGATCGGTGAAGGTTTCGATCTTGCCGTCCATCGAAAAAACCTCGTCGCCGAGGTACGATTCGATCTTCTCGACGTAGATCATCCCTTGCCGGATGCGAACCGTTCCGTCGATTTCTTCAAACGGCGTCTGCATGAACCGCATGAGCCCGTAGGCATGATCGAAGGTGATGCTGCCGTTCACGTTCACGGCTTTCAGCGGGCCGGTGATGCGGATATCGGTCTCGGCCTTCCCGCTCACCTTCTGGACCGACGACGAAAACATTTCGGCAATCGCGAGATCCGAAGTTCCTTCGACGCGGATGTCGACGTCACCTTTGTTTCCTTCTCCGCTCACCGTCACCTCGGAGTTCCGAAAGCGAAAGTGTGCGGGCTTCAGGTGAAAGTATCCCAACTGAATCGGTAAATCGATCGGCTCGGTCAGATCGAGTGCAAAGCCCGTCTTGTGGAGCGAGTATTCGGAAATCTCGACCTCACCCCGGGCGTATTGCGATTGCGTACTCAAAAAATCGAGCCTGATTTTTCCGTCGATGTCGCCCTTCAATTCGGGATCGTCGAGCAGCTTCGGATTCAAAACGAGGAGCGCGGGGGAAAAATCGAATTGATTGAACGTCATCTCGAAATTCGAGGGCTGTTTCGGAATGAGCGAATACTTCAACTGTGACTGCAATCGATCGCCGAAGACGTCGAGGGTCGCGATGAGGTTGTTCTCGCTGATTTCAAGACTGAAAAGACTCGGGTCAAGCGCCTCGCCCTTGATCTCGGTACCGTAAAGCCTTCCGTCGGTCTTCGAGCGCAGGTGATCCATCTTGCCCGAACCCTCGCTGCGAAGCTCGATTCGCGACTTGGCCGGAATCTCAAGCCGATCGATGAAGTCGATGTCGTTCAGGCTCAGGTTTTCGGTATGGAAATTCCATTTCATCTCGTCGGTTTTGCCCACGAAATCGATGTCGCCTTTGATGTCTCCCATCGTTTTCGTAATCACGACGTTTCGCGCGAAATAAGTTCCTTGATCGTAGCCCGCGTTCATGCGGACCTTCCGGGCACGCTCGCCCAACCACGTCCAGTCGGAGCCTTCGAGATCCGAGCTGATGATCATTCTCGGGGTATCCGCCTTTCCAGCCAGATCGACTTTTCCGCGAATGTCGCCTCGAAGACTTTTCGGGAACCACGAAATTTTTTTCACCAGCGGATCGAGCACGGTCGCCAAGTCTTGAATTTTCCCGGCCTGAATCTGAAACGGAAGGTGAATGTCGTCCGTGCCGCTCAGGTCGATGTATCCGTCGTCGATGCCGTAAAAAGTATTGCCTTGCTTGGCGTGAATACCGGTGAAGCGCAATTCATAAATGCCGTCATCGTAAGTAATGCGACCGTCGACGTCGCCGAACTTGAGATTTAAGTACTCGGCGTTCTTCAATTTCGCGTCGAAATCCATGAGCACGTGCGAAGCCGGACCGTGAATGAAAGCGTTCAAGGTGCCTTCGCCGAGCACGTCGTTTTGAGCGATCTGACGAAATTCTTTCAGATCGACCGGCCCCGTGGCCTTCAGCCGATACCCTTCACCCGCGTGCACACCGCCCGAAACGGCGAAATCGGAACGGTTCAGCTTGACCTTGAAGTTTTCGAAATCCACGCCTTTCGGCGAAATATTCACCCCGCCCGCAAGATGAAGCGGCAGCGCGGGCCTCAACGTATCGTGATTCGGCCGGGGCACGCCGAAGCGCTGATTCGTCAGTGCGAAATGTTCGACAGTCAGATCGGTCGTGGCATTCAGACGCCAGGACTTTCGTGACCCCGGAGAAAACTCCGCTCCGATCTCGCCGCTGATTTTTCCTTCGAGCGGATAAATATCTTTCAAGATGGCGCCGCCCAGCCAATGCAGATCGGCGCGATCGAGTTGAAGCTTCGTCGCGAAGGCTTCGTTCATGTCGAGTGAGACTCCGACATCACCGACAGTGACCGAACCCGTCGTGCCCGTTTTCGGATCGAGATCTTCCAAGTGCAATTTTTTCAGCTCAATGCGCCTGCGCGAAAGATCGAGCGTGCCGTCGCCAGTGAGTTGGCTGACTTGGATGTTCTTCCAGCTCATTTCATTGCCGTCGAGATCGAACGAGGCTTTGAGCGTGTGCCCAAGATCGCGTAAGCGTCCCTGAACCCGAGCATTCACCCGCGCTTGGCCCGACCAGTTGCGATCGTCGAAATTCGAAGCAAAGAAGCTGCCAAGATCGGAGGTCACCTCGGCGTTGGCGTTCAACACCGGATTCGATTTTTCGTCGAGTAGATTCCCTTTCACCTCGCCGTTGAGCTGAAGGTTCGTCCCCGAGAAATCCGCGATGAACGGTGCCAGAGTCACTCCCCGGTCGGTCAGGCCGACGCTCCATCGCAGCTGATTCACTTCGCGAATCGGAAGCTTGAACCACGAGCCATCCACCCGAACCGCATTGACGGAACCGTTGGATTCGATTCCGTAACGCCCCCCGATTTTACCCTTTCGCACTTCAAGGTGCTTCACCATGAAGTCGGTTTTGATTTCTCTCGAATCGGAAATCTTGGCCTCGACATCGAGATCGGTGTCTTCGAAGCGGACGCCGTTCACCTGAAGACGAAAAAGGTCACGCCAAGTCAATTGGGTCGCTGGCGTTTTCGGTTTTTTCACCGGCCGGAATACCTCGGGGCCGAGCTTCATCTGAACCACACCGCCCATCACGGCAACCTCTTCGACCTGAAGCGTCCCTGACAGCATCTGAATCGGAGCGAAGCTCACGCGCAGTTCTTTCGCCTGAATGTTGGCTTCGATCGGCAAATGGGTGATGTTGTTCTGCCGAAACTTCATCTTCGGATCGGCGACACCGATCGCAGGCGGAAAGAAATAAAGTTTGAGGTGACTGAAATCGCCGACGATCCCGAGCTTCTGGGGAGAGCGCTCGGAAATCATCTGTTTCACGACCTCGGCGAAACGGCCGCTTTCGAGGTAAGCCATTCCGGCAGCGATGCCGGTAAACGTCAGGCCGATGAAAACGCCGAAAGCGATTTTAAGTTTTTGCTTCCGTTTCATGACCGACCCAGTTGGCGAAGGCGGATCTGAACATCTTTGAAATCGGAATCCGTTTCGCTGATTTTTTGAAACCAACCGCGCGCCTGCTTCGCGTGCCCGAGCTTCTGTTCGATCAGCCCCATGGCGTAATACAAAGCCAATTTATCTTCGTGTCTCAGATCGGGCTCGGTCAGTACCGGTTCGAGATAAGACTTGGCCTCGAAAGCGCGTTCGAGATGAATGAGGCAACGAGCGACGAGCGAGACCGTCGCCACGCCGAGTTCTCCCAAAAAGGATTCTTCGATGCGGATTTTCTTTTCGGCTCGCCGGAGCTCCCTTAAGGCGTCCGAATAGCACCCCATCTCGAAAAACGCGACGCCGAGATCGAAGCGTGCCTTCGAATCCAAATCCTTGTGGGCATCTTCGTTCGTCTTCCAGATTTCTTTCTGAACGTCGGTCGGGATTGAGCCCTCGTTCAACCCGAGCGCGAGATCGCGGTCCAGCGATTCGATCAAAGCGTCGATGTCTTCGATCGGCTTCGGAGGCTTCGGGCGCGAAACGGGGCTTTCGCGAAAAAGATCTTTCAACTCAAGCGTCTCGATCTCTTTCAGCAGCTCGTGCGCTTTTCGCAAATCGGGTTGACGAGTCTGAACCCGATACAGAATTTTTTTGGCTTCTTCGACCAGACCCTCGCGCAAGAGAATGCGCGCGCTCTCGACGTCCTCTTCGGGAGAGGCCTTCGGCTCTGCCAAATCGAATTTTTCGTTTTTGTTTTCAGACACTTTCGACCGAATCCTCTCTTTACAGGATACGTCAAAAAGCCCTATTTTTGGGTGGATTTTTGAGCTTTCTCGGCGAAAAACTCTTCGATGAATCGGGTGGTGTAATTCGACTCGACAAAGCGTTGACTTGCGAAAATTTCGCGATGGATCGGGATCGTCGTTTTGACCCCTTTCACGACGAATTCGTCCAAAGCTTGGCGCATTTTCGCGATCGCTTCGTCGCGATCACGACCGTGAACGATCAATTTCGCCAATAAACTGTCGTAAAACGGCACGACTTTGTATTCGTCGTACACGAACGAATCGACGCGCACGCCGAAACCGCCCGGCACGTGCAGCGCGGTGATTTTTCCGGGGCACGGATGAAAGGTCTCCGGATCTTCGGCGTTCACCCGGACCTCGAAAGAATGCCCGCGAAGCTGGATATCGTTCTGCGTGAACCCGAGCTTCTCGCCCGCAGCGATGCGGATCTGTTCTTTGATCAGATCGATGCCCGTGATCATCTCGGTCACCGGATGCTCGACCTGAATGCGAGTGTTCATCTCCATGAAATAAAAATTCCGGTCCTCGTCGACCAAAAATTCAACGGTGCCAACGCTCTCGTAATTCACGTGCTTGCACAAGGCCATCGCGGCAGCACCCATGTTCTTGCGAATTTCGGGCGTGATGACCGGTGACGGAGCCTCTTCGATCAGTTTTTGGTGACGGCGCTGCACGGAACAGTCGCGTTCGCCCAAGAAAACCCGGTTTCCGTGGCGGTCGCAAGCGACCTGAATTTCGACGTGGCGAGGTTGCTCGCAAAATTTTTCGACATACATCGAACCGTCACCGAAGGCCGCACGCGCTTCTTCGCCGCAACGTTGGAACGAATCCATTAGGTCTTTTTCGGAACGGATGATGAAAATCCCGCGTCCGCCGCCGCCCGCAGCGGCTTTCAGGATGACGGGATAACCGATTTTATTGGCCGCCTCGACCGCCTCTTCGGCATCGGCGACCGCGCTCAAGGTTCCGGGGAGCATCGGAACTCCGGCTTCGCGGGCCTTCGCGCGCGCGCGTGTTTTTTCGCCCATCGCTTCGATGTTTTCGGGCGTGGGTCCGATGAAGGTCAGCTTGCACTCACGCACTAAACGCGCAAATTCGGCGTTTTCGGACAAAAATCCGTAACCCGGATGGATCGCCTCGACACCGGTCACCTCGGCCGCCGAAAGGATGCTCATCATGTTCAAATAACTCAGCTTCGGTGCCGGAGGGCCGATGCAAATCGCCTCGTCGGCGAGCTTGACGTGCAACGAGCTTTCATCGGCGCTCGAATACACCGCAACCGTCTTGATGCCGAGCTCGCGGCACGCACGAATGATCCGAAGTGCGATTTCACCGCGATTCGCGATCAGGATTTTTTTGAAAGGAGGTTTGGAATTCATGCTGTATCAATGATGAACAGAGGCTCGCCGAACTCGACCGGGTGGCCGTTTTCGGCCAGCACCTGAACGATCGTTCCCGCGAAATCCGCTTCGATTTCGTTCATCAGCTTCATGGCTTCGACGATGCAAAGGGTATCGCCGATCTTGACGCGTTTACCGACCTCGGCGTAATTCGGCGCAGTCGGGGACGGCGCGCGGTAGAACGTGCCGACAAACGGAGACAATACTTTTTTATGAGTGGCGGGCTCTTTTGCCGCTTCCGACGGGCTGCTCGCCTGAGCGCTCGAACCGGATGCAACCGCAGGAGCCGCAACAGAAACAGCGGGGAAAGCTGCCGATGAAACCACACCCACTTGCGCGGTTTTGACCACGATTCGCTGATCGCCCTTCGCCCATTCGAATTCGGTGATTCCCTTTGATTTCAGAAAATCAAAAAGATCGCCGAACGCTTCGGGCTCAAACGGCAACGCACGATTCTTCGCCGAAGGCTTTGCCGCAGCCTTGGGAAGCGTTTTCTTTTTACTTAACTTTTTCGACATAGCTGGAATCCCGCGTGTCAATCTTGAGCTTATCGCCCTCGCTGATGTGGAACGGAACGGCCACGACAGCGCCCGTTTCGAGGGTTGCTGGCTTGGTTCCGCCGGTCACGGTATCGCCCTTGAAGGCGGGATCGGTTCTCACCACGGTCAGTTCAACGAACGTCGGCAACTCGACGTTGATCGGCTTCTCGTTATAAAACATGACCTGAACCTGCATGTTGTCTTGCATGAACAAGGCCTGCTCGCCGATCTGCTCTTTGCTGATCACGATCTGTTCGAAATTTTCGGTATTCATGAAATTGAAGCCGTCGCTGTCTTGATAGAGGTATTGCATCTCTTTCAATTCGATGTTGGCGGCCGGGATCTTCTCGCCCGATTTGAACGTACGCTCGATCACGTTTCCGTTGAGGAGGTTCTTCAAACGGGTGCGGGTAAAAGCGCTTCCCTTACCCGGACTGACGTGTTGAAAGTCCACGATTTGAAAGGGAATATTGTCGATTTCCAGTTTGACGTTCTTTTTGAATTCGTTCGTTGGGTAGACTGATGCCATAGACTAAAGGGGTATCTCAGAACGACCCTCTTTCGCAAGCCGAAAGCGCTGAACGCGAAGCAGCATCCCTTGTAAGCGCTCGACCTTCTTCATCCATTCTTTCTTGCGAACGGCGGGGTCACTCGAAATCGCATCGCTGGCCCCCTTCACCGAAAAGCTCTTCAGCGGAATCGGATCTTTCTGCAAAACCAAGGCACCTTCTTCGTACGCCTTGGATTCGATTTCTTGAACCATTTTCGCCACTTCCTCGTCCTGAGGCATGAAAAACAACAACACCTTGTAAGCGGCCATCGCCTGCGCGAGTTTTCCCAAGATGAGATAACTCTCGGCCAGCAATCTCTGCGCGACCAAATTATCGGGAGCATCGAGCACGACGGGTTCGAGCTCTTTGACGACTTCGGCGAATTCTCTTTTATCGAAAAGCGCGCGAGCCATCGCGACTCGTCCGCCAATAAAATGCGGATGAATACGAAGTCCGTCCCGGCAAATCTCGATGGCGTCGTCGAGTAATCCCGCTTTTCGGTAAGCTTCGGCCAAAGGTGCGAACACGCGCGAATTCGGATCGCTCTGATAGCGCTTCAGATAATGGTAAATTTCGGGTGTGCCTTGGGTCGGAACCGATCTCATAATTTTATTTTCACGCTTTCATTGCCGTAATCTTCCGCTCCGGCCGAAAGCGAGCTTTTCTTTTGATTCAGGATACGCGGGGTCACGAAGAACATCAACTCGCTCTTCATGTTGCTGTCATGCTTGTTGCCGAACAGCCATCCGATGAGCGGAAGTTTTCGCAGAAGCGGAAATCCGTTCTCGTTATGATTCTGATCGAGATTCAAGATCCCGCCGATGACGAGCGTATTGCCGCTTTCGACGATAACCTCGGTGTTGATCTGACGAGGTTCGGCCGAAGGCGCTTCGGGATTATCGGTATTCAACACATCACGCTCGAGATCGAGCCGCATGAAGACCGAACCGTCGTTCGTCACTCTCGGAGTCACCGTCAGTCGCGTATTCGCAGTCACCTGCTGAATCGTCGTCGTCGCAGGCGATGTCGCCGTTGCCGGAGTCGTGACCTGAATCCCCACCGATTGCGCCTGGCTCACCGTCGCCGATTTTCCGCTCAATACGACGGTTCTAGGCGATGAAACGACCTTCGCCGTATTTTCGTTTTCGGCCATGTGAAGAGTCGCATTCAACGAAATCACGCGGCCTGCGATCGTAAACACGTCCGCGCCTGCGAAAGCGCCGCCGTTGGCGGTGGCCGGAAGGGCCGCCGTCGGAAGCCCGACGAGCGATCCCGGTCCGTTCGAACCGAACTGGTAGCGCGAACCGCCGACACCGAACGATCCGTTCAAGTCTTTGGTAAACGTGCGACTTGCTTCGACGACTTTCGTCTCGACGAGGACTTCAGGCGTCTGCACGTCGAGGATCTCGATCATTTTCTTGATGCGTTCGATGTTCGGCAAGGTATCCCGAACAATCAAGCTTTGCGTGTTCGCGTCGACCAGAATGGTCGAGGGAACTCCCGAACTCCCCGGGCTCGTGTTCTGCGAGTTTGCGAAATTTTGAAGGATCTGCGAAAGCTGCTGAAGATCGGCGTAGCTGATGGGGAAGACGCGGGTAATTCGCGGTGCCGAAGCTTCGGCGATTTTTTTCGTGTCGAGCTCTTGTTGTTTTTCGGCGATCAGCATTTCACGCGGCATCACGCGAAGCACGCTTTGCGAGCGTTCCGCACCCAATCTCAGCGTGGTCAGGACGACGTCGAGCGCCTGGTCCCAAGGCACCTGTTCGAGCGAAAGCGTCAGCTTGCCCTGAACCGAGGGATGAACGACGATGTTGAATCCGCTCGCCTCGCTGATCATTCGCAATACGTCGTGCACGTCGGCGTCCTTCAACTTCAGCGTAATCGGCGAGCCGGTGAATTTTTTCGTTTCTTCGGCGCTCATCACCGTCGTCAGAGCATCGGTCTTCGGTAATTCGTCGACCGATGCCGATTCCTCATGATCCGCCGATCGGGCCGCGCCGGTATCGTCGACTTTAACGAGAATTTTACCGCCCTCGGAATCGACCGAATAATGAGCGTCTTTTTTGAAGTCGATGACCACTCGGGCCTGATTCTTCGATCCGTCGATCGGATAAGCCGAAACCTGAAGGACGTTGCTTTTGAACGACGAAGTATCGAGCTTGCGGCTTGCCTGCGACGCGATCGCGGTGTCGTTGAAGGTCAGCACGAGCTGAGGCGGGTCCGAGTTTTCGTGTTTCTGAAATCCTGCAAGCGAGTCGCCGTCGATCTCGACCACGCTTTGATCGCCGATGAACTTAAACTGAACGTCGCTGATTTGGGATCCCTGCGCCACTCCTCCGGCTACCGAGCAGTATCCGATGATGACCGTCGCTCCGACTCCCGCCCAAAACTCCCGGTTCATTCTTTTCATGCCTTACTCCTCTTTCTGAGAGAGGGCTTGCACCTCTCCGGTAATCTTGATCTCGAATATTTCGGGCGTGCGGCGCCCCTTTTCGTCGATGTCGTATTCGACTACTTTGATCGCATCCGGCCGAATCGATGTCACATGGCCCGATCGAATACCGATGCGGTCCCCGACCGAAATAAAATAGGTCTTGCCGTTCGGCCCCGTCACCATGGCCTTCGTTTTTTTCGGGCCGGTAATCACGCCGTTCAAGCGAAAATCCGAAAGCTGGAACATCTCAAGATCGGTTCTGGGTTTTTCTTTTTGGGAAAGAAAAATCATCGGAATCTGGAAGGGATCACGAAGCGAACGGATCATGTCTTCGGTCAGGATCGATTCCATCGGCGAATCGGTCGCTTGAGCCGGAGAGGAAGCGGGAGCAGGAGTCGGTGCCTGAGCCGGAGCGGGAGGCGGCGCAGCCTGAGAAGTCGCGGCAAAAAACAAAGAGAGGAGAATCATCACGCTCTTCATTTGCCCCCCACCTGAATCCGATCTTCCTTACCCACCGTATATTGATAGGCGCGGACCGAAAGCTGAGCGGTCAGTTGGCTTTTCGCTTTTACGATCTGCGACCCCTGTTCGGGATGAATCGCGTAGGCTTCGATCCGAAGAATCCGCTGCATCTGCGATACCCGCTGGGCGAACAGCAGAACCTGATGATAACTTCCGTGAACGTTCAATTTGAATTCCTGTTCGAGATAATATTGTTTCTGAAGCTTTTTGCCGGGCTCGATCTTATCGACCCGCAGATCGATTTTCTTCGCCTCGGTGACGAGCAGTTTGATCATGCTGGGAACGTCGAGCGTATCCGAAAGCGTTCCCTGGTATTCGGAAAGCTTTTGCAGCTGAGTCTGAAGTTCGGCCTTCTTCAGTTCGAGCGACTGAACGAAGCGGTTTCCTTCGGTGAGCTTTTTCTTCAGCGTTTCGATCTCGCTCTGTTCGGCCGACATTTGAGCTTGATGCTGGGCCACGGCGCCGTCCGAGGCGTAATGGAAGCCGTAAAGCTGATATGAAAGATAAGCGACGTAAAGGATGAACAGAATCGCGAACGGAAAATTCTTCAGCTTCTCAATCATTCGCGCCTCGCCGAAAGTTCAAACGTCGCCAGGTGCTGGACCGGATCGGCCGAGGTCGACTTCAAGGTGACGTCTTTATAATAAATCGTTCCTCCGAGTTTGGTCATCAGGTCGCTGACCAAGCTGATGTCGGTGGTGCCGCCCTTCAGGTCGTAAGCCGTTTCGTTCGCAGTCAGATCGGTCAACCACACCGTCTTCGGCAGAGACTGCGAAAGAACGACGAGCGACTTCACGGTAAAATCGCGGCCCAGGATCAACTTCTCGATCGTTTGGATCTTCGTCCGCAAAATCATCTCGTTGCGTTCGAGTTCGGTCTTCACCACTTCGTAGCCTTTGATTTTGCGAAGCTCGTTTTGAATCCGAGTTTTTTCTTGATCCAGGGTATCGACTTCTTGCTGCATTTCGGCCAGCTTCTGGCCGGTATAGTAATCGTAAGCGTAATAAGCTCCGGCCGAAAGAATCAGCGGGATCAGGATTTTCGCCAGTGCCGCTGCCGTCGCCGAGGCCGCCAATCCGCCGGACATCAGCCCGCGCAAAGCCGTCGCCGTTCCTGTTTTTCCGACTGACGCGAACGATGCGGTCTTCGAACCACCTAAGTAAGAGGCCTGTTTTTTTTGCGCGAGATTGATGCGAATCATGCTTTATCTCCCGCCCGGATCGCAAGCCCCATCGGAATGACCGCCTCGGGAGCGATCTCCATCAGAAAGTCCTGCTGAAACCGTTTCGCATCCCCTTGAATGCGCTGAAACGGATTCAGCAACTGACTCGGAAGTCCGGTGTAATCCTCGATAATTTTCGAAAGGTGAACCGCGCGAGCGCCGCCGCCCGAAAGCAGGATGCCCACGATCGGCGGCCCGAGTGACGACGCCGTGTAGAAATCGATCGATTTTTTCAGTTCGGTTCCGAGCACGTGTCCCATTCGCGCGACGATCTCGCTGACTTCATGAGGCAGATTGCCGGACACCTTCAACGCTTCGGCGTCGGCCGACGAAGGAAGATTCAGCTCGCGCTGAATTTCTTGCGTGATCATCGCTCCGCCGAAAGACGCGTCTTTAGTTAAAAACGGTGTTCCACCCGCGCAAATCACGATTTTCGTGCTGATCGCTCCGACGTCGGCCAACAACATCGCCTCGGTCGTGCTGACGTCGTAATTGTTTTCGAAGGTGTTCTGAAGCGCGAAGACTTCTGTGTCCATCACCTTGACCGACAAATCGGCTTCTTCGATCACACCCATGTACTGTTCGAGAAAATCTTTCTTCACGGCCACTAAAATGACTTCGACTTGGTTGTCTTTGCTTTTGCTGATGACTTGAAAATCGATGACCACTTCGCTGATATCGAAAGGAATGTATTGTTCGGCTTCCCAAAAAACCTGATCCTGAAGCTCTTTCATGTCGGTCACGACGAGGGTCAGGCTCTTGATGATGAGACCGCTGCCCGTCACTGCCGAGCACACTTCCTTGGCTTTAATCTGTGCTTGTTCGAGCGCAGCGTGAATCGCTTGCACGATACCGATCGAGTTGACGATCTCGCGATGTTCCGACGTGAGTTCCGGCAAGGGGACGGATGCGTATTTTTCGAGCACCCAGTCCGAACTCGCATTCTTTTTTTTCTTCCCCAAACGCTTGAGTTGCACGACCTTGACGGTCGATGCCCCGATACTGAGGCCGACACAACTCCCTCCGCGTTTGAATGAGAAATTCAAACCGGATTTCAGCTTTGCGAGTAAACCACTCCCTGCCCGTCCTTGAGCCGATGCCATTACCCAACCATTTTACAACGGTGCGAAACAGAGTGTCGATAAAAATGACGCTAATTGATGGAAATTTTTGCCGAGTCGCCGTCCAAGATCACATACGATGCGCGATCGAGTCGATGCTCCGTCAAATCTTTGACAGGCGCGATGACAAGTACATGGCGTTGCGAACCCTCTAATCCGTAAACCGGATCGAAGCAAATTTGATCGACGACGAGGTTCACATCGAGCGCCTTGGCTTCGTCAGGTGTCAGCACTTTCAGTCGGCCGCCTTCGTTTCTCCATGGATGTTCGTCGACGAGATTTCCGGACGCTTCTTTGCAGTCGCTCAGAATCTCGACCTTCTCGGAGCCGTCGGCTAAAAAAGTCAATTTTGCGGCCTTTTTCTCGTGAATAGCGAAGGTTTTCAGTTTTTCAACTTCGACCGAAAGCTGTTGGGCCGCACGCAGGCTCTTCCACTTCGGCGCGCGCTCGTTCACGACCGGAACCGCGCACAAAACCAGAAACAAAATCAACGCGAGGATCGAGATCGACAGTTTTTTTCGTCGCTCCCGAACCCGGATCTTCTCGTAAAGTTCAAACGTCCGCCACTCTTCTTCTATAGGTTCAGCCATTGGGATACCTCAAAGAATAACTCAATCAGCGCGCCCGTGACTAAAAAAGGACCGTAAGGAATCGCAGCCCTCAGTAACGGAACCGACGCGCTCTCGCCGGTCTTCGATGCCTTCTGCTTTTGCCAAGCGGCATAGGCCAAACCGGCGATGCTTCCGATGATCGAGCTGAGCAAAAGCGAAGTCCAAATGCCGCCCAGGCCCAAAAAGCTTCCGATCGTGCCCATGAATTTGATGTCGCCACCCCCCAGGCCCACTCGCCCGGTGATTTTTTCGTACACGATCGCGAAAAGAAAAAAGAACGCAAAGCCTGCAAACGAGGCGATCACCAGATGCAAAAATCCAAGGCGAAAGTCGAAAGAGGCGGTCAAAAGGCCCACTGCCCACCCCCCCAGGCTCAGTTCGTCGGGAATGATGCGATGATCAAGATCGATGAAGAAAATCGCGATGCAAATCGCGATGAAAAACCAGATCCGAAGCTGGGTCATGACCCCGAACAAGGACGGATCGAGCCCCCGCCACGAAAACCAAAAGAGGATGGCCGTGATGAACTCGACCAAGGGATAGCGTGCGCTGATGCGGACATTGCAAGAAGCGCATTTTCCGCGCAAAACCAGGTAACTCACGAGCGGAAGGTTGTAGTACCAGCGCACCGGAGATTCACAGGCGGTGCAACGGCTCGCCGGGCGCACGATCGATTGATCGCGAGGCAGACGGTAGATCACCACGTTCAAAAAACTTCCGAGAATCAACCCGAACAGCAAAACAAAGACATTTTCAAAAATCGGCAGCATCATTGAAGGTTCTTCCTATAAAAAAATGCGTTCCCGATCAGGATAAAGAAAATCGCCCAAAGAAGTCCATAGCCGAATCGCTGCGCCAAACCGCCCCAATGCAACGGCATTTCGTAATAAACCCGGGTATCGAGCAAAAACCACCGCCCGTCGGGGGTCAGAACGCTCAACGCATTTTTGATCCATCCGATGTTGATCAAGGCCAGCGGCCCGTGATTATGACTCAGAAACAAAAAGGCGAGAGACACCATGATTGCGATTCCCTGACGCAGAAAAAGCGAAAGCCAAAGCGACAGCGCCGCCACGATCCAAGCCTCGACCCCAATCAAGATCATTTGCTGAAACAAGGCCAAGGTCGGGTGCCCGCCGGTCAATTGCAGGCCTACGCACAAAACCGCAGTCAGCAAGATCAGATTCAATCCGAGAAACCCCGCGATGCCGCACCATTTGCTGAAATAATAACAGGGACGAGAAACCGGGCGAGAAAGAGGCAAATACGCCGTCCGATCGTCGATTTCTTTTCGCAACATCCGAGCCCCCGCACTGGCGGCAACGAAGTAAATCGAAAAAGCATCGATCATGATGCCGAAATCAAGCATGACCCGATCCTGATGTCCATAGACCAATAAAGCCGCCAGATATCCGAAAAACAGCAAAAAAAGCGCGACAAAGAAAACGTTATAAAGCAACCGCTCACGAAGCAAGTCTCGAAGGGTTTGCCGCGCGATGGCCGAATGGGCACGAATCGATCCGCGATTCACGATTTTCATCGCTCGCCTCCTCGGACGGTTTTCACCCACTCGTCTTTCGGGCCTAAAAAGTTCTGTACGCCTTGATCCAGCACCATCACCCGATCGGCCAGGTGTTCGACGTCTTCGAGCGCGTGGGTCGAAAACAAAACGCTTTTTCGCTGCGCTTTCCATCCCGTGATCCGGGCGCGAAGCTGCTCGCGCGCGTCGGGGTCAAGGCCGCTCATCGGTTCGTCTAAAATCATGAGTCGCGGACGACCCAGCAAAGCCTGCGCCAGCATCGCTTTTTGAAGCATCCCCTTCGAAAAACTGCGCATCGGCTGACGAAGCACGGCCTGCAAACCTACCTCGGACGCAACTCTCTCGATTTCGTCATTGAGCTCTCCGGAATCGAAATTTTGCAGATCGCCCAGGTATTTCAAATAAGAATGCAGTGATTGCTCCATCGGTAAGTAAGCACGCTCGGGCACATAGCCTAGATCCCGCCGCGAAGGCGCATCGAGTGCGGGTTTTCCGAAAAGAGAAATGCGACCGCGCCGGGCAAACTTGTAGCCCAGAATCAAATGAAACAAGGTCGTTTTCCCGGCCCCGTTGTGGCCGATCAAGGCGAAGACTTCGCCGGGGTTGACGTCAAAGCTGACATCGCGAAGCGCGGGCTTACTTCCGAACGAAAAGGAAACATTTTGGACCGAAAGCGGAAGAACGCGTTCACTCATATTTTTTCAGCATCTCCCGGTACTTTTCACGAACGGTATCGTCATCGGTATGTTCGATCAGCAGGCGCAAGGTTTTTTGCGCGAGGATTTTTTCGGAACCTTCCTTTTGAAGCCACGTCTGCATTCCGATCAAATAAGACGGAGCATGCGGCACCTTCGCAGCGCGAAGATAAACCTCTTTCGCCCTGCCCCAGTCATTCAACTGAAAGGCGTAAACATTGGCCAGAAAAAGATAGAGCGTGTACGGATGGGTCCAAAACTTCGGCGGAGTCGAGCCGGACTCATAGACAGAGATGCCTTTGTTCAGAATTTCTTGAGCGGCATCGGCAGACTCGTAGAAAAAAAAGAACAAAATCCCGCCTTGCTCGTACAATTCGTAAAAATCGGGGTCAAGGTCGGTTGCTAGCCGATAGAACTCGCGCGCCTCGGGCAACGTTGCCGGGGTGTAACGGGCCGAGCCCACATCTTGAATGGTACGAATCCAAAGGCCATCGACGGCTGCCGGCCAAAAGCCGGCCGTCACGAACTTAAAAAAGGGGGCGCTCAACTGATACGATGGAACATTCAATGACGGTTGTTGAGAAATCGAGACTCGCCCCGCCAGCCAGAGGCAAAGGCCGCCCAAAATTGCAGCGACAAAAGCCTGGCGATGAAAAAAAAGCCGTAGATCCATAGCAGTTAATGTATACTATTCTTAACGGAGTAAACGAAGAAATTTAAGTTAAACGCAGTTCAATGAATACGTTAAGGAGAGGGGCCTTATGAAAAAGTTTTTTAAACTCTCGCAAGAGGGTTTCACACTGGTGGAATTAATGATCGTGGTTGCGATCATCGGCATTTTGGCGACGATCGCCGTTCCGCAATATCAGAAGTTCGAAGCAAAAAGCCGTCAGACCGAAGTGCGTCTCGCATTGGGCGCGATTCACACGGTCGAAAATTCGTTCGCAGTCGATCACAATTCGTTCAGCCAATGTTTGGGTAACATCGGTTACTCGCGCGACGGAACGAAGTTCTACTACACGGTCGGATTCAATAACGGAGACTCGAATAAATGCGGTCCGAACCAGGACAAAGAATGTATGGCCTACGAATGGACCGCAAACCTGAACGCTGACGGAACGATTTCCGGATACACGGCATCTTCAAAGTGTGATACCGGCACCGAAAGTGTCTTGTATTTTTCGGCGAACTTGGGTGTAGATAAAAACTCAAAAACAACCAATGCCGATCTTACCGGAGGCAAGGTCGCCACGTCGGTAGATGCCTCCACATTCACCATCGGCGCATCCGGAAACGTCTACAAAACCTACAAAGATCTTTGGACGATTGACCAAAACAAAAACATGCTCAACGTCCAATCCGGCTTGAACGCGGCACTGTAATCATCGGGTAGTCGCTTATATTTCTTAAACGGCTCGGCCATCTTTGGCCGGGCCGTTTTTTTAATCAGCAAATTATTTCAGCAGCTCTTTCGCCCGATCTTCGTCGTTCTTGGTGTAAAGAAGCGCTTCGCGACGGTAGAAGGCGCGCACGTCTTCGAGTACTTTTTCAAGATCGACCGGGCCCAGCGCAAAATTGGCCCGCAGGGTGAGTTCGCGCGGAACTCCCGCCTGTTTTCTTGCGGCGGCGACCATTTCAGGCGGTAGCGTACTAACCTGAATCTGATCCTTGGTTTCGAGAGTCACCACTCGTTCCATTACGTTTTCGAGTTCGCGAACGTTGCCCGGCCAGCGATGGTTCAGAATCACCTCAAGCGCCTCGGGCGAAAAACCCTTCAAACTGCGCTTTTGCTTTTCGTTGAACTTTTTCAAAAAAACATCGGCCAGAATCTCGATATCGCCCGCGCGTGAACGCAGCGGGGGCGTTTCGAGCATGATCACGTTCAGCCGGTAATAAAGATCTTCACGAAAGGTTCCGTTCTTCACCGCCTCTTCGAGATTCTTGTTCGTCGCGGCCACGATCCGAACGTCGATCTTGATCGTATCGTTCCCGCCCACCCGGCGAATCGCTCGGTCTTGAAGTGCACGAAGCAATTTTACCTGCATCGTCAGCGGCAGCTCGCCGATCTCGTCCAAGAAAAGCGTCCCGCCGTCGGCGGCTTCGAACAGCCCCGGCTTGTCGGCGACCGCTCCGGTAAAGCTGCCCTTTTTGTGTCCGAACAATTCGCTCTCGATCAAAGTCTCGGGGATCGCGCCGCAGTTGACGGCGACGAAAACGTTGTCTTTCACCGGGCTCAGATCATGGAGCGCACGCGCCACCAACTCTTTTCCGGTCCCGCTTTCGCCGATGATCAGAACATTCGTCTTCGAAGCGGCTACCCGCTCGATCATTTTTTTAAGCGCCTGAACCTGCGGCGAACTTCCGATGATCGGTCTTTTGATTTCGTCGATTGCTGCCATTATTGCCCCTGATTCCCCGCCATCTGAAAGATCGGCAAATACATCGAGATCATGAGCCCACCCACGATGCCGCCCAAAAAGACGAGCATGAACGGCTCGATCAATTTCATCATGCCCTGAACGGCGCTTTCGACCTCTTCTTCGTAAAAGTCGGCCACCCTTTCAAGCATTTTATCCATGTTTCCGGTGTTCTCTCCGACCGAGGTCATCTGGGTCGCCATCTTCGGAAAAATTTTCTGTCTCTGCATCGCATTTGCGACCGACGATCCGAGTTCGACTTCTTTTTTCATCTGCGCTACCGCGTCTTCAAATGCGATGTGTTCGGAAGCGGCCTTGCAGATTTCAAGCGAATCGACCATCGGAACTCCGGACGCAAGCAAGGTCGATAGGGTGCGCGCGAATTTCGCGACACCGCTTTTGACGATCAGATTGCCGAACAGCGGAAGTTTCAAAAGTGCCTTTTGAAAAATGACGTGCCCCTCGCGGGTTTTCAAATAAGCACGTGTCAGAAAGGTGCCCGCGATTGCGGCCACAACGACGTACATAAAATTGCGAGTCATCCAGTGCGAAAGATTGATCACGAACTGAGTCGGGGCCGGCATCGTTCCGCCGCTGCCCACGATCATTTCTTCAAATTTCGGAATCACCATCGTCAGCATCAAAGTCACGACACCGGTCGCAATCACCAGAACGGCAATCGGATAAGTCATCGAGCTTTTGATGAGTTTCTTCAAGCGATACGAGTTTTCAAGATACTTTCCGACCCGCTTCAGCATCACGTCGAGCGTCCCGGAGCTTTCGCCCGCACGAATCAGCGAGACGAACACGCGTTCAAAAATTCGCGGATAGGCGGCGAACGACTCCCACAAAAAACTTCCGGCCTTGATCCGTTCGCGCGAAGCGCCCAGCACCGATTTCAACGTCGAGTTCGTTTCTTGATCGTAAAACAGATCAAGGGCCTGAACGAGCGGAACCCCCGAGGTGATCATCACATGCAATTGGCGAATAAAGTTGAGCAGACGATCCATCGGGACGGTACTCGCCCCACCCATCAGGTTTTTGAGATAGGCGCCGATATCGACCTGAGCAATCGAAGCCTTGGCGATCTTGACCGGGCGCAAACCCTGGCCACGCAACGCCATCCGAAGCTCGCCTTCGTTGGCGGCCTCTATCTTTCCTTCGATTTTTTTGCCACTTCGATCGGCAGCGACATAGGTATATTCAGCCACGTTTTTTCCTTAATTCCAACTTACACCATTTTCTGCAATTCATCCGGCAAAAGGCTGTACATCAGCGCATCGCCTTTGGTCAGATTTCCGCGACGGACGAGATCGGCCAAGGCCTGATTCATCGTCTGCATGCCGGTTCCACCCTGACCCGATTGCATGACTCCGTAAATTTGGTGAATTTTATCTTCGCGAATCAAGTTGCGGATCGAAAGATTCGGAATCATCAGCTCGATCGCGGCCGAACGTCCGGGCTTGTTCGAATTCGGAACGAGCTGCTGAGTCAGTACCGCAGTCAAGGTCGCGGCGAGCAGCTGTCGGATCTGCGGCTGCTGGTGAGCCGGAAACACGTTGATAATCCGGGCAATCGTCTGCACGGCACTGTTGGTGTGCAAGGTTGCGAACACCAAGTGACCGGTTTCAGCCGCCGTCATCGCCATCTCGATCGTTTCGAGATCGCGCAACTCGCCGACCAAGATGTAATCGGGGTCCTGCCGCAAGGCATGCTTCAGGGCATCGTGAAAGCTATGAGTGTCGGCCCCGACCTCGCGCTGGTTGACGATACAGCTTTTATGCGTGTGTACGAATTCGATCGGGTCTTCCATCGTGATGATGTGACCGTTTTCTTCGCGGTTTAAATAATCAATGATCGCGGCAAGCGACGTCGATTTACCCGAGCCGGTCGGCCCGGTGACGAGAAACAAACCGTTAGGCTGTCGCACGACTTTTTTGATCACCTCAGGCAATTTCAGGTAATCGAAATCGGGAATCTCGACCGGAATCTTCCGAAACACCGCGCCCATACTTCCGCGTTGATAAAAGAGGTTTCCCCGAAAGCGGGCCACGTCCTTCACGCCGAACGAAAAGTCGAGCTCGTGATTGGCTTCGAAAACTTTCTTCTGCTGCTCATTCAAAATCTCGAACAAAAGTTCTCTGATCACTTCGGGTGTCAGCGGATCGGACTTCGCCTTGAACAAGCGCCCGTGAATCCGAAATTGCGGCGCCGTTCCCGACGAGAGATGCAAATCTGAAGCATCTTGCTCGACCATCGCCCTTAAAAGTGTTGTTAAGGTCAGCTTTGCCATGAGTCCTCTACTTCGATCAGGTTTCCGAAGTCATCGAGATCGCTTCTTCGACCGAAGTTCGACCCTCGATTGCCTTCCTGAGCGCCGAGACCCTTAATGTTTGCAGCTGAAACTGCTGAATGGCCGTGCGCTTGATTTCGATTGCGGTCCGTCCTTCCAGGGTCATTTCTTTCAAGACCTGGTTGTAATCCAAAACTTCGTAAATCGCGACCCGCCCCTTATAGCCGGTGTTGTTGCATTCGTTGCATCCGCGAGCTTTGTGGAATCGCGCCTTGTCGGCCATTTCTTTAATTCCGAGCTGTTCGAGCTGCGCGTCCGGCAGCACCACCGGCTCACGACAATGAGTGCAAAGCGTGCGAAGCAGACGTTGGGCGATAATGGTGTTCACCGACGCCGTCACCAAAAAAGGCTCAAGCCCCATGTTCACCAAACGGGTGATGGTCGAAACCGTGTCGTTGGTGTGCAAGGTCGAGAGCACCAAGTGACCGGTCAACGCGGCCTGCACCGCGACCTCGGCCGTTTCGAAGTCGCGAATCTCTCCGACGAGCACCGTATCCGGGTCTTGGCGAAGGAGCGAGCGAAGCGAACTGGCGAACGAAAGACCCACGTCCTTGTTGATTTGAACCTGGTTGACACCCTCAAGGTTGTACTCGACCGGATCTTCGACCGTCGAAAGATTATCCGACACCTGATTCAATTCCATGAGCGCCGAATAAAGGGTCGTCGTTTTCCCCGATCCGGTCGGGCCTGTGACGAGCACCATTCCGTTCGGGGCCGCGATCCCGTGTTTGAAAATTTTCAGCTGATGTTCTTCGAAGCCGAGTTTTTGCAGATCGAGCTGAAGGTTGCCCTTGCTCAGAATCCGCAACACTACTTTCTCGCCGAATAAAGTCGGAAGCGTATTTACCCGGAAATCGACTTCTTTTCCGCCCATTTTAATCTTGATCCGCCCGTCCTGCGGTACTCGCGACTCGCCGATATCCATGCGGGACATGATCTTGAAGCGCGCGATCACCGCGCGTTTCATTTCAAGCGGAATGTGAGTGACGTCGACGAGGGTGCCGTCGATCCGAAGGCGAACACGAAAATCTTTTTCATAAGGCTCGACGTGGATATCGCTCGCTCCGCGACGAATCGCTTCGGTCAAAATTCCGTTCACGACTGAAATCACGGGCGCATCGTCGCCGCTTGCGGTCGCATTCACCTCATGAACTTGGTGCTGCTCGATCTGCTGGATTTCTTCTTGGCCCTGAGATGCTTCTTTCGTCTCTTTTTTGAACTGTTCGAGGGCTTTGCCCAGATTTTGAGTTCCGCCGTAATACTTCATCATCGCCTGATCGAAGGCGGTGAAGGTCGTGAGTACGGCCTCGACGTTGAGTTTGGTCGCGAACTTGATGTCTTCGAGCGCGCCTAGGTTCGTCGGGTCGGGAATGGCCACGACCATAATCCCGCGATTCATCTGAATCGGAATCGCTTGGGTCTTTCGGGCGACGTCGGGCGAGACGAGCGAGACGACTTCAGGCTTCACCTCGAACTTCGCGAGGTTGATACTTTGCATGGAAAATTTTTGGCTGAGGAAATAAACCAACTTCGATTCCGAGAGCGCCTTCTTCTCGATGAAAGCGCGAATAGCGTCGCCGCTCGATCGGAAGATTTGCTCGGCTTCCTGATGTTGGTTTTGAGTAATCAAACGCTCTTTAAATAAAAGCTCGACGAGTTTGCGCGACATTACTTTCAGTGTAATGCGATCGATTTTTTATAGCAATAATATTGATTTAGCCAAAATAACATCGCTCTGGATTTGCAGCTTCAGCTCGTCGATCGAGGTAAACTTCTTTTCTTCGCGTAGGTAGCGGTGGAATCTGACTTCGAGCACCTCTCCGTAAAGATCAAAGGTTTGATCGAGAATGTAAGTCTCGATTCTGAGCGGAATAAGCCCTAGATTCGGTTCGTCTTGATGAAAGGTCGGACGTTTTCCGATATTGGTGACGCTCGGGTAGACTTGATTGCGCCAAAAAACTGACGTGGCATAGACTCCGGGCAACAGTGGAAACTTCTCTTCGCACCGCATGTTCGCCGTCGGAAATCCGATCGTTCGCCCGCGATGGTCGCCGTGAATGACCTCGCCCCGGTAAAAAAATGGATGTCCGAGCAGCCGCGCCGCCGACTCAAGATCGCCCCGCGCCAGCTCTTCGCGAATCCGCGAACTCGAAACCGGCGCCCCGTCCATCATGACCGGCTTGACCAGATCGGGCGTCGTCGCGGTCTGAGCACAGTATTCGCGCAAAGTCTCAATCGTGCCTTCGCGTTTGTGCCCGAACGCGAAGTCTTCGCCGACCACCACCACTTTTGCGTGCAGGCGGTTTTTCAAAATCTCAAAAAAGAAATCATGGGCCGAGGTTGTCGCAAACGCATGGTCGAACGGCTCTTCGACACAGTAATCGATCCCCAGCTTCTCTAACTGCCGGCGCTTCTCTTCGTAAGTCATCAACAGCTTCAGCGACGAAAGGGGTTTGAGCTCAAGCGTCGGATGCGGGTTAAACGTCAACACCACGGTCGGAATGCCCAGTCGCTTCGCATGTTCCTTCGCCGTGTTCAAGATCGACTGGTGCCCGAGATGAACCCCGTCGAAATTCCCGATCGCAACCACGGCTTGGGTGGGATAATGGGGGTCGATTGTACGGGTTCCGAAATAAGTTTTCATTTTTTTGAAAATCTACTACGAAACGGCGGGCTTCGCCAGGCACTTCATTCTCCCAGAAAGCCAACACGCATTGTCATTCAATATTCTTGATAATAGTTTACTAGGAGTTACTACGGAGTAAGCGGCCAGTCTTACGTCGAAGAATATCCCGCCGTCGAAATCAAAAAATAAAAGAGATTGAATCGGTTTTAGAATGCTGAGTGGCTGCACTTCATATAAAAAACAATATTTTGGGCCACGACTTTACCTTGAAGACTTTCTTGGTTTAACGCAATCAAGGTGATCCAGTCCGGATTGTTTATAGTAGACAGAACGGAATCATCTTGAAAATACGGCGAGTAAGTGACCACCGAAGAGGGCTTAGCTAAGATTTCACCGGTCTCATCCCACAGCGAAAAATTGGAAACCACCATTTGAAGATGATCTGCTCTGCTGACATTCAAATAAATATCCGCCGCAGCAGTAGGTCTGGGTCCCTGGGATTGATCGGGTTCACAATGATAACTGGTGCTTGCAAATGCCTGCCCCGCTCCGAATGCCAGCCCCGCTAAAATTACAAACATGTTTCTAAATCGCATTTTTCCTCCGAGTTCCGTTGATAAGAACACTCTGACCATAAGTCATGAAATTCATTGAGACAATGCATAATAATGAGTACATTGTATCCATATGGAAACAATAGAAAAGAACCTGGATGATTTAACGGCATTTCATTTCGTTGCGACTGAATTGAGTTTTTCAAGAGCTGCTGAAAAACTGGGCCGATCAAAATCCTTGATGAGCAAGCAAATTCGGAGAATCGAGTATTTAACTAAAGTTCAGTTGTTCAAGAGAACGACAAGATCCATCAGCCTTACCGAGGAGGGTCGGATTCTCTTAGATTATAGCGAAAAAATATTGAGATATTCCAGGGAGGCGGAAAAATCACTCAACGCGGTTCGAGAAGGAGTGTCGGGTAGGATCAAACTCTCCATGCCCATTTCCTTGGGAACCGCAGTCATTAGATCCTTCTTGCCTGCTATTTCAAAGCAACTTCCCCAAGTTCAATTCGAAATCGATCTTTCAAACGAGAACAGGGATTTTCTTTCGGATGGTATCGATTTCGCGATTCGTGCAACCGAAGATCACGATCCAAATTTAGTCGCTCGTCGCATTGGCAGAATCAAGGATGTCATTTGTATTTCGCCAAAGCTTCTATCCCGAATTTCGCTCAGGGAAGATCCCCGCAAACTCGCAAGTCAGGAGTGCATCCTTTACTCGAATGACTCTCTCTGGAATTCATGGATACTGGTCTCTCATAAAAAGGAAGAAATCGCCGTCGATGTTTCTGGTCGATACGTGACCAACTTATATGAATCGGCGAGGCAGCTTTGCCTAGACGGGTATGGAATTGCCCGGTTGCCATTTTATTCGGCCGCCGATGACTTAAAAGCAAAACGCCTTGTTCGATTGTTTCCGGACTATTCCATAGCCACTCATCCGCTCTTTCTGGTCCATGAGAGAAGGGCCTATAAAACAAAAAAGCATGATGTTGCTAGAAATATGATTTTGAAATGGTTTGCTGAAAACAAAATTTTCTTTTGCTAATCGAATGGTGCGTCCGGAGGGACTTGAACCCCCACGCTTTTGGCACCAGATCCTAAGTCTGGCGTGTCTGCCAATTCCACCACGGACGCACAACCAGAAGAAACTTTAAGGAAGATCGACATTCATTTCAACTCTTTTCAGTCGTCCTGCACCGCTCAAACTACATTTTAACTTGAAGAAGTTGCCTTTTGGTAATTAAAGTACGGACAAGCCCCGATTCTTCGCCCATGAAATCCATCACTCGCCTCGCAAAATGGTGTTCGTCCCGCCCCTCGCATCTTGCTCTGATTCAGGCATTTCTCGTACTGGCCTGCACGGGATTTCAACCCTTGCGGCTGTCGTATTGGGATTCGGGCTGGTACCGGGGGCTCGTGAACGTCGGCTACAGCAGTAGCTTTCCCGATGGTCACGGCAATGTCGGGTTTTTCCCGGGGTATCCCGTCGCGGCTTATCTTCTAAAAACTGCGCTCGGATTCGGAAAGACCTGGCTTTCGACTGACGCCGCATTACTGCTCACCGCTTTGGCATTCGCATTTTTAATGTGGCGACTGTTAACGAGCTGGCTTGAACTTTGGAACCCATCACAAGAACAAAATCGTACTCGACTCGTCCTCTTTGCACTTTATCCGTTCAGTTTTTTCTTCTACGCTGCCTATTCCGAATCATTGTTTGCCGCGACGGTCATCGGCTTCATGCTCTTTTCTGAAAGATGGATCCGAAAAGATCGCTCACTTGCCCTGACGCTGCTTTTCGGTTTCGGGATGTGCTTCACCCGCCTGCTTGGCTTTGCCTTCATTTTGTATCCGGTTTTCCGCGCCCTTCAGGTTCGAAAAAAACGCCTTTCCAGTCTCGGGGTCGCCGCTTTCAGTGCCTTGGGGGGTGTTTTATTCTTCGTCTATTGTCAGATCAAATTCAGCGCGTGGAATTTTTATTTCATCTCGGAACGTACGATCTGGGGGACGTACTTCGACTGGCACAAACTGATTCCCCCCACCCAACTTTTTCACCTCACTCCTCCGTTCAAGGGCGACATCGTCGGTCGGGTAGTCACAATCGCTTTCGGATTTTTTCTCACTCGAAAATTGTTCTTACTTTTGCGAACGCGCAGGTTCGAAACGCCGATCTTTGCGCTCATCCTTGTGAGCGGAATGTATTGGGGTGCGAATCTATTGGGCAGAACGAGTTGGGATTATATCGGCATGGGGCGATACCTGCTGCCGGGCCTAGCGCTTATGCTTCCGTGGATGGACCTCGATTGGAAGAAGCATCGGGCATGGCTGGTGATCGCGTTGTTTTTTTTAGCCCTGCAAATCGGCTACATCATTACCTTTGCTCATCGGGGATGGGTGGCGTAAAGACGAAGTGATTCATCAATGAAATCCCGCCGTCTCCACCGCAGGCTTCGCTTCGGGTTCTTTCAAAACGAACGGCTCCATTTCAGACTCGGTCGTCTTACCCAAATTTTTACCCGCAATGTTCAGGCGAATCGAACAGTTGAAATCGTCGACGATGTGGCCTTCCGAATCGGTGTTGATGTGATAGCACATCGAAGCTCCACCATCTTCCGCAAGATACTTGAATTCTCCGCGAGTCTTGCCCGACCACTCACCTTCGACCGGATTTCCGGATAAAATTTGATACAACTCTTGCGCGGGTTTTCCCGTGCAGATCATGACCAGATAACGAGAGTCTTTCGGCTCGGGAGACGGCGCGTCCGCCACTTGAAAAATCGGATTATCCTTATCGAGCGCTTGTGCAAGACAAGCCTTCACTTCCTTCGGCCCGGCATGCGCCTCGCCCACCCAGAGAAAAAGACTGAAGACCAAAACCGAATATTTCCATGTACCGTTCAGCATCACCCTTCGAATCGGTAAAGCTAAAGATTTTCTTGATGATCATTTTTTGACGATGCGGAACTCCACTCCCCACGATTGCTTTTCAGCGCATCGATCGTCCAAAGTGAATTGGAGTGCCCGTCTTGCGGATCCAACGATTGCAGATAAGTGATTCGCAAACACACACTTCGCGCGCGCGAAGTGCCTTCCAATTGCGTAAGCTCTTGCCAGCGGGCGAAGGTCTGATCGCCGTCGCCTTCAAAATCTCCGCTCAAGGTGATTTCATATTCTCGATCCGGGGTCAGCACCTCGATTTCAGGGATCGATACCATCTCGCCCCGATCGAGCACCTCTGTCTGCGCGATCGTGACCTGCTCAGCAGGGACACACAGCCATTTTTGAATGGAGGGCTCCAGCGGCGCCGCATTTTCAACGTGCACTTTAGCGTGCGTAATTTGAGCCTCCGCCATTTGGGCGTCGCTTGCCCGCAAGCAGGGATTCAGCACAAAAAACAGCGCCGCCAAACCAAAAGTCTTCTGAAAAGCGGGATTTCGAATCATTCTTCACCTCGTTTCCTGAAATTCAGTATACCGAACAAAATACGAACAATCCACTTTTTAAAAAAATCGGATTATGCTAAGGTAAAGCCATGACCGATCCCTGGTACAAAACATCCTTTACTTACTCGCCATTAGGCCGCGAACTCAAAGTCCGCGTGCCTCACGATGTTTTTTCTACGCAGCGGATCGATGAGGGAACCCTCCTCTTACTCGAATCACTTCCGTCGTCGGCAGCAGAGGGCTCAGCCCCAAAAAAAATTCTCGACGTGGGATGCGGTTACGGCGCATTGGGATTACCCATCGCCGCGCGCTTTCCTGAGGCGCAACTTGATTTGATCGACCGCGATCTGCTGGCCGTTCATTACTCAGCCGAGAACGCGCGTGAAAACGGACTCATCAACGTGCACGCCTTCGGAAGTTTGGGATTTCAAAGTGAGCCTCTTGAAAACGCTCAGCCGGTCTATGACTGGATTCTCTGCAATGTTCCTGCTCGAATCGGAACGCCGTTTATCGAAAATCTCGTCTTAGAAAGCCGCCGGCGTTTAAATCCAGGCGGCGAGCTTCGCATGGTCGTCATCCGTGATTTGGGGCCTGTTCTTTTAGAACTGAAAGAAAAACATCAATGGCCTTTGATCGAATCTGCTCGCGGTCCAAGGCATGTGGTTTTTTCGATCGGCGCTGAAGCTCAAAACCCCACCCCAAACCCCGGTCTGCACGATTCCAACTCGCACGATTTGTACTTCCGCGATCAGGTTAAAGTGACCGACGAACTGATTCTGGATCGTCCGTTCGATTTAGGGGGCGACGATCAAAAACGCCTCCGTGCAGGATTGCCGGTGTTGATCGATGCGCTTCCTCGGTCGTCGACACCGCTTAATATCCTGTGCTTCCGCTGCGGTTACGGCGCCCTTCCGCTCCTTGCGCGGCGGCGCTGGCCCGAGGCTCGGGTCGTGGCGGTCGATCGCGATTTATTGGCGACGACCTTCACCCGGCACAATGCTGCTCGCTTGAATCTTGATGTGAATCTCGACGTGCGTGAGAATTATCATTTTCCAAATGCGATTTCGAATACCATTTCAAATGAAACATTCGATCTGATTTTAGGTGAACTCTCACCTTCAGCCGATCGCGCGGTGGCGATCGCCGAAATGCAGGCGATCGAAGCGGCACTCGCACCGGGCGGCCAGGCCTTGATTCTTTCACTCGACAAGCTGAAGGATTGGATTCAAATCTTCGCCTCCAAAAGCAAGCTCGGCATTCACAAAGTGCTGACGCGGGACGGGTACACGGTCACCCGTTTTTCATGAGCCAAAATCGTGGGCGGGGTGCGCTCACCAATCCCACCGGCCGTTTTGAGTCGCAAACTCGCGAAACCGACAAGTACGTGCAAGAGCGCCCGCCCGAAACCCTCATGGGCGACGATGAAGCGGCGAACGCACCGAACCCCCGCACTCAATTCATCGCCGAAAACGCGCGATCGATTCTCGTCAAAAACGAAAGCCCCGACATTCCGTTCGCCTATGGCGTTAATCCGTACCGAGGATGCGAGCACGGCTGCATCTATTGTTATGCGCGCCCGTATCACGAATACCTGGGCCTTTCGGCCGGCGTCGACTTCGAAACTCGCATTTACTACAAACAAAACGCACCCGAGTTGCTGCGAAAAGAGCTACTTTCTCGGTCATGGACCCCGCAGCCCGTTCATCTGAGCGGCATCACTGATTGTTACCAACCAGGCGAAAAGCGATTCGAACTCACCCGCCGATGCATCGAGGTACTGACCGAGTTCCGCAATCCCTTTACGATCATCACGAAAAGCCGGCTCGTCACGCGCGATTTGGATCTCTTGCAAAAAGCGGCTTCGATGAACCTCTGTTCGGTCATGATCTCGGTCACGTCATTGAGGCCCGAAATCACAGCCCGCATGGAGCCGCGCACGTCGCGACCGCAGGCCCGACTTGAAACGATTCGTTTATTGGCCCAAGCCGGTATTCCGGTCGGAGCGATGATTGCCCCCGTGATTCCGGGGCTCACCGATCACGAAATGCCCGCAATCTTGAAGGCCGCAAGCGAAGCCGGGGCCGAACGCGCGGGCTACACCATCGTTCGGCTGCCTTATGGCGTGAAAGATTTATTTCGTGAATGGGTCGAAACGCATTTTCCCGATCGCTACGACAAGATCGTTCATCGCATCGGCGAAATGCGCGGGTTTACCCGCAAAGAGGCCGAAGCCGGAAATCTCTACCGCTCGCCCTTTAAAAAACGCATGACCGGAGAAGGCATCTTCGCCGAGCAGATGAAATCGGTTTTTGACCTCTACACCCAGCGATACGGTTTGAATAAAAAAAGTGTCCGGCTTTCGGCCGAACACTTTCGAAGAATTGAAAATCGAGATCAGTTTGAGCTATTCGAGTAACTCTCGCAGGTTCAACTACCGACGGCGGCCGAACAAGCGAAGCAAGCTCAAAAACAAGTTGATGAAATCAAGATACAGCGCAAGCGCGCCGTAGATCGCAAGCTTGCGATCGGATTCCGTACCCGAAAAACCGGGGCGATGCAGGGACTTGATTTTTTGCGTGTCATACGCCGTCAGCCCCGAAAAGATCAGAACGCCGATCACACCGACCGCCATACTGGCGCCCGTCGACATCAGGCTCGGAAAGAACATCGAAAGAATCGAAAAGCCGATCAGACCGAACAAGCCCATCATGCAAAACGAGGCGATCGGTCCCAAGTCTTTTTTCGTGACGAAGCCGAAGGCGCTCAAACCTGCGAACGAAAATCCGGTCAATAAGAACATCGACAGCAATGAGTCTTGCGCATAAATCAAAAAAATCGACGAAAGCGTAACACCGGTCAACGCCGCGTAAGCGAAGTAAATAAATCCCGCTGCCAACGCACTTAAACGATTGATCGCAGCCGAAAGAACGATGACTGCTCCGAATTGTAGGATCACGAGCATCCAAAACAAAGGACGATTGGTGAAGATGGCTTCGACCACGACCGGATTTTGCGAAACTTGCCAGGCGACGAGGCCGCTCATGGCGATTCCGAGCATCATCCAGCCGTAAACGCGGCTCATGAAGCGGGCGATTTCACTCATCTCAATGGAGCGCGGCTCAATCCGCGCGTTCGAAGGGTATTCCATAGTTGTCTCCTTGCCTTTCATTCTAGCACATTTTCAAAATCATGAGTAAACTTGCTTTCACGAGCATGCTTGCGCTTCTTCTGATTCTTTTCGCCAATAACGCATCCGCACAAGTGCCGGGAATTTCGTATCCCCAGCGCTTCTTCCCCTATCAAGGATGGGGAGCGATCGTTCGTGGTGACACCAACACGATCGGCATGGCGGGCGCGACCGTCGCACTCCCGAACACGATCAGCGCCGTCGAAGCGAACCCGGCCGGGTTGGCGATGACCCTTCCCAGTGTCTCGGCGCAGATCAATTCTTACAGTGTTCAACAACCCGAACTCAATCGAAGCGGCGAGGCGGTCAAAGAATATCAGTGGGGGCTCGGCGCCAATCTTCCGCCCTGGGGCTTCGCCCTCTCTTATTATTCGACCGCTTCTGAAAAAGTGGGATCGTCTGAAATCGACATCCGTCAATTCCGCATGGGCGTCGGGCGCCTGCTCGGCAAGCGCCTTGCCGTGGGTTTTAATTTCGAGGTTCACAAAGCCGACCGCGAATTTAACGGCAACACTTATAATGCCGGAAAAATCGGATGGCGCTTGGGTGTGCTTTACAAGTTAAAGGATCACTGGATTTTAGGTGCAAGCTACGCCCCGGCCTTGATTATCGATGCCGGGGCCGAAGACACACCGTCGTCAGGGTTCAACCAAGCGATCGAAGAACCGCAAATCGTCTCGTTCGGAGTAGGCTTTCTGCCGAATCGGTTTTTTAAGGCCGGATTCAGCGTTCTCGCCGTCGGCGGTACCGAACGCACGACATTGCTTTTTGATCAAAACATTCCTTACGGTCAACGCTTCACACTTCAGCCGCGAGTCGGCGCAAGTTACGTGCTCGCCGAATACAACTGGATCAAGGCCGAATTCGCGACGGGGAGTTACCTCGAAGTCTCGCGCATCGGCGGTCAATCGGATCGCCTGCATTTTACCTTCGGCCTTGAGGTGAACCCTTGGTTCATCAACACCGGCGTGGGGAGCGATCTTTCTTCTCATTATAAAAATTTTTCGGCATCGCTCGGAATCGACATCGTTCGCACTGCACGTTTCTTCGGGATCATTCCGAAAGATCCGGTGCCGCCGTATCAAGGCGTGCTTCCTTCGATGACTCGGATTTCAAATGACGGACTTCCCTCGGGCTTCACTCAAGGCGAAAAGCAGAAAATCGCTCAGCCGAGTGTGAAAGACGTGCAAAAAATCATTCAGCAGATCCCAGCGCGTCTGCGCAAGGGGTGGTCGCCCGCTTTTCGTAAAGGTTCGCGTCATCACAAGTAACGCGAACCTTTACGAAAAGCGGGCGACCACCCCGGCTTCCGGCTCCAGAAGCTCCGCAATCGTCTCGCGGCGGCGGATGAGTTTGACCTTCCCGCGATCGACCAATACTTCGGCCGCACGCGGACGCGAATTGTAGGTGCTCGCCATCGAAAACCCATAAGCTCCGCTCGATAAAAAGGCTAAACGCTCGCCCGGCAATCCCTCAACGGCGAGCTTGCGCCCGCGCGCGAAGTAATCGGTGCTTTCACAAATGCCACCCACGACGTCCCATGATTTTTCACGCACATCCGGCGCCGAATCCAGCGGAACGATCGCATGCTCGGCCCCGTAAAGGGCCGGTCGGATCAGATCGTTCATCCCCGCATCGAGAATCAGCATGCGGCTGCCCTTGCGTACTTTCGAGTACACGACTTCCGAGACCAAAACTCCGGCGTTGGCGACTAAGCTTCGGCCCGGCTCGATGACGATCTTCGGGTAACGGGAAAAATATTTCTTCACGAGCGCCGCGTACTGGCCAAGCGAAAGCGTTTTTTCGCCGACGTACGAAACACCGATTCCGCCGCCGAGGTCGACGCTGTCGAGTTTTCGCCCGAGGTGAAACTCGACCTCGCGGCAAAGATGAGAAAGCGCCTTGAATGCTTTTTCGTACGGCGCGGTTTTCGTAATTTGGCTTCCGATGTGAATGCTGAGGCCGCCGATGCGAACGTAATCGTCGTCGCCGAAATTCACACAAAGGTCGAGGATCTCTTCACGTGTGAGACCGAATTTGTCTTTCTTCCGCCCGGTCGAAATCTGGTCGAGCGTCTGCGCATCGACGTCGGGATTGTAACGGAACGAAACCGTGAGCGGTCTTTTTTTCACGTTCGCCATCAGAACGATCAATTCGAACTCCATCACCGATTCGACGTGAATGGAACCGACGCCCGCCTGCGGAAGATTCATCAACGCATCGAGTTCGGCCGCCGTCTTGGCCACGCCCGAAAGCACGCGTCGATTGCGCGGAATTTTGACGGCTTCGGCCCGATGCCACTCGCCGTAAGAAACGAGGTCGCAGCCTGCTCCCAATTCTTTCAAGAGCTTCAAAATGTGAAGATTCGAATTCGCCTTCATCGCGTAACAGATCTGAACCGGAAGACCCTTTAATGCCCCACTGAGTCTGCGGTAGGACTCGCGAATCGCGCGGCCCGAATAAACATAGAGCGGAGAGCCATATTTTTCGACGAGCTTCGACAGGGGAATGCCATCCACGGTTAATTCGTTGGGCAATTCGTTAGTCAATTCGTTTTTGACTCGATAAAACGAGAAATCGGGTTCAATCAGCTGTGTCCGCTCTTTCATTAGGGGTCCTCTTCCAGTAAAATGATAATCAAATGGCGGCAAAACAAAACGAGTTTTTCGATTTTTTGAAAACAACATTCACGGCTCCGGGGTCGGGGGTTTTTACCGTACACACCGGGCAAGATAAACGCCTGAGGGTTCAAAGCGCGCTTTACTCGCCCACCCAAGGCGACTTCATCGAGAGCTGGAAAAACTCGCTTTCAGGTTATCCCGCTCATGAAGGGTTTACGATCTTCGGGATCGCCTCGGACGCCGGCGGCGGAATCCAGCGCGGCGCCAACTGGGGGCCGCTGGCAATCCGCGAGTACCTTTACACGCAAGAATGGGCAACCTCCTGGAGCCGCAGCTTCTTCGATCTGGGCGACGTTCGGGTCAATCCGCAGTTGTTGCGGGACGGACTTTTGAACGAAGCGACGATTCGCGCCTGCAAAAGGGCTATGTACGGCGACGAATCGAGTCCGTACCCGGTGTCTCCGCTCAGCATCGCTGAACACTTTGCTCGGCTTCATCATCAAGCTTTTCCCGAAAAGAAACTTCTGATGCTCGGGGGTGACCACTCGGTTACTTATCCGGTGCTGAAGGAATTCATCCGAGCCAAACGAGGCGCCGGAAAAAACGTAGCCGTCGTTCACTTCGATGCGCATACCGACTTGCTCGACGAACGCTTGGGCATCGACATTTGTTTCGGAACCTGGGCAAGCCATATCTTAAGCGAACTTGCGAGCCCCGATTTGATGGTTCAAATCGGAATTCGATCGAGCGGTAAATCGAAAGAGCACTGGGAGAAAACCAAGGGCCTCAAACAATTTTGGGCCGATGAAATTCACGAAGACGGCGCAGCTCTCGTCATTCAGCGAATCGTCTCTCACTTGCTCGCCAAAAAAATCGATACGCTTTACATCAGCTTCGATATCGATGCGCTGGATGCACAAGACGCCGCAGCGACAGGAACGCCCGAAAATAACGGACTCAAAACCCTCGATTGTGTAGATATGATCGAAGAGTTGAAAAAGCATTTTTCGATCGAAGGCGCCGATGTGGTCGAAGTCGCCCCTTTCGTTCAATACTCACACGAAACTCAAGAGCCAGATCGAACGCTCAAGAACGCATGTAAACTCATCCATGCGCTCAGCCGCTAGCGGGCAAAAAGGTACAACTCACCTCGATCTGCTGTATTTATGCAGCAATCTTTACATTTTCTTGTCGCAATTCCCCTTGCCACACCATCCCAGTTCGACTTAGATTCGTGACACTTGCTATGAGAAAAGCGCCACTACCCCGCGAAGAAGTTCTATCGCGGCAAAAAATTTTAGATCGCCTCAACGAAAAGAAAGCGAAAAATTCCAATTTTTCCGTCCGGCTGCTCGCTAAAAAAGTCAATCTGAATTCCGGCAGCCTTTCTTCTTATTTGAAGGGAAAGCGCGGCTTGAACCTCGAAATCACGCGCTCTTTGATGGAGTCGCTAGGATTTGCTCCGCACGAAATTTCAGAATGTTTGTCGATCAGCTTGGCAGCCGTTCAACAAGACCGGGCGAAAATCGTCGTTCCGGCCAAAACGATCACCGATCCGAGGCAGCTGAAAAGCATTTCGTCGTTAGAAAGCTTTGCCGTGCTTTCATCGATTGAGATCTTAAAAGAAAACGCCACCGAGTTTTATATCGTTCAAAAAACGGGCCTCGCGCAAACGCGAATCGAAACTCTGCTGAAGGACTTGCAGGATGCCGGATTGATTGAATTCCGAGAAACGCATTTTGTTCGCACCTACAACCGAATCAACACGCCCGACGATCAACCGAACGAAAGCGCCAATCGCATCAACTGTGACGCCGTCGAACTTGCCCGCGAGGCGCTGAAAAGCCCGGTCTCCGATCGTGACATCACCACCGTGGTCATGCCGAGCAACCCGAATAAACTTCGAGAGGCGAAACTTTTAATCCGTGATTTTCAAGATCGCATGATGGCACTTCTCGAAGACGAGCAAAAAAGCGAAGTGCTCGTCTTGGCCGTTCAGCTCTTCCCCTTTCATTCCACTTCATCACCTTCGGAGAAACAACCATGATCGCCATTCTTTTTCTGTCTTTGATTTCATCGATTGCACCGGTCTGTTCTTCTTATGCGGGCGATCGGGCCGGAAACGGAGGAGACACCACTTTGACCAATCCGATTTCCGAATTGATTTTAACGGGCGATGTGGACCACATCTCGGGTTACGTAGTTTGCCGTGGCCAAGAATTCGTACATGACCGTCGTATTATCTGTAACATTTTTACGGATCTCCGCTCTCATGACGGACTCCATGCAAACCAACGTAATTTTTTCCAGCATTGCTGTAACCGGGGTTTCAACATCGATCTCACTCCCTAGAGCCGACGCTTCAATCTTGCAGCGATAATCCCGCATGTCCGAATTGACTCATCTTACGTTTCTTTTTTGCACCTTTTTATAATGGATCAAAGGGGGCGTCTCGCTCGGATCTTCGGCCGACACTCGGTGCAAAAGCGCAGCAATTTATTGACGTTTTGACCGCTCCAACGCTTAAGAAGAAATCGAACGGGACGATGAGAGACTGCGATGGACAAAAACCAATCAAAGACTTTCGGTGAATTGATTTCGATTGCGATCTTGCTGCTGATGACTTTTCCATCCGCCGCTCACGCGAAAACCAATGCTCAGACCTTTACCTATCAGGGACGGTTTTTGAAACCCGATGGGAGCGCGCCGTTGAGCGACGTCGTCGATGTGACCTTTTCGATTTACGATCCGCTGATGTCTTGTCTATTGTATGAAGAAACGCAGACCGATGTCGATCTCACTTCGACCAATGGATTCTTTTCACTTTCGGTGGGCTCGGCCTTTCCGTCGACAAAACGGACGGCAAATGATCCGCACCTCAGCATGGCCACGGTTTTTTCGAATGCGGCACCCATCTTGGGTGCGGGCGGTTGTAGTTATAGCCCGATCGACGGTCAGAACCGCAAGCTTCGAGTGACGATTATTCCGCATGCGACCGGCGTTCCGACGGTGCTGAGCCCGGATCAAGACATTAACTCGGTCCCGCAGGCCCAGACGGCCGAGACTCTACAAGGTTTAGCTCCTGAAGGGTTCATTCAATCGGCAAGCGGTGTCGTCGGACAAAACAATGTTTCGCTCAATACTCTAAAAACATTAACCGACGGCAGCGATGCTTCAAGCTTGCACAACCATGACTCGCGCTATGTGCAACTCGGCGGGGTGAACCCTACCAATTTGGGTGGCAACGGCGCCTTTACCAACGGCGACTTCGATTTCGGCGGCGATGCCGACCGAACCATCCAAGTCGATCGAAACTCGAGCGCAAGCGGCGGGTCGGATCTAACCATCGAAGCAGGCGGCGCCAAAGCCGGAGGAACCGACCAAGACGGCGGAAACCTCGTTCTTTCAAGCGGGATCTCGACCGGATCGGGCGGATCGGCAATCGAATTCAATACCTCGTCGGGAAGCGCATCCGGTACGAACGACGTTGCCAGCGATACAAAAATGGTGCTTACATCGAACGGACGTCTCGGCGTCGGCACGACCAACCCACAATCGCAACTCGAAGTCGACGTGAAGGAATCCTCGATCGTCGGAGCGATCATCAAAGGGATCACGGGGCAAACCCTCGACCTGTTGCAATTTTTAAAGTCGGATGGAACGGTTCTTTCATGGTTCGATGCAAACGGAAATTTGATGCTCCCTTCGGCCTCGCCGACCAATCCCAACCAAGCCACGACCAAACAATATGTCGATGACGCCGTCAGTGCCGCAAGTGGCGGGGTTTCGAGTTTCAACACTCGTACGGGGAACGTCACGCTCACGAGCACGGATGTCACCGATGCGTTGACCTACACGCCGCTCAAGAACACGACCGATACCTTGACGGGGACACTCACCGTCACCTCAGACATCCACGCGGGTGGTGTGATGGGCGTCGGCGCCGTACCGGTGGCGAACACTCAGTTTCAATCGACTTCGACTCTGGCCAGCAGTATTTCGGGTGTCTTTAAAGGCGCATCTTCGCAAACGGCGGATTTACTTCAATTTCAAAACAGCTCGGGCGCGGTACTTTCATCGTTCGACAAAAGCGGTTATTTGACCTTACCGGGTGATCCGACCGCAAGCCTTCAGGCCGCGACGAAGGGATACGTCGATACCGCCATTGCAAGCCTTCCGACTTCAAGCATTACCGCATTGACAGGCGATGTTTCGGCCAGTGGTTCGGGATCAGTCTCGGCCACGGTGAACCAAGTCGGCGGATCGGACGCAGCGGATGTTCATTCGGCTGAAGTCGCAGCGAATGCAGCGACCAGTGCCAACACTGCAAACACGATCGTCAAACGCGATGCGAGCGGAAACTTTAGTGCGGGCACGATTACTGCGACCTTGAACGGTGCCTCGTCGTTAAACGTCCTGAAGGCTGGCGATACCATGAGCGGTCCGTTGAAAATGCACACCGCTACGACGAACGATACGCTGGCGCAGATTTTAATCGCGACCGGAGCCACAACCAACAAAGGCTTAGTCGTTCAAGGCCAAGCCTCACAATCGGCAGATCTGACAGAATGGCAAAATTCGACGGGCACGGCGATGGCCAGTGTCGATTCGAGCGGAAAAATCTGGGGCTCGGGTTTTGATGCCAAATCCAATAAAATTACAAACGTCGCAACCCCAACCAATGACTCCGACGCCGCTAATAAAAAATACGTCGATGATCAAGTCATCGCCGCGAGCGGCGGCGGAGTCACCACGTTTAACACCCGGGATGGCGCAGTGACCCTGACCAGCACCGACGTGACCACTGCCTTAACCTATACTCCGCTCAAGAATACGACTGACACCTTGACCGGCACCCTCACGGTGACTTCGGGAATCAATGCCGGAGGCGCCATCGGCGCAGGGGCCGCACCGGGTGCGAATGCTCAATTGCAATCGACTTCGACCACCGCAACGAAAATTTCAGCGGTTTTTAAAGGTGCCGCCTCTCAATCTGCGGACCTTCTTGAACTCCAAAACAGTTCGGGCTCGGTGCTGGCGTCATTCAATAAAAATGGCTACCTCACTTTGCCTGGCAACCCCACTTCCACGAATCAGGCCGCGACCAAAGGTTATGTCGATTCGGCGATTTCAAGTATTCCTTCGTCGGGTATCACTGCCCTGACCGCCGATGTGACTGCCTCTGGCCCCGGTTCGGCGGCCGCGACAGTAGCGAAAGTCGGCGGATCGACTGCGGCGGATGTTCATACGGCGGAAGTTGCGGCGAATGCGGCGACGAGCGACAGCTCCAGCAAAAGCACGATCGTTAAACGGGATAGCAATGGTTATTTTGGAGGCCACACTATTTTCGCGTTGGACCACCTCTACGTGGGTGGCATTTTCGGCATTTCGCAGCCGTATAATGCTAGAATGATAGCGACCGTAAGTGACCCAACACAAATCCCGATTGTCATTAAATCAACCAATATACAAAGCGCCGATCTTTTCCAAATTATAAGCAACACAGGATCGGTGATCACTTCATTCGACAAAAACGGTTACTTGACTTTGGCGGGTGATCCGACATCAAGCCTTCAAGCGGCAACGAAGGAATACGTCGATACTGCGGTATCATCTTCATCAGGCATCACGGCACTGACCGGTGACGTTACCGCCTCTGGCTCGGGGTCAGTTGCTGCCACCGTGGCCAGCATCGGCGGATCAAGCGCAGCGAATGTTCATACGGCTGAACTTGCGGCCAATGCAGCGACGGATACTAATACGGCAAATACGATCGTCAAACGGGATAGTAACGGTGCTTTTTCTGCTGACTCCATTACGACAACCCAAAATGCAACGATCGCAGGGATTAATATCGGTGTTGGAAATGGTATTACCGGCAATATCGCATTCGGAAATAATACTTTAGAGCATGCAACCTCTAATAGCAACACTGCAATCGGAAATTTTGCTTTAGATTTGCTTACTACAGGTAACTTTAACACTGCAGTCGGATACGCCTCACTCTCGAATAACCACAGCGGTTACGATAATGTCGCAGTTGGGCTCCTCGCGAGCAATTATAACCAGAGCGGTAACGATAACACCGCTATCGGTACTCAGGCGCTCCTGCACAACTTATCAGGTAAATCTAATACTGCAATCGGATCCTTAACGTTCGAAACCCCTCAGACCCCCATCTATAATACTATTGTCGGCTCTGAAGCAGACATCACAGGAGGAGCTACCGACATCCTCTACAATTCATTCTTGGGCGTGAAAAATGTCATCAACAACCCTGCCCAAGTCAAGTCCAACACTTTCCTCGGATCTGGAAATAGAATGGTCGATCCCTCCGGCAGTCCGAGCAATGGCAACATCATTGTCGGTCATGACAACACTCTTCAATCTGTCACCATCAACTCAACGATCATCGGAGCCAATAACACCAGCACCAACTCTGGTTCGATGTTCAACGTCAATAACGTCATCATCGGTTCCAATTTCAATCTTGATTCGATACTACAACCCGATCTGCCCAATCTTTATATTGGTAACAACAATGGTAACTTGATCATGCATACCGAGTATGACAGCGGAATAAGCCTCAACTTTGATACGGCTAGAGTGAAGATCGGGAGCGCTGCCAACCCCGACCCCGCCCATTACAAACTTTGGGTCGATGGTGTCGTCGCATCGAACAACGCTTTCGTGAACACCTCAGACGCGCGACTCAAAACCGATATTCAGCCGCTCGCCTCACCGCTTGAAAAACTCCAAGGCCTTCATGGCGTGACTTATCACTGGAAAGACCCGAAGGCCATGCACAACGATCGCGAGCAGATCGGCTTCATCGCCCAAGACGTCGAAAAAGTTTTTCCTCAGGCAGTGACGACGAGCCCGAGCACCGGCTTAAAAGCCGTCGCTTATTCGATGATCATTCCGCCGGTGGTCGAAGCCGTGAAGCAGCTCTACGCAAAAGTGATTGAGCTTTTCCGTCACGACGACGAACAAGACCGCAAAATCGCTTCACTCGAACAAGAAAACGTCACTCTTCGCGCGCAAAACCAGAAACTCGAAGAGCGGCTTGACCGCATCGAGCTTCAATTGCAACGGAAGTAATCGGGAAATCACAGTGATGAAACCTCAAAATAAACCGCCTTCTCGATTACTGCTGCTGCTCGACTGGCTCTTCACTCGAACTCGAAAGAATCTTCCGGGCGCGATTTTCTTTGCCGTGTTCGTCTTGGCTTCGAATGCCATCTACGATCTTCATCAACATCATCAGCCCCCATCGGTCGACTTCGACTCTGTCACCGATACCGCCGATGTGGCGGAAACAACTGCGCCCCCCAAATCCGGGGCACGCAGCCCATCGAGCGTCGGCGGAATTACCCCGTCTCGCAATCAACACCCCGATACTTATATTTCAGGGACGAATCACTCTCAAAATGAAGCCCCTTATGAACCGCCCGTCAATGATTCTCAACCCACTTTAGCCGAAGGCACCGCTGTTCCGCTGATGCCAGCCTACATGCCGAGTTCTCATCCGGCCGCAGATTCGGAAACCCATTCGGTCAGCACCGGTTCAGCCTCGAATTCAAACCCATCGGGATCAGACTCGAACGAAGATTCGGTTCACGACATCGCGCAAATGCCCACCCCCCAGCCCACACCGTACGGGCTTTGGGGCGGCGATTCGTCGATTGTTCAGCCGTCGTTTCAATCATCCAAACCGCCCTTGCCGCCCATTTCAGGGTTCTCGGTTACTTCAGGTGGCGGCACTTGCACGGCGACGGGAATCCTTGCGCAAGTATCGATCGGCGAGGTCTTCGATTCTTCTATTCAAACCGGAGCTGGCGTTCTTGCCGTCAGCGGAATCAGTGGGGTGATCTTTGATCATTAATCCGAAAAACAAACGCATTTTTTCCATCGCCGTCGGCGTATTCATTCTCGCACTCACGGGAGTGATCACGATTTCAAAATTCAATCACCCCAAACCCCCGCCCCAATCGGCCTTCCTTGAAGATCAAAAGCGAAGATCGGGCCCATGCCCTGGCCCCGAAGAAACGATTGAGGTGAATGGAAAAACTTATACCTACCTACCGAACTGGTATGCCTGTCATCCGGTCGAGCGCGGCGATCGGGTGTATTTCCGATTTTCAAATTCGCTTGAGCCCGTCGTTCGTACCATTTACGCGATCCCGGGCGATCACGTCGAGCTGGTGAAGGACAGCACCCTTCACCACTGGAATTTGAAAGTCGGTCACGACCTCGTCCTCGATGCCGATCACGAACCTCACTTTTTCGGGGTCAAGGCACTGCCCGTGCTTTCACTTTATCTGAAAGAAAAAATGCCCGTCCTCAAAGACAAGAACTATATTCTTTTCGACGATCATTCGCCCTCCCGCGCCGACAGCGGCACACTCGGGGTCGTGAACTCGGATGATTTTTTGGGGAAAATCGAATCCTGACCAAATTGCAGTTAGAATGCAATTGGGTCAGGGCAGCTCAAAAGCCGCGAGATAATGGCTGAGGTTCACCATCTTCACCCCTTCCTTCTCTTTGACACGATCCAGATGATGCACCAATTGAACCGCTTTAACGGAAGGGTATTTCTTTTGAAATAGAAACAAGCTCTTCGAAAACGAATCATCCGACGTTTTAACCTCGACCAAGTGGACAGGCTTACGGTTTAAAGTAATCACGAAATCGATTTCGTTTTGATTCGCATCTTTGTAATAATGCAAACGATAATTCTTACCCTCGGCATCATTCATCCAATCACATTTTTTCAACAAAGAAAGTGCAGTCAGGTTTTCAAGAGCGAATGCCTCATTCGCAAGATTCAGTGACAGGTCAAAAAAATAAAACTTGGTCTCTTTTCGGTAAGACTTCGCTGAACTGCTCGTAAACGGCGTCACTAAAAAAATCAAATAGAGCTTTTCCAATAATTCGATCCATTTTTTAACCGTTGGGGGGCTTACCCCCACTTTTTTCGAAAGGTGGTCGTAATTGAGATGGCCGCCGTTCATTTCTCGCAGAATCTCAACCAGCAATTCAAGTGATTTAAAATCGCTCACGCGCGAAAGATCATGAACATCCTCGTTCAAAACTTGCTCGATTCTATTTTTAGCCAACCTGCCGGAACGTTCCGGATGAAAAAAGGATTCGGGGAACCCACCATGCTTCAACAAATATCCAGATAGTGCTTCGGGATCTTGAATGGAACCGAGCTTTAGGCCCTCCTGAATATCGATCGGGTGGAGTCGATAATGAAAATATCTTCCAGTCAGGGCATCCCCGCTCTTACGAAACAAGTCTAACTTTGCCGATCCGGTAACCAGGATGGACTGACGATCTGAATATTCGTCGTAAATTCCTTTGAGTAAATTTTTCCATTTTTTATTTTTATGAATTTCATCCAAACAAAGAAGCGAGACGTCTTTGTCCCAGGTCTCTTGAAGAATCACTTTCCGGTCGGAAGGAATATCATAATTTAAATAAACCCCGGGGCCGGCATGAGCCTTTAAAATCGCCTTCGCAAGATTGGTTTTTCCCACTTGTCTTGGCCCTGAAACAAAAACCATTTTTTCTCTTAAGTCGGCTTGAATGACACGATTCAAATATCTCATAAGATAATTCTAAATGATATTTTAGAATTATCTAGATAATTCTAAACGATATTTTAGAATTATCCTTTGAGCGACGCCCACATCAAAATCCGTTTAAACGGATAAAAGAACGGTTGGCGATCGTGAAGCACCGAAAACAAAGCCTCACGGTATTCGTTGAAAAATTCGGCATATATCGCCTCAGGCAAGGTCTTTCGGTAAAACGTGAGCATCGTCCCCTTCACCCACTCGATCACCATCTCGCGGCTTTCGAGTAAATGACCGTAGACGTTGACGAACACCTTTTGGCGCTTGAACCCCAGATCAAACAGCAACGACGCGTATTCTTCGGCTTTCAGAAGCGAGTATTCTTTTTTCTCGGCTTCGGCTTTTTCGAAATATTTTTTGTACTTCGGGCGATTGGCCATCTCATTCGCCAAAGTATGGGTGATGAAATCATGATTCATCGGCATTTGAATCGCGAGCTGACCGTCTCGCTTCAGGCATTCGCGAAACGAATGAAAAAGCGCGTAGTGGTTTCCGCACCACTGAAGGGCCGCGTTCGAAAATAAAAGATCATAAGTCATCGGGTCAGAGAAACGTTCGATTTCGCGGTGCTCGAAGTGAAGGCCACCCCCGGCAAAAGTCTCGGCCTTTTCGAGCATGTTTTCCGAGCTGTCGATTCCGAGCGTCTCGGACGCTTCGAGCTTTTCGTGAAGCACCTTCGTCAATTCGCCTGCTCCGCACCCAAGATCGACGACCTTTCCGCCGGTCATCGGCTCGATCATCGAGATCAGATCGTAAAACGGTTGCGAGCGTTCCTTTTTGAACTTTTCATACTGCGCGACGTTCCAGGTATCCGGTTTCTTTTCAGGAATCACGGTGGCTCCTTTGATTAACGTTCCTCGTTCTCAAATAGAATACCACTGATCAACGATCGGGGCGTCACATCAAATGCGGGATTGTATGCGGGTGCATCGGTCGGCGCCTTGCCCGCCCGAACCTCGTCCGCCCCGCGCTCTTCGATATGAATATCCGAGCCGTCTTTACAATTCGGGTCATCCGTCGTCCGAGGCGCTAAGGTGTAAAACGGAACTCCATGGTGCTTCGCCAAAACGGCGACGGTGAAGGTTCCGATCTTGTTCGCGAAATCGCCGTTCGCGGCAATGCGATCGGCGCCCACCATCACCAGATCAATTTTATTTTGAGCCATCAAAAAGCCCGCCATGTTGTCGCAGATCAAAGTGTAGGGAATACCGAGTTTTCGAAGCTCCCACGCGGTCAAGCGCGCGCCCTGAAGTAAGGGCCGCGTCTCGTCCACATAGACGTGAATCTTTTTGCCTTGCTCGTGCGCCTTGCGAATCGCGCCTAAAGCCGTACCCACCCCAGCCGTCGCAAGACCGCCCGTATTACAGTGAGTGAGGATTCGCATGCCGTCTCGGATTTTCTCGGCCCCTCTCAAGGCGATCTGATCGCACAGCTTGCAATCTTCATGGTAAATCGCTTCCGCTTCAGCGATCCAATGATCAGGCGATACCGCCAGCATTCGATCCATCGCATTCATCAGGTTGACTGCCGTGGGCCTGGCATCGCGCAGTCGGGCCGCAATCTCGTTTCTCGCGCCTTTCTTCCGGGCCATCGCCAGCGAAAACGCAGCGGCAACCCCGATCAAGGGAGCACCCCGTACGGCCAGACGTTTAATTTCTGAAACCATTTGCTCGGGCGAACGGACTTCGATCCATTTCTCTTCATGAGGAAGGAGCGTTTGATCCAAAATTCGAAGCGAGCATGCCTCGCCTTCGCGTTGCCATTCGAGCGACAGGCTTTTCAGGTGAACGGTCATAAGGTTTTCTTTCCTAATTTTTTGCGGGTCTCTTTCAAATACGCGATTTCTTCGGGTTTCAAGCTCGTCAGGCCCCCCAAGTCTTGCGCGTACTTTAAGATCAACGCCGAGTGTTCGAGTCGTTCCATCCCGTTGTAGGCCTCGTCGAGGTCTTCGCCCCAACTCAAACCTCCGTGGCGCGAAAGCACCATCACGCGGTGATCGGGCAAGAAGGGTTTCAACACTTCGGCCATTTCGGATGTTCCGGGACGCGCATACGGCACAAACGGAATCGAACCCACGGCTAGAATCACCTCCGACAGGCATTCAGCCGGAAGCTCCTTCATCTCGGGGTGCGCGACCGACCAGGCAATCGCATGCGGCGGATGAGCGTGCACGACCGCGCGTGCTTCCGGGCATAAGCGAAACACTTCAAGGTGCATCAACCGCTCGCTTGAAGGTTTGCCGTGAAGAACACGGTTATCGAGCGTGACGAGTGCGAAATCTTCCGCCTTCAAATAGCCTTTATGCAGGCCCGATGGGGTCATGAGGATTACGTCGTCCTCGGCCCGCATGCTGACGTTTCCGTCGGCCGAAGCCAAGAGATTGCGCGCGTGCAGACGCCCGCAAATTTCGATGATTTTTTCAAATTGCTTTTCGTACTTCAGAACGAATTCCCTCGACCTTTTGATATACCGAAGCGGGATCGATCGTTTGGTGCTTTCCGTCTTTCAACAACACCCGTCCGTCGCAAACCACCGTATCGGTCTCTAATCCCTGATAAGCGTATACGAGCTGACTCAGCACCGAGTAAAGTGGCTTCACGTGCGGAAGATCGGTTCGCACCGAAATGAAATCGGCGCGTTTGCCGACCTCGATTGAGCCTACTAAGCTACCTAATCCCAGTGCTTTTGCGCCCTCGTAAGTCGCCAAGTTGAGCGCATCAAGCGCCACCATCGCAGTGTTGTCGTGATTAGAAACTTTTTGAAGTTTGGTTCCCAAATCCATCGCGCCAAACATCGAAAGGTCGTTGTTCGAGGCTGCTCCGTCGGTACCGAGTGCGATCTTCACACCGGCCTTGCGATACTTTGCGATCGGGGCAATGCCCGAGCTGAGTTTTAGATTCGAGTCGGGGTTATAGACGATGCTGGCGCCGCGCGCTTTGAAAATCTCCATCTCGCCTTCGCCTAGATGAACGCCGTGAGCGGCAATGAAACGTGGATGAAGCGCGCCTAAATCATCTAATCGTCGCACCGGGGTTTTCCCGTACTTTTCGATCGACTCTTTTACCTCAAACGCGGTCTCGCACACGTGCATGTGAACCGGGATCGAATATTGATTCGAAAGATCCGTCACTTGACGAATCAAATCGTCGTTACAAGTGTAAGGCGCATGCGGCCCGAGGGCGGGACGAATACGCGGATGCGGTCGATAACGATCGTAAAACTCTTTGAACCGCGCAGGACGCGTAGGAATCGCCTGATCGCCCAAGTGTTTTTCATCCGGCACCACGAAGTCGATGAAAGGCCAGGCCACGATCGCGCGCAAACCCACGCGGTCGATGACTTCGGCCGTCGTGTGACAAAAGAAATACATGTCGTTGACGGTGGTCGTTCCGAACTGAATGCATTCCAGCGCCGACAGTTCAACGCCTGCACGCACGAACTCTTCGTTGACGAGCTTGGCCTCGACCGGAAAAATACTTTCAAAAAGCCATTCATGAAAAGGCCGATCGTCCTCAAACCCACGAAACAGACTCATGGCTAAGTGAGTGTGTCCGTTGATGAGACCGGGAAGCACGATGTCGTTTTTCTTGTCGATGAACTCGCGGCTTTCTTTCGCCAGATTTTCACGAAACGGCGAAACTTCGACAATCGCCCCGTCCTTCACCCCGATAAAATAGTCATTCAGCACGTCGCCGCGACCGTCTTTCATCGTGAGCAGGTGTCCGGCCCGAAGGCCCAGGTCGAAGGTCATGCTTTGCTACCCCATTTCCGGTCAATCGAAGTCAAAATCCCGCGCAGGATTCCGACCGAAGATGATTTACAGGCATCGAGAATGGCGAAATGATCGAGCTCTTCGTCACCCGCAAGCCCCGCACCCAAATTACTGATCAACGAAAGCGCCGTCACGGTTGCACCCGTATGTTTGAGCGCGATCGTTTCCCACACCGTCGACATCCCCACCGCGTGGGTTCCCATCTTCGCGAAAAAGCGAATCTCGGCCGGTGTTTCAAACGATGGGCCCAACACTCCCATGTACACCCCTTGGTGTACCTTCAAGTTTTCTTCGGTAAACGCCTTCGAAAGAATCGCCGTCCATTCGCGATCGTAAAGACGGGTCAGATCTTGAAACCGAGGTCCCCACGGGGTTCCGTCAGCCTTCGTCGGATTCGCGCCAAAGAGAGGGTTTTTCCCCGTCAGGTTGATATGGTCCGTGATCATCATCACATCACCCGGCCGATGCGCGGGATCCATTCCGCCGGCGGCATTCGTCACAAAGTAATCTTGAGTTCCGAGTTCGCGCGTGTAGATCACCGGGCGAATCACTTCACGCGGATCCAGCCCCTCGTACCCATGCAAGCGGCCCAGTTGGAGCATGCCCGTCTGATGCGTGGGGGTATGCTCAATCACCAAATATTTGCCGGAATGCCCGGGCGCGGTCGACGGATGCAGGCCCGGCACGTCTTGAAATGAAATTTCGCCCTTTACGGTGAATGCTTTGGGGATTCCGGTTTGAACGGAATCTTTAAAACCGGAACCCAAAACGAGATGAAACCGGGGAGCGGAAACACCGAAAGCCTGAAGGCAATCCGCAATTTTTTGCGCGCCTTCCGAATAGAGAGCTTGCTTCATAAGTCATCCCACTATGTCAAAAAACCGGAGCAAATCCAAATTCAAAATAACTAAATAATATTTAGCACTTGAGGCTCACGCGCCGATCTTTTGACAGTGCTTCGAGGGCGCACCGGCAGTCATTTTTTCCCCGCTTGAGCGCCCTTTCCAAAACATTTAGAATTTCTTTATGCCGAACTCGCGGGCAATCTCATTTCGCTTTCTTCTTCGACTCACTCCGATTTTTCTCGCGATCGGTTGCAGCTCGAACTACGTCCTGCCCGATCACCCGATGCTGACCCCTGAAGTCTCGGGTAAAACCTTCGGGCTTGGAGGAGAAGTCGAATCTTTCAAAGCATCCAAAGCCGCCATCGACGTGAGTAACGGCCACACCGACAATCCGCTCAGCTACCAACAAGTTTCGAATCTCACTTACCTTCCGTCGGTCGGCGTTTTTTCTCCGATCGATGTGTTCGCCAGTTTCGAGCAAGATTCGATTCCGATTTTCGGAATTAAAATTCAGCTTCTCGGCTCGAACGCGAACCACCGTTACCCGGGTCATCGTCTGGCAATCTCGGGGGCTTACGGAGTGAGCACGAACGAGATGGACGGAAACGTGAAGCTCGATTCGCATTCGAATGCGAAAGATTTTTCACTCATCTATGGCTATCGCTTCAGCTCAGGTTTTTTGCTTTATAATTACGTGTCTTATACCCAATATCACTTCGATGCGACGGTCGAGTCGTCGAACATCGCGCTCAACGGAATGGGCCTGAAGTACGACAGCACCCAAATCGGCGCGGGGGTCGGGCTTGAACTTTCGCTCGCCTTTTTGGTCGTCAAAGGTGATTTCAGTTTTCGGAAACTCACTTCAACCCACACCCCAGTGCAAACCGATTTTGTTCCCCGCCTCGCGGCTGGATTTCGTTTTTAAAGGAGAAGCGTCCTCATGACCCTTTCGTCTTCTATCGGAATTTTTGTCCTTCTCACGACTATGCTCGCCGCCTGCGGACCGCAGGGGAAAGGCTCGATCGATATTAAAATTCCGGTCGATACGAACCCGATTCAGGCTGAAACGCCGACGCCCACTCCGACTGCGAGCGCGACGCCGTCTCCGAGCATGACTCCGGTACCGACGAGCACGCCGGTTTTCACACCGACACCAACACCTGTCCCAAGCCCTACGGCCACGCCAAGACCAATGCCGACTGCAACTCCGACTCCGACCCCATTGCCAAGCCCGACCCCAAGCCCGACCCCAAGCCCAACTCCAACCGCGACTCCGATTCCTACGCCAACAGCGACGCCGACTCCTTCACCGACTCCGAGTGCGACGCCAACTCCTTCACCAACGCCTTCACCTAGCCCAACCGCAACGCCGACGCCGACACCAACGGCCACGCCAACCCCGACTGCGACACCATCGCCAACCCCGACCCCGTCTCCAACGCCATCGCCCACTCCAACCGTTACCCCGACTCCTTCGCCGACTCCGACGATCACTCCGTCACCGACGGCGGCACCCGTGCCGGTGTTCTCGGTCAGTCCCAGCACGCACGACTTCGGCCAAATCGCCGTCGGCGCCTCGTCGAAAGCGCAGATCTTTACCTTCAAAAATACCGGTGATTGGGTCGAGGGCTGCCAAGCCGCGCTTTCGAACTCGCAAGACTTTGCGATCACCAGCGATTGCTCGCAAACCGAAAACGAATCGGCCCGAACCTGTTCGGTTTCAGTCGCGGCCAAGCCTTCGACCGCAAACTCGAAATCGACCTTACTCTCGCTTGCTTGTCCAGGTGGATTGACCTCAACCACCGCGAGCCTTGCCGCGAACGGTGTTCCGGCGTTGAGCGGCCCCTTCTTCGTGCTCACCAATACCTGGTTTGCACCGACCGGGGTAGGCGACAATGCCCCTCAAAGCGGATCGGCCTTCGTCACCTTCTTTAACCAAAGTTTCTACACCCTGACCGGATGTTTAACACCGACTCTAAACGATCCGACCGGAACTTTTGCGATCCACTCATCGGGAACAACCTGTGGAAATTCGTCGATCTCGCCATGGAGCACCTGTACCGTGTATCTGGACGCGAAACCCACCGTCGTGGGCCCGATTGGCGGCGCCGTTGATTTCAACTGTCCTCTTTATGGGTCATACGAAAGCCCGACCATCACGATCACCGGCTTAAGCCCGGCGCTTCTGTATTGGACGAAAAACTCCAACACGCCGACCTCGAACGAAGACTCGATCGACCTCGGTACGTTCGAGAAAAACTCGTGGCCGGCAGGAGTGAAGATTTACACCTTCAACTTAGGCGATCAAAATGCGACCAACTGTCAGTACTCGTTCTCGGGCGAGACCAGTCACTTCCCGAACAGCGGATCGACCTATGCCTCGACGATCTACTCGGGCCAAGATGCCAGTGTGTTCTTCAATTTCAGTAATCAGTACACGGCCCAAACCGGAACCTACAGCGAGACGGTGACCCTTCGCTGCGACAAAGGCGTCACGGCTGCGACGACCGTGCATTATCGGGTGAAATAAAAAAAGCCCCCGTGACAGAGATCACGGGAGCTTTTCATTTGAATCGAATTCAGTGATTAACCGTTTGCGTTCTCGTTCGAGCGGCGCATGAAAGCGGGAACATCGAAATCCTGGCCTTCGGTATTGATCATGCCCAGGCGTTTCGCGATTTCGCGGGCGCGGGCTAATTCCGGAGACTCAGCCGATGCGTTCGACGCATCCGCCGAAGCATTTGCCGCATTCATGGATTCGTTCGAATCATTGGCTTCATTCGCGTTTGCATTCGCAGCACTGACGGCACCCGCTCCGTGACTCAGATCAGCCGAGTGGGAAGCATCGACAGCCGGTTGAGCTTGAGCGCTCATTGCCGGGGCTGAGGCATTCGCAGCCGAGGCCATGCGTGGGCTAGCGTTTTGCATTTCAGTAATCAGAGCCGAAGCGTCGCAACCCAGACCGGTCGCAATGACGGTGACCTTCACTTGGTCGTTCATGCCTTCGTCGATCACGGTACCGAAAATGATTTGAGCGTCTTCATGAGCGGCTTCTTGAATGATCGAGGTCGCTTCGTTGACTTCGTGAAGGGTCAGGTTTGATCCGCCGGTGATGTTGATGATGATTCCGGTCGCACCGTTGATCGAGATGTCTTCGAGCAGCGGCGACGAAATCGCCGAAGTCGCAGCTTCGACCGCGCGGTGATCGCCCGTGCCGTAACCGATCCCCATCAACGCCAGACCTTTGTTTTCCATGATCGTACGAACGTCGGCGAAGTC
>Ga0164242_10000307_pt1 | contig 60967 bp, 49 predicted proteins | sample OricomgcompostMG_FD_108783 | JGI IMG/M metagenome (GOLD analysis project Ga0164242, IMG submission 108783) | Miracle-Growth compost microbial communities from Emeryville, California, USA - Original compost - Miracle growth compost (MG) ...
GTCCTGGTCGCGCGGCACGACGACGCCGACCGGCATGATCTGGTAGATCGACGCGTCGGTCGCATAGCGGCCGCGCGACGCGCGATCGAACATCACGTCGCCGCGCAGTTCGCGGCGCAGCCGTTCCGCGAGCGGCGTCAGCGCGGCACGCGCGGACGCGGGCGCGAGACGGATCGGCTGGAGCAGCGGGTTCGGCGTGGATTTGAGCATCGACTCCCCCGGATCGGTACGGGATTCAGACGAGTGTGAGTTGCACGGGCGGCAGGCCGTCGATCTGGCCGCGCGCGACGCCCGGCGACGACGGCGCATACAGGCCCGTATAGGTGCCGGCCGTGATCACGGTGCCGGCCTCGACCGCGACGCCGCGCGCGACGCTGTGATTGACGACCCACGCGAGCAGCCTGCGCGGATCGCCGGCCGGATTCGCAGGCACGCCGTCGAACGCGCTCGCGCCGTCGAACGTGAAGCGTAGCTGCGGGGACGCGAACGGATAGGCCGCGTCGTAGCGCACGCCGTCGCCGACGATCAGCGCGCCGTGATTCTGCAGGTCCGCAAGCTGCCACAGCCTGTCCACGTCGGGCCACGCGCGAAAGCGGCTCGCGACCACCTCGATCGCCGCGTGCACCGATGCGATCGCATCGGTCACGGCGGCGTCGTCGTACGGTCCGCTGTGCGCGTCGAAGCGGCGGCCGAGCGTGAACGCGATCTCCAGTTCGAGGCCCGGCTTCGCGAACGCGGCGCGGGGCAGCGTCGCCGGCTTGCGGAACACGCCGGCGGACGGCAGCGGCGCGCCCTGCGCCGGACCGTCCACCGATTTCGCGCCGACCTTCCAGCCGGCGATGGCCGCGCCGAGCGCGCGCAGGCTCGCGTGCTGCACGTCGTACGCTTCGTCGGCGCTTGCCGGGCGCAACGCGGGCGCGAGCGCATCGAGCGCGCCGTCGGCGCCGTTTGCGGTGCGCGCGGCGACCAGTTGCGCGGCGAGTTCGGCCGCCTTGTCCGTCACCGACGCCACGCTCATGCCGCCACCTTCAGCGCCGGCTTCGCGACGTGGCTCGTCAGATAGTCCATCGCGGCGCTCACGCCGCTGCCCTTCAACGCGACGCCGGACAGCTTCAGCCCCATCTCGCAGCCGGTCAGCCCGGCCATCAGCGTGAGGTCGTTGCACTCGCCGAGATGGCCGATGCGGAACATGCGGCCCTTCACCTTGCCGAGCCCGGTGCCGAGCGACAGGTCGAAGTGCTCGTAGATCGTCTTGCGTACCGCATCCGCGTCGACGCCTTCGGGCATCACGACGCCGGTCAGCACCGGCGAATAAACGGCCGGGTCGACGCACTGGATTTCGAGGCCCCAGGCGGTGACGGCCGCACGGCACGCCGCCGCGAGCCGCTGATGACGCGCGAACACCTGGTCGAGTCCTTCGCCGAGGATCATGTCGAGCGACTCGGCGAGGCCGTACAGCAGGTTCGTGTTCGGCGTGTACGGCCAGTAGCCCTGGCGATTCATCTCGATGATTTCGTCCCAGCCCCAGAACGCGCGCGGCAGCGTCGCCTGCCGGCTCGCGGCGCGCGCCTTTTCGGAGACCGCATTGAAGCTGATGCCGGGCGGCAGCATCAGGCCCTTCTGCGAGCCGGACACCGTGACGTCGACGCCCCATTCGTCATGCCGGTAGTCGGCGGACGCGAGCCCCGAGATCGTATCGACGAGCAGCAGCGCCGGATGGCCGGCCGCGTCGATCGCGCGGCGCACCGCGGCGATGTCCGACGTGACGCCGGTCGACGTCTCGTTGTGGACGACGCACACCGCCTTGATCGCATGGCCGGCGTCCTCGCGCAGACGCGCCTCGATCAGGTCCGGCTGCACGCCGCGACGCCAGCCCTCGATGCCGGGCAGTCCGAGAAATTCCGGCTTGAGCCCGAGGTTTTCCGCGAGCTTCTTCCACAGCGTCGCGAACTGGCCGGTCTCGTACATCAGCACGTGATCGCCGGGCGACAGCGTGTTCACGAGCGCCGCCTCCCACGCGCCGGTGCCCGACGCCGGATAGATCACGACCGGCTGCGTGGTCTTGAAGATTTTCTTGATGCCGTCCAGCACCTTCAGGCCCAGCGCGCCGAACTCGGGGCCGCGATGGTCGATCGTCGGATAGCTCATCGCGCGCAGAATGCGGTCGGGAACCGGGCTCGGCCCCGGAATCTGCAGGAAGTGACGGCCCGCCGGATGAAAGTCCAGTTTCAGCATGAAGCGCCCCTCGAATATGGCTGATTGATCGGCTGAGTAAGTCAAATGGAATTTTGCATTCAAAATACTCTAGTCCACGTTGAGCCGGATGAAAAGCGCTTGTTGCCGAAATAGCCCAGGGGAAAACCCGCCCGTGAGGCGCCGCCGGCGCGTTACGCTAAAATCCTGCGAACGGCAATGACCGAGGTTTCGAATGCAAAATGCAGACATTCCGGATGCGCAGCTTGCGCCCGCGCTGCCGAGAGTCGAACGGCAGCGGCTGCACGACACGGTGGTCGACCATTTGCGCAACTTCATCGTCGAGGGGTTGCTCGCGCCGGGCGTGAAGCTGAACGAACGCAAGCTGTGCGAAATGCTCGGCATTTCGCGCACGCCGCTGCGCGAGGCGCTGAAGGTGCTCGCGGCCGAAGGGCTGATCGACATCTCGCCGAATCGCGGCGCGAGCGTCGCGCGACTGGCCGATGCGGAGATCCGCGACATGTTCGAACTGATGAGCGGGCTCGAAGCGTTCGCGGGCGAACTCGCATGCGAGCGCATCACCGCCGCCGAACTCGCGGACATCAAGGCGCTGCACGCGGCGATGCTGATGTGCCGCGAGCAGAACGACCTGTCCGGTTACTACGCGCGCAATCACGCGATCCACGACCGCATCAACGCGGCCGCGCGCAACGCGGCGCTGCGTCAGACCTACGTGACGCTGAACCGGCGGCTACAGGCGCTGCGGTTCCGCTCGAACTTCCAGACCGGCAAATGGGACAGCGCGATCCGCGATCACGAAGCGATGATCCACGCGCTCGAAACGCGCGACGGACGGCAACTGTCGGCGATCCTGCGCTCGCACCTGCTGTCCAAACGCGATGCGGTGCTCGCCGAGCGCACGCTGTCGACCGTCGACGCGCCGCCGCCGCTGTCGCCGACTCCCGCCGATCCGGCGTAAGCCCCCGCCCGAATCGCCGCCGGCAGGACCACCCGGGTCCGTCGGCGTGCGCTGTTGTACGATCCTTCCTTTCGCGGTAGCAAGCCGGCGCCCGACCGGCCCGCATCACCGCATCATCGATCACACAGGAGACACCACGATGGAACAGGGACAGGTCGCGGCCGGCGCGCCGGGCCGATGGTACGACGGCGTGACGCCGATGCACTGGCGCGTGCTGCGCGCGAGCTTTCTCGGCTGGATCTTCGACGGCTATGAAGCGCTCGTGCTCGTGGTGGTGCTCGCCCCGATGCTGCACTCGGTGCTGTCCGTCACGCAGGCGGCCTCGACGCCGATCTACGCGGGCCTCGTGATCGGCATCACGCTGCTCGGCTGGGGCATCGGCGGGCTCGTCGGCGGCATCCTCGCGGATTACGTCGGACGCAAGCGGATGATGCTGTGGTCGGTATTCCTCTACGCGCTCTTTTCCGGCTTCACCGCGTTCTCGACCAGCATCGGGATGCTGTGCGCGCTGCGCTTCATCACCGGCCTCGCGATGGGCAGCGAATGGAGCACCGGCATCGCGCTTGTGTCCGAGACGTGGCCCGAGAACGCGCGCGCCAAGGGCGCGGGTTTTCTGCAATCGGGCTTCGGCTGGGGCACGCTGGCGGCCGCGGTGATCTGGTATGCGCTGTCGTCGGTGCAGCCGCTCGGCGGCGAAAGCTGGCGGCTGATGTTCGTGCTCGGCGCGGTGCCCGCGCTGTTCGTGCTGTACATCCGGCGCGGCGTCAACGAATCGGAAAAGTGGCAGCGCGCGGTGCGCGAAAAGCGCTGGCACGCGACCGATGCGCAGCCTGCCGCGGCCGCCGCGTCGTCGCGGCCGGACCGGCGCCCGTTCACGCTCGCGCAACTGTTCACCGAAAAGGAAGCCGCGCGGCGCACGCTGATCCTGCTCGTGCTGTCGATCGTCACGACAGTCGGCTGGTGGGCGATTTCAAGCTGGCTGCCGTCCTTCACCGTCGCGCTCGCGAAGGCGCAAGGACTCCGAAACGCCGTGTCGTGGGGTTCGCGCGTCTCGATCGTCTACACGATCGGCGCGATCGTCGCGTACATGATCGCCGGCTTCGTGATCGATGCGATCGGCCGCAAGACCTTTCTTTCGCTGACCTTCGTCGGCTCGCTCGCGGCGACCTTCGTCACGTACAAACTGACGTCGAGCGTCGAGGCGATGATGATCGTCGCGCCGATCAACGGCTTCTTCACGCTCGGCTGCGCGTACGTGTGGATGGCGATCTATCCGTGCGAACTGTTCACGAGCACCGTGCGCTCGACCGCGATCAGCTTCGTGTTCAACGCAGCGCGCCTGATCGCGTGGGTGTTCCCGATCATCGCCGGCACGATGATCAAGTCGTTCGGCGGCGTGCCGCAGGCGGCAATGGCAATGGGCTCGGTCTACGTGCTCGGGATCCTGCTGCCGTGGTTTCTGCCGGAAACACGCGGACACGGCATGCCGGATTGACGCGCGGTTACCGCGGCCGGCATCGCCGGCCAGCGGCAAGCGCGTCGTCACGCGCCCGTTCAGGCGCGCACCAGTTCCCCATCGCACAGACGCCACAAGCCGAGCGGGTTGCCGTCCTGCACCGCAGCCGGCAGCAGTTCCGCCGGCAGGTCCTGATAGCAGACCGGCCGCAGGAAACGCTCGATCGCCATCGTGCCGACCGACGTCGTCCGCGCGTCCGAGGTCGCCGGGAACGGGCCGCCGTGAACCATCGCGTGACACACCTCGACACCGGTCGGAAAGCCGTTCGCGAGAATCCGGCCGGCCTTGCGTTCGAGGACCGGCATCAGACGCGCGGCCATCGGATAGTCGGCCGGATCGATCTGCAGCGTCGCGGTCAGTTGTCCTTCCAGATGTTCGAGCACGTGCACGAGTTCGGCTTCGTCGCGGCACGCGACGATCAGCGAAGTCGGCCCGAAGATTTCGTCTTCGAGCGCCGGCGTGCCGATCAGCAACTCCGCCGCCGTGCGGAACAGCGCCGGACGCGCGCCGCACGACGCCGCGCTGTCGGCGCCTTGCGCGATCTGCTCGACGCCGGCCGTCTTCGCGCGCTGTTCGATGCCGCTGTCGTAAGCGGCTGCGATGCCGGCCGTCAGCATCGTCTGCGACGGCTTGCCCGCGAGCGCGGCCGCCGCGCTTTGCGCAAAGCGCTTCAGATCCGGCCCGTCGATCGCGAGCACGAGGCCCGGATTCGTGCAGAACTGGCCGACACCGAGCGTGAGCGAATCGACAAAGCCGGCCGCGATCGCGTCGCCGCGTGCGGCGAGCGCGGCCGGCAGCACGAGCGTCGGGTTGACGCTGCTCATTTCGGCATAGACCGGAATCGGCTCCTTGCGGCGCGCGGCGATCGCGGACAGCGCGAGGCCGCCGCGGCGCGAACCGGTGAAACCCACCGCCTTGATCGCCGGATGCGCGACGAGCGCCTCGCCGACCGCATTGCCCTCGCCGATCACGAGCGAGAACACGCCTTCGGGCAGCCCGACATCGGCGACCGCCTTCTGGATCGCGCGGCCGACCAGTTCGGACGTGCCGAGGTGCGCCGGGTGCGCCTTCACGACGACCGGGCAGCCGGCCGCGAGCGCCGACGCGGTGTCGCCGCCGGCGACCGAGAACGCGAGCGGGAAGTTGCTCGCGCCGAATACCGCGACCGGGCCGACCGGAATGCGCTGCGCGCGCAGGTCCGGGCGCGCCAGCGGCTTGCGCTCCGGCAGCGCGGAGTCGAGCACCGCGCCGAGCCAGCGGCCGTCGCGCACGACCGACGCGAACAGCTTCAACTGCCCGGCCGTGCGGCCGCGCTCGCCTTCGAGGCGCGGCTTTGGCAACGCCGACTCCTGATGCGCGCGCTCGATCAGCGCGTCGCCGAGCGCGGTGATGTTGTCCGCGATCGCTTCGAGAAAGCGCGCGCGGGTGTCGAGCGGCGCCGCGCGAAACGCGTCGAACGCCTCGCCGGCCAGCGTGCACGCGCGCTCGACCTCGGCCGTGCCGCCGACGCCGAACACCGGCTCAAGCTCCTGATTCAGCGCGGGCGCGAACGCGCGCACACTGCCCTGCGTGCCGCGTACCGCGGTTGCGCCCAGCAACATCTCTCCGGTGATCTGCATACCTGCTCCATCCATCGTGGAATCGTTTCGTCAGGCGCCGCGCCGGCGTGAGACCCCGGGGCGAGCGCCGAACGCGTGCCTTCGCGCGAGCCAGCCGCGCGCCGCGTTCGTCCTTTTCCGCGCGCCGTGGGACACGCGGATCAACGAGATGGTATCGCGTAAAGAGAAAGGCGTCGCAGGGCCGCCATGCATCGACGACGGCGGGCGCCGTCGTCGTCCGCTCGCCGGATCGCTCAGTACACGTCGCGCAGATAGCGCCGCTCGCGCGCAAGCCCGCTCACATACGCATCGGCGTCTTCGGCGTTCATCGCGCCGTGCTGCGCGGCGATCGACCTGAGCGCCGCATCGACGTCCTTCGCCATCCGGCTCGCGTCGCCGCACACGTACAGATGCGCGCCGTCCTGGAGCCACGCCCATAGCTGCGCGCCATGCTCGCGCATCCGGTCCTGCACGTAGACCTTGTCGCCCTGGTCGCGCGAGAACGCGAGATCCAGGCGCGTGAGCAGGCCGCTCGCGCGCATTTCGTCGAGTTCGTCGCGGTAGTAGAAATCGGTGTCCGCGTGCCGCTCGCCGAAAAACAACCAGTTGCGGCCGGTGTCGCCGCGCGCGCGCCGCTCGTGCAGGAAGCCGCGAAACGGCGCAATGCCGGTGCCCGGGCCGATCATCACGATCGGCGTGTCGGCGGCGCGCGGCGGACGAAAGTGCGGCGAGCGCTGCACGAACACCGGCACGTCGGCGTCCAGCGCGCGGTCCGCGAGGAATGTCGACGCGACGCCCTTGCGCCAGCGCCGGCCATTGCTGTAGCGCACCGTCGACACGGTCAGATGCACCTCGCCGCGATGCGCGTTCGGGCTCGACGCGATCGAATAAAGGCGCGGCTGCAGGCGCTTGAGCGTGCCGGCCAGTTCCTGCGCGGACAGCGACACCGGAAACTCGTGCAGCACGTCCGCCAGTTGCTGGCCCCACAGCCACTTTTTGAGGTCCGCCTTGCGTTCGTCGACGAGCAGGTCGCGCAGCGCGCCGTCGCGTGCGCGGGATGCGATCAGCGCGAGCGTTTCAGCCGACGGACGCGCGATCTCGTAGTGGCGCGCGAGCGCGTCGGCGACCCGCATCTCGCCGACGCCGTCGACGCGCACCGGCGCGTCGGCGTCGAGCCCGGCGAGCGCGACCAGTTCGTCGACCAGTTCCGGGCAGTTGACCGGCCACACGCCGAGCGCGTCGCCGGACTCGTATTCGATGCCGGTATCCGCGACCGCAAGCGCCACATGACGGGTTTCCTTCGTTGCGCCGTCGCGGTTCAGCCGCCGGTTCGACAGCAGACGGGCGGGCGCCGGGCGCGTTCGCGTCGGCGCGAGGCCCGACAGCGCGGGCAGTGCGCCGCCGGACGGTTCGGCGTGGCGCGCGGCGTCGTCCGCCGCGATGCTCGCGACGACGCGCGCGAGCCAGCCGTCGGCGTCGGCGACGAACTCCGTATCGCAGTCGACGCGCGCGACGAGACGGGTCGCGCCAAGCGCCTGCATCCGTGCGTCCAGCTGGCGCGCATGCGCGCAGAAGTCGTCGAAGTTGCGGTCGCCGAGACCAAGCACCGCATAGCGCACGCCGTCGATGCGCGGGGCCGACGGCGCGTTCAGCGCGGTCCAGAAATCGCGGCCGTTGTCCGGCGCATCGCCGTCGCCGAACGTGCTCGACATCAACAGCACGTACTGCGACTTGCCGAGCGTTTCCGGCGTGCAGTCGGCCATGCACGCGGTTCGCATTTCGAAGCCGGCCTCCATCAGCCGCGTCGCGTAGCGGTCGATCAGCGATTCGACGTTGCCGGTCTGCGACGCCCACAGCAGTGCGACCTTCGGACGGGTGCGGACGATGCGCAGTTCCGCGCCGTGCGCGCCGTCGCTCGCGGCGCCGCCGACGGCGGCATCGGCGACATGCACGGCGTCGGCACTGCCTGAACCGCGCGCGTACAGGCCGGCCAGCATGCCGTCGAGCCATAGCCGCGTCGCCGGCGGCAACGGCGCCGCGACCGGCAGCACCGGTGCGAACGGGACATCGCCCGGCTGACCGCCGCTGCGCAACGCATGCACGAAACCGGCCACGTACGCGCGCTCCGCATCGCTCAACACCGGCGGCGACGAAGGCAGTTGAAGCAGCGCGCCGAGCGCGTCGAGACCGGACATCGCAGACTCCGCAAGTGAGGCAGGCGCGCCGCGCGAACGCGCCGGCGCGGTGTCGGCGAGGTCGTCGCACTCGCGCGGCGCCGCCGCGACGCGGGTCAGCGCGACCGCGCAGCATTTCAGTTCGGGCTGCAGCGACAGCGGATCGGTCGCGTCGTGCGTGAGCGCGTTGATGCACAGGTCGTCACCGAACAGATCGTTCCAGTGCATCGGCGCGAAGCACGCGCCCGCGCGCACGCGATCGGTGACGACCGCCGGCAGCACCGCACGGCCGCGCCGCGAACGGATCTCGACGCTGTCGCCGTCGTCGACGCCGAGCGGCTTCGCATCGTCCGGATGAAGCTCGACGAACGGCGCCGGGTTCAGCCGGTTCAGCGTCGCGACCTTGCCGGTCTTGGTCATCGTGTGCCACTGATGCTGCACGCGGCCGGTGTTCAGCACGAACGGATAGTCGGCGTCCGGCAGTTCCGCCGGCAGCGCGTGCGGGCGCGCGAAAAACACCGCGCGGCCGTCGGGCGTCGGGAACGCGACGCGCGGACGGCTGCCGTCCGCGCGCGTGATCAGCGGCTGGCTCACGCCGTCGTTCAGATAGCGGACCGGATTGCGGTCCGACTTCGCGTGCGGCGCGCACGGCCATTGCAGCGGTGTCTCGCGCAGCTTCGCGTGGCTCGCGCCGCGCAGGTCGTAACCGGTCGCCGGGTTCGACGCGCGCACGATTTCGTCGAACACCTCGGCGGCCGATTCGTAGTCGAACGCGTCCGCATAGCCCATCTCGCAGGCGACGCGCGCGACGATCTGCCAGTCGGGCAGCGCGTCGCCGGGCGGCGTCACCGCGCGCTGCATCAGCGTCATGTTGCGCTCGGCGTTCACCATCACGCCGTCGGCCTCGGCCCACAGCGCGCCGGGCAGCAGAATGTCCGCGTGACGGTTGGTCTCGGTGTCGAGAAACGCGTCCTGCGCGATCACGAGTTCGGCGGCGCTCAACGCGTCGATCACCGTCTGCCGGTTCGGCACCGTCGCGACCGGATTGGTGCAGATGATCCAGCACGCCTTGATGTCGCCGGCCGCCATCCGCGTGAACAGTTCGACGGTGCCGCCGGCGCCCGCGTCGGCGCGCAGCGTGCCGCGCGGAATGCGCCACAGGTCCTCGACGAACGCGCGGTCGTCGCCGGCGACGAGCGAGCGCTGGCCCGGCAGTCCGGCGCCCATGTAGCCGACTTCGCGGCCGCCCATCGCGTTCGGCTGGCCGGTCAGCGAAAACGGGCCGCTGCCCGGCCGGCAGATCGCGCCGGTCGCGAGGTGCAGGTTGCACAGCGCGTTCGTCGACCACGTGCCGTGCGTGCTCTGGTTGATGCCCATCGTCCACAGGCTCATCCAGTTCGGCGCGTCGCCGATCCATCGCGCGGCCTCGCGCAGATCGTCCTCGGCGACCCCGGTGATCGCCGCGACCTTCGCCGGCGGGTAGTCGTCGAGGAACGCGGGCATCGCGTCCCAGCCGCGCGTGTGCTCGCGGATGAATGCGTCGTCGATGCGCCCGTTGCGCGCCAGCAGATGCAGCAGACCGTTCAGCAACGCGAGATCGGTGCCTGGCGCGATCTGCAGGAACAGGTGCGCCTTGTCGGCGGTCGCGGTGCGGCGCGGGTCGACGACGATCAGCTTCGCACCCGCCTTCACGCGGTCCATCATGCGCAGATACAGCACCGGATGACAGTCGGCCATGTTCGCGCCGGTCACGAAGAACAGATCCGTGCTGTCGAAATCCTGATACGAACCCGGCGGGCCGTCCGCGCCGAGCGACAGCTTGTAGCCGCTCGCGGCGCTCGCCATGCACAGGCGCGAATTCGCCTCGACGTGCGGCGTGCGGATGAAGCCCTTCGCGAGCTTGTTCACCAGATACTGCGCCTCGATCGACATCTGGCCCGACACGTAGAACGCGAGCGCGTCCGGCCCGTGCGTGTCGATCACGCCGCGCAGCCGGCGGGCGGTCGCGGAAATGGCGTCGGCCAGCGGCGCCGGCACCGGATCGGCGTCGCGCGTGCTGCGCATGAACGCCGTCTCCAGGCGGCCCGCGCGGCGCAGCGGCACGTGCGCGGACAGGCCCTTGGTGCACAGCCGTCCGAAGTTCGCCGGATGCTCGCTGTTGCCGGACACGCGCACCACTTCGTTGTCCTCGACGTGCAGCGTCATTCCGCAGCCGACGCCGCAGTACGGGCACGCGGTATCGACGCGGCGGCGATTCATGCTGCGCCGCCGTCGATCCGAACCATCACGTCGTCGCCGACGACGCGCGCCGCGTAGGCGGCCACCGACCAGCGCGGCTCTTCGAGACACTCGCCGGTACGCAGGTCGAAGTGATGCTTGTACAGCGGCGACGCGACGACCACGCGCGAGCCGAGGCTGCCGGTGAGCCCGCGCGACAGCACCGACGCGTGCGAGCGCGGATCGACGTTGTCGATCGCGAACACCTTCGCGTCGTGCGCGTCGATGCGAAACACCGCGACGTGCCGTCCGTGCACGAGCGCGCAGACGCCGGTGTCCGGCACGATGTCGTCATGGCGGCAGACGGCGATCCAGTCGCCATGGTTTTCCGGCGCGGCCGGCACGGTTCGTTCGTTCATCATGTTGCGGATTCCTTTGCACGAAGGGGATCGGGTCAGTCGATTTCGGCGAGCGTCGGCGCGGCCGGTTCGGTGGCGGCGGGGTCGGCCGCCTGCGCACGCACCGCCGCGTCGCGCTCGTCCACCGTCGCCGGCCGGATCTGGCCGCGTTCCTCGACGAAGCTCACCCGTTCGTCGCGCGCGTCGCTGTTGACGAAGTGGCGGAAGCGCCGGCGCGTGTCCGGATCGCTGACCGCCCGCTTCCATTCGCACTCGTACGTGTCGATCACGTGCTGCATCTCGCTTTCCAGTTCCGCCGCGATGCCGAGCCGGTCGTTCACGACCACGTCGATCAGGTAGTCGAGGCCGCCTTCGAGGTTTTCGCGCCATACGCTCGTGCGTTGCAGGCGGTCCGCGGTACGCACGTAGAACATCAGGAAGCGGTCGATATAGCGCTGAAGCGTCGCGTAATCGAGGTCGGACGCGAGCAGTTCCGCATGGCGCGGCTTCATCCCGCCGTTGCCGCACACGTACAGGTTCCAGCCCTTCTCGGTCGCGATCACGCCGACGTCCTTGCCCTGCGCCTCCGCACATTCGCGGGTGCAGCCCGACACCCCGAACTTGATCTTGTGCGGCGCGCGCAGGCCCTTGTAGCGGTTCTCCAGCGCAATCGCGACGCCGACCGAATCGCCGACCCCATAGCGACACCAGGTCGAGCCGACGCACGACTTCACGGTGCGCAGCGCCTTGCCGTACGCGTGGCCCGATTCGAAGCCGGCGTCGATCAGTTCTTCCCAGATCGACGGCAACTGCTCGACTCGCGCGCCGAACAGATCGACCCGCTGGCCGCCGGTAATCTTCGTATAGAGCCCGTACTTCTTCGCGACCTGGCCGACCGCGATCAGCCCTTCCGGAGTGACCTCGCCGCCCGGCATCCGCGGCACGACCGAATAGGTGCCGTCGCGCTGGATATTCGCGAGGTAGTAGTCGTTCGAGTCCTGGAGGCTCGCGTGCTCCTTCTTCAGCACGAATTCGTTCCAGCACGACGCGAGAATGCCCGCGACGGCCGGCTTGCAGATATCGCAGCCGAGACCGTTGCCGTGCTTCTTCAATAGTTCGCCGAAGGTCTTGATCCGGCCGACGCGCACGAGGTGATAAAGCTCCTCGCGCGAATAGGCGAAGTGCTCGCACAGGTGGTTGTTCACCGCGAGCCCCTGCTTTTTCATCTCCGCTTTCATGATGCTCGTGACGAGCGGCACGCAGCCGCCGCACGACGTGCCCGCGCAGGTCGCGTCCTTCAGCGCGCCGATCGCCGTCGCGCCGTTGCGCACCGCTTCGCACAACGCCCCTTTCGTCACGTTGTTGCACGAGCAGATCTGCGCGCCGTCCGGCAACGCGTCGGCGCCGAGCGCGGGCTTCGCGCTGCCGTCCGCCGGCGGCAGGATCAGCTGTTCGGGCGCGGCGGGCAGTTCGATGCGATTCAGCATCATCTGCAGCAGCGTGCCGTATTCGGCGGTATCTCCGACCATCACCGCACCGAGCAACTGCTTGCCGCATTCGGAGACGACGAGCTTCGTGTACACCTGGCGGCGGCCGTCGCTGTACTGGTAAGTGCGGCTGCCCGGCGTCCTGCCGTGCGCGTCGCCGATACTACCGACGTCCACGCCCATCAGCTTGAGCTTCGTGCTCAGGTCCGCGCCGGCGAACGTCGCCGATTCGCCCTGCAACTGCTTCGCGACCGTGCGCGCCATGTCGTAGCCCGGCGCGACGAGGCCGAAGGTCTGGCCGCGCCACGCCGCGCATTCGCCGATTGCGTAGATGTGCGGATCGCTCGTCAGGCACGCGTCGTCGATCGCGATGCCGCCGCGCGGCCCGATCTCCAGACCGCACGCGCGCGCGAGTTCGTCGCGCGGCCGGATGCCGGCCGAAAACACGATCATGTCGGTGTCGAGGTGCGTACCGTCAGCGAACTGCAGGCGATGCGCACCGCTTTCGCCGTCGACGATCGCGCGGGTTTCCTTGCCGGTGTGCACCCGCACGCCGAGCGCCTCGATTTTCGCGCGCAGCATCTGACCGCCGCCGTCGTCGATCTGCACGGCCATCAGACGCGGCGCGAATTCGACGACGTGGGTTTCGAGCCCCATGTCACGCAGCGCCTTCGCGCATTCGAGGCCGAGCAGCCCGCCGCCGATCACGACGCCCGCTTTCGCGTGCGCGCCGCGCGCCTTCATCGCTTCGAGATCCTCGATCGTGCGGTATACGAAGCAGCCGTCGCGCTGGCGGCCGTCGACCGGCGGCACGAACGGCGTTGAGCCGGTCGCGAACACAAGCCGGTCGTAGTCGAGCACGTCGCCGTTCGACAACGTGACCTTGCGCGCCGCGCGGTCGATCGCGACGGCCTTCGTGTCGAGCATCAGCGTGAGGCCGTCGCGATCGAGAAAGCCGGGCGCCACGAGCGACAGGTCGTCGGCGCTGCGACCGGAGAAGAACTCCGACAGATGCACGCGGTCGTACGCGGGCCGCGGCTCCTCGCACAGCACGGTGATCCGCAGCGCGCCGCCGGCTTGCGCGGCGACGCTTTCCAGGAACTTGTGGCCAACCATGCCGTGGCCGATGACGATGACGTTCATGACGGAGATTCGTCCCATTCGTGAGGTGCGGTTCGCGATGCCTCCCGGACAAAAAAAAGCGTCCGCGAACAGGTCCGAAGACCGGTCCGGGGACGCCTGTGTCCAGAAAGCCGTGATCAGAAAACGTAACGCGTGCTGCGTACAGCGCAATCGTCGTTGATTCGCCAGGCCCTGTTATGCAATGGCTGTGCCAGTGCGCGCGAATCGCGCGGCAAGCGTTGGCTGGCAACGGATCGGCGCGATCGCCGCCGGGTTCTCCGACGCCGCACGCATGCCGCTTCGCGAAGCGCGCACGCACATCGACGGTGCAGTGCAGCACAGTCGTCGTGCGCGAACGCGGCGTGGGAAGCCGTGCGCGGTCGCATGCGCGCCCCGCTGTCGGCACTGCCGGGCGGCAAACCGCAGGCTGGCGCGCATATTGCGTTGGACTGACCGGCACGCGGCAACGGCGCTGGCGTGCGCAACACGATTTCCCGAAGGCACCGCGTCGCGACGACGCGACGCCCGACGATCCACAAGGACAACGGCGTCCCCTGTCGAGCACGACAGTGGACGCCGTTTTCGTCCGCGCGCACGACGGGCATGCCGCGATGCGAACGGACACCACGATGACAACCGCTCCCCCCAATCACGCCGGCGCCGCCCGCGCAGCCGGCAAGGTCACGCTGCTCGGCGCGGGACCCGGCGACCCCGATCTGCTGACGATCCGCGCGGCGCGCGTGCTCGCGAGCGCCGACGTCGTGCTGCTCGACGACCTCGCGAACCCGGCACTCGCCGCGCTCGCGCCCGACGCGCGCGTGATCCACGTCGGCAAGCGCGGCGGCTGCCGCTCGACGCCGCAGGCGTTCATCGAGCGGCTGATGGTGCGCTACGCGCGCGCCGGACATCATGTGGTGCGCGTGAAAGGCGGCGATGCGCTGCTGTTTGGCCGCGCGGGCGAGGAACTCGCGGCGCTGAGAAGCGCGGGGATCGCGTTCGAGATCGTCAACGGCATTTCATCGGGCTTCGCGGCGGCGGCGGCGCTCGGCGTGTCGCTCACGCACCGCGACCACTGCCAGGGCGTCACGTTCGTGACCGCGCACCGGCGCGACCACAGCGAGCCGGACTGGGCCGCGCTCGCGGCGACCGGCACGACGCTCGCGATCTATATGGGGATGAGCCGCATCGACAGCCTTTGCGACGCGCTGCTGCGCGTGCTGCCGGCCGGCACGCCGGCCGCCGTCGTGCAGTCGGCGAGCACGCACGGCGAGCGCAGCGTGAGCGCCCCGCTGGAACAGATCGCGGCGGCCGCGCGCGACGCGGGGCTCGGCAGCCCGGCGGTGATCCTGGTCGGCGAGGCGATTGGCGAAGCGTGGGCGGGAACAGCCGCGCCGGCTGGCCTCGCGCAACGCGACGACGGACTGCGCCGCCGCGCGTAAGCCGACGGCGGCCGCCGACGCGCGACTTGAGCCGGGCGGCCCCGTTGAGATTGCCGTCGGCGGCGCGCGTGACAGGGCGTCGGCAAAAGGCCGCGCCGGTGCGCATTGCGCAACGCGACGACAGGCCATGCCGCCGCGCGTAAACGATCACGGCCCGGTCGTCGCGACCGGGCCGCATGAGTACCGGCGTCAGCGGCGTGCCCCAGTCAGAAGCCCGGCGCGATCGGATACGGCTCGGTATGGTCCTGCACGTCTTTGACGCCCGGGATGCGCTCGGCCGCGACGCGCACCGCCTGCACCGCTTCCATCGAGCGGAACACGCCCCACAGATGCACGACGCCGTCGCTGACGACGACGTTACGTCCCGCGAACGCCCACGGCCGCCCTTCGAGTTCCTTCATCAGCCGCTCGCGGATTTCACGGTCGGACGCCGACACGTTCAGCGCGTTGACCGCCGGGCTGCTCGCGAGCGCCTGCAACAGATTCGAACGACTGACGATTCCGGCCAGCCGGTGATCCTTCAACACAGGCACGCGCTTGATGCCGCGCGATTCGAGCAGCGTCGCGATCTCGGCCAGCGGCGTATCGACGTCGACGCTGATCACGTCGGGCGTCATCACGTCGGCGACGCGCTGCGCGTGGGACTTCACATACGCCTGCGCATTGCTGTCGGTGAAGAAGTCGAGCCACGACGTGCGGCGGGCGCCGTCGGTGCCGATCTCGACGCGCCGCAGCAGATCGCCTTCGCTGAGCACGCCGATCACGGTGCCGTCGGCGGCGACCACCGGCGCGCCGCTGATCCGGTGCTCGACGAACAGCTTCGCCGCATCGAGTACCGATATTTCCGGCGTGACGCTGATGACGTGAGTGGTCATGACATCCTGAGCGAGCATGATGGTCTCCCGGTAAGGCCCATGCCGCAGTGGCCGGGCCGCGTTGAACGACGAATGGACACAGCGAGCGTACGTTGCCGCGCGCTGCCGAGGTTGACGCAGGTCAAGCGGTTTCCGGGGCGGGCGACGGCCTGTCGTGCGGAGCGGATGCGTTTCGTGTGGCGGTGCACAACGCGAGGGCGAACCGGCGCGCGGGCGGCAACCTGTTGAACGCTAACAAAAAAAGGCCGGGGGTGGCTGCTGGGTGTGCTGGGCGCGATACGGCGCATCGGTTGCGCCCGAACATCAACAAAGGTTCGCGCTTCCTGATCGCGCTGCGGCGCCGGGGTCGCGTGACAGACAAGACGTAGCCAGTGTGTTGATAGAAAGCAATACGAAAAAGATCCGGCTAAAGAATAATCGCCCGATTCAAAACGGTGGCGTGTTCCACCCGCAGCGGTCCGCCGAGAAACCCAGGCAATAACCGCCAGGTCACAAATTATCGGCCTGTCCCATCGCATCTATCGATCAACCCCACCCTTCCTGTCCCATCCCCCAAAACAGCCCATCCCGTATTATTCCGCCGGAATCGCCATTGAAACAGGTCATCAGCACGCGCCACGGATCTTGTCGATCAGCCGAGCCGGAACGGCCTCGGCATCGGCACGATGACGCGCGCCTGCCGCTGGTCGTCGATCTGGACGGCACGCTGACCGCGACCGACACGCTCATCGAATCCATCGTCCGTCTCGTCAGACGCAATCCGGCCTGGCTGCTTCGTCTGCCGTGCTGGTTGGCCAGCGGCCCCGCGGCGTTCAAGGAACAGGTCGCGCGGCACGTGGACTTTCGCGCCGATGCGATTCCGTACCGGAGCGCTTTGCTCCGCTACGTCGAAGCCGAGAAACGCCACGGTACAAGAATCATTCTGGCAACCGCCGCGCACCGTTCGATCGCGCAGCAGGTGAGTTCGCACCTGGGTCTGTTCGACGACGTTATCGCGACGGAGCACGGCGTGAACCTCAAAGGCGCCGCCAAGCTCGCGCGCATCCGCTCGGTGGCCGGCGACGATTTCATCTATGCGGGCGACAGCAAGGCCGACCTGCCGATCTGGGCCGCCGCGCGGCGCGCGATTCTGGTAGGCGCCGCATCGGGCGTCGTCAGCACGGTGCGTCGGATCACTCACGTCGAGCGCGAGTTTCCGGCCGATCCGGCAGGCGTGCGCGTATGGCTCGGCGCGCTGCGCATCCACCAGTGGCTGAAGAACCTTCTGCTGTTCGTGCCGTTGCTGACCGCGTTCGCGTTCGCCGACATCGACGCGTGGCTCACGCTGCTGGTCGCGTTCGTGTCGCTGTCGTTCGGTGCGTCCGCAACGTATATCGCGAACGATCTCTGGGACCTCGACAACGACCGCCGTCATCCCCGCAAATGCGGACGTCCGTTCGCGAGCGGCGCGCTGCCCATTTCGAAGGGCGTGGCGGTCGCCGCGTGCCTGCTGTCGATATCGCTCGCGCTGGGCGGACTGGTTTCCGCGACGTTTCTGTCGTTCCTCGTTCTTTACCTCGTGCTGACCACGGTCTATAGCTGGAACCTGAAGTCACGCGTGCTGCTGGACGTCATCGTGCTGTCGTTGCTCTATACGCTGCGGGTCGTCGCGGGCTCGGTGACGGTGGGCATCCGCCTCAGCGGATGGCTGCTGATGTTTTCGGTCCTGACGTTTTTCAGCCTTGCGCTCGTCAAGCGCTGTGCCGAACTGGTTGCGACGCGCGAAATCGGACGTACCGCCGCCGCCGGCCGCGACTATCGCACCGACGACCTCGAAGTGCTGTGGCCGCTCGGCATCGGCGCGTCGCTGGCCGCGGTGGTGGTGTTCGGACTGTTTATCAATGCGCCGGAAACGCTGGTCCATTACACGCTGCCGCAACTGCTATGGCTGGTGCAGATCGGTCTCATCGATCTGTTCGGGCGGCTGTGGATCATGACCCGTCGCGGCGCGATGCACGACGATCCGATTGTTCACCTGCTGGAAAACCGCGGCAGTTTCCTCGCGATCGCCGCGATGCTTGCGCTGATGCTGGGCGCGCATTTCATTCCGTCCCCCGATTCTGTCCGATGACCGAAAAAAACACTCGCCGGCTGCTCGCATTCAGCCGGTTCGCCATCGTCTATGTGATGTTGCTCGTCTGTGCCGGCAATATTACGAACAGCGTTTTGCTGAAGTGGGGATTCCGCGACGATCACAAAGGCCACGTTGCGCAAAGCTATAGCCTGATCACGATGATGGACGGCGCCGCGCCGAAGCCGTACGTCTATCGTTCGGCGTTCCCGCAGGCAGCGAAGTGGCTGGTGGAGCAGGTCGGACCGCCGGTGCAGGACAGGTTATTCAAATCGATCGTACGCCACGACTCGCTGCACCGGTCGTATTTCTCCGACGCACCGGATGCGTATTGGACTCCGGTCACGGCGCTCGTCTACCACCTGACCTACATCGCCGTCGTGCTGGCAACGTTGATCGCACTGCTTTTCGTGTACCGGCTCGCGCGGCTGCACGGACTGGACTTCGGTCATTCGGTCGGCTTTCTCGCCGCGTTCAGCTTTCTCTATCCGCTGACGTTCCAACGCGGCGGCTATTACTACGATTTCTTCGAACTGGTCGGCACGCTTGGAGCCTGCTATTTCGTGCTCACGCGACGCATGCTGGTCTGTACGCTGCTGATCGCGATGTTTTCGCTGAACAAGGAAACGTTTTTTCTGGTGCCGCTCGCGCTGTTCTTCCTTCATGAATCCGGCGTTCCGATGTCACGACGTCTTGGCTGGCTGGCGCTGCAACTGGCGATCTGCGTCGCCGCGCGCGAGTTCATCATGAGCGGCTATGCGGCGAACAGCGGCGGCCTGGTCGAATTCCACCTGTGGGGCAACCTGTTGTTCTGGTCGAAACCGGCGTCGTGGCTGTCGTTCTACAACCTGATCGCCAAAGGCGTCTTCACGCCGAGTCTTCAAAATCCGCTGATGCTGGTGCCGCTTGCGGTGTTTTTCCGGGCCGCGTGGCGTCGCACGCCGGCACGGTATCGCCGATATTTTTTCGCGGCCTTTCTGCCGACGGCGCTGCTGTTCCAGTTGTTCGGCTTCGCCGATGAGACACGTAACTTTTCGGTGGTTTTCCCCGCGATCGTGCTGATCGCGTTGCACGGCGCACACCGGTTCACCGAAATATTCGAACTGCGGACAGCCGTGCCGAAACGATCCGGTGCGTTCGACGCCGACAAGGTCGACCGGCTGCCGCAATGAACTGGATCATGATTGCGACAAGCGGACTGTTCGGCGGCGTGGCCAGTCTGCTGCTCCGTCTTGCCGCGCTGCGCGGCGAGCAGACGACCATGCTCGCATGGATGCCGTGGATCCTGCGCGGTGCGGCCGCTGGATCCTATGGCATCGGCTTCGTTCTGTATGCGCTGGCGCTGCGCCGGGCCACGCCCGCGACCGCGTATCCGCTGATGGTCGCCGTATCGATTCTCGTCGTGCTGACGTTCACCGCATGGCATGAACACGCGCTGCGGCCGTCGCAGATGATCGGTGCGGCGTTCATCCTGTCGGGCGTCTATCTGATCGTCAGAACGGCGTAGGCGGACACGCATAAATGGCAAGGTCGCATGGAAATCTGAGGCAGGCGACGCCGCGCAGCGTCGATGAACCTGGAGCGGACGTGGGACCGGCGACAACGCCGTTGGTTTCGCTCGTCGTCCCGTTTTACAACGAGGCGCCGATCGTCGGCGCGTTCTTCGATGCGGTGGTCCCGGTCCTGCGCGGCATTTCGCATGCCGACTATGAAATCGTCTGCGTGAACGACGGCAGTACCGATTCGACGCTCGACCAACTGCTTGCCGCCTGCGAAGCCGACTGCCGCATCCGGGTCGTCGACCTGTCGCGCAACTTCGGCAAGGAAGCGGCGCTCACGGCCGGCCTCGACGAAGCCGAAGGCGCGGCGGTGATTCCGTTCGACGCGGACCTTCAGGATCCACCCGAAGTCATCCCGAGACTGGTGGCGCGATGGCGGGAAGGATACGACGTCGTACTCGCGAAGCGCGTCGACCGCCGCACCGACACCTATGCGAAACGGCGAACCGCCGCACTTTTCTATCGCGTGCACAACGCCATCGCCGACATCGTGCTTCCGGAAAATGCCGGCGATTTCCGCCTGATGTCGCGGCAGGTGGTCGAGTCCCTGAAGCAGTTGCCGGAAAACCGGCGGTTCATGAAGGGATTGTTCGCGTGGGTCGGCTTTCCGACGGCTCAGGTCGAGTACGTCCGGCACCCGCGCATCGGCGGAAAGAGCAAGTTCTCCGGCTGGAAGCTCTGGAACCTCGCGCTGGAGGGACTGACGAGCTTCAGCACGCTGCCGCTGCGGATCTCGACCTATGTCGGCGGGATCACCGCCGTTTCCGCCGTCTGCTACGCGGCTTATCTGATCGTGCGCACCTGGCTGCACGGCATCGACGTTCCCGGCTATGCGTCGCTGATTACCGCCGTGCTGTTTCTCGGCGGTATGCAACTCGTCGGCATTGGCGTGATCGGCGAGTACGTGGGCCGCATTTACATGGAATCGAAACGTCGTCCGGTTTATATCGTGCGACGGACCTATCGGGCGGAGCGTCCGGGACGCGACGGGCGATGCTGAGATTGGCCGGCTACGCGTGCGTCGGCGCGACGGGTACCGCGATTCAGTACCTGGTGCTCGGGACGCTGGTGCGAACGCATGTGCTGGGCGTCGTCGCGGCATCGTGCGTCGGCGCGCTGTGCGGCGCGATCGTCAATTACGGTCTCAACTATCGATTCACGTTTCGCAACGCGCCGCCGCACCGGACGGCCGCGCCACGCTTTGTTCTGGTCGCCGCGGCGGCGCTCGGCCTGAACGGCGCGCTGATGTTCGTGCTCACGCATTGGACACCGCTGCCATGGCTGCCCGCTCAATGCATAACGACAGCGTGCGTGCTGCTGCTGACCTACACCGCCAGTTCCGTCTGGACGTTCCGGGCTCGACGGACATGAACACCGGCATCCGTTCGCGCCCTTCCCTGGGCTCGCTCACCGAACCCGACAGTCTGCGCCTGCTGGCGCTGCTGCCCGTTCATGCCGTTGTGTGGACGCTCGCCGCCTGGCTTGCGCGAGGCAATCTCGACACCCAGGGCGACATGATCGAGAACTACGTGTGGGGGATCGAATGGCAGGCTGGCTACGCGAAGCATCCGCCGCTCTTTGCGTGGATCACCGCCGCGTGGTTCCGGTGGTTTCCGCACGTCGATATCGCGTACTTCGGGCTGTCGGCGTTCAATGCGATGATCGGACTGCTCGGCATCGTCGCACTGGCCTGTCGTTTTCTGCCTCGCCGGCTGGCGGTCGTCGCCGGGCTCGCGATGGCGGTGTCGCCGCTCTATTCGAATCTCGCGATCAAGTTCAACGCGAATGCGGTCCTGCTGTCGGTCTGGCCGTGGACCGCTTACTTCTTCGTGCGCTTCATGCAGACGGGCGGATGGCGTTCCGCGCTTGCGCTCGGTGCACTGGGCGCCGCCGCCGTGCTCGGCAAGTATTTCTCCGTCGTGCTGCTCGTCGCGCTTGTCATCGCGTCGTTGGCGCGGCCCGCCTGGCGCGCGCGGTGGTGCCGCTGGCCGGCGCTGCTCGTGATCGGCGCGGGGATAGTCGTGCTGCTGCCGCATATCCGCTGGCTGGTCGACCATCGTTTCATGACCTTCGGCTATGCGGAGCAACGCACCGGCGGCACCTTCATGGCCGCGCTCGGGCGATTCGGCATCTACACGCTCGCGCAGATCGGCTATCTGTTGCCGAGCTTCGGTTTCATCGTCCTTCTCGTGCGCGCGCGTCGGCGGCAGGCGGCGAAATGGATGGCGTTGAGCTACGTCAGGCCGTCGCTGTGTCCGGACCTGTGGTGGCTCGCGCTCGGTCCGCTGCTGGTCGTCGGCATGGTCGCCATCGCGGCGAGCACCCAGATGGCGTCGGTCTGGGGCATGGCCGAGTGGTTCGCGCTCGCGCCGTTATGGCTGGTAGTCCTCCATCGACAAGGGCTGGTCGTGCAGGTACCGCGTGCCGCGCGCGTGTCGATCGTGTACTGGGTGCTGGTGCTGATCGGAGCGGCGGTGGCGGGCTATGTCGGCGCGCTGCGCGATACCGACGATGCCGCCGAACCGCTTGCCGAACTGGCACGGCTTGCCGCCTCCGCGTGGCAACAGCATGCGAACGGCCACATTCCGATCGTCTCCGGCGCGCCGCATGACGCGCAGTCGATCGCGTTCTACAGCGGTAGCGCCACGCGCTACTGGGACATGGCCGCTCCGCAGACCACACCGTGGCTGCGGAGCGACGACGTGAGACGCGACGGCGCACTCATCGTCTGTCCGCGCGGTGATTTCGCGTGCATCGCTGCGGCTGAAGCATTCAGCGAGGTCCAGCCGCTTGCGCTCGACATCCGCCGGCGCGCGTGGGGACGAACGCTTCCGGCACGGCAGTACCTGATCTATCTGATACGCCCTTCGCCGATGACCACCGAACCGGCAGCCGGCGTGCAACGTCGCGCACCGCCACCGATCAACACATGGCCGGCCACGCCTGATCAAACCGCGCCGTCCGCCGACACCACCGCGCCGCCGGCGACCGTCTCCTGGACTGCGGCCGACTCCGGCATCGCCCGTTCGAGCCAGCGCGTGCGCAGCGCGACGACGAGCACGAATGCGAGCGCCGCGATCGCACCGAAGGTCGCGAAACCCATCTGGTAACTGCCCGTCGATTCGCGCGCGATACCCATCACGACCGGCAGATAGAAGCCGCCGATGCCGCCGGCCGCGCCGACGATCCCCGACATCAGTCCGGTGCGGCCCTTCCAGCGCTGCGGCACGAGCTGGAACGTCGCGCCGTTGCCGAGCCCGAAACACAGATACGTGACCAGCAGCAGCGCGATGCCGGCCGACAGCGGCGGCATCCACGCGGCGAACGCGAAGTCGCACGCGGAGATGCCCGCGAGCAGCAGCACGAGCGCGCGCACACCGGTGATCCGGTCCGCGACCAGTCCGCCGAGCGGCCTGACCATCGCGCCGATGCACGCCAGCAGCGACATGAACAGACCCGCTTCGAGCTTCGGTACCTGGTATAGCGAAATAAGCAGCGTCGACACATACGACGACATTCCGACGAAGCCGCCGAACGTGATGCTGTAGACGAGCATCACGACCCACGTATCGCGTTCGGCGAGCACCGCGCGATAGTGGCGCGGCAGCACGGCGATCGCCAGCAGTGCGCCGAGCACCGGCAGCAGCAGCACACCGGTCCTGCCCGCGCCGAACACGCCGCCGTGCACCGCCAGCACCAGCGCGACGAGTCCGCCGAGCGTCACGCAAAGGCCGGTGAGCGCGCGCGGCGCACTGCCCGCCTTCGGCGACCGGTCCTTCGCGAAGAAGAACAGCGCGAGCGCGGCGATGCCGAGCAGCGGCAGCGCCGCCGCAGCGGCGCGGGTCCAGCCGAAGTGGTCGGCGATCGACGGGAACAGGAAGCCGTCGAGCACCGCGCCGATATTGCCGGCCGCGGCCAGCCCGAGCACGAGGCCCTGCACTTTCGGCGGATAGTTGCTGCCCGCCATCGGCAGGGCGACCGCGAAGCTCGCGCCGCCGACGCCGAGAAACACGCCGAGCACGAGCAGCAGCGTGTACGACGGCGCGGCCGGCGTCAGCAGCAACACGATCGACGGCACCGCCGACAACGCGACGCCGGCGAGCGCGATGCGCCGGCCGTCGAACGCCTGATACAGGTTGCCGAGCGTCACGCGCAGCACCGCCGCCGCGAGCACCGGCACCGCGACGAGAAAGCCCTGCTCGGCCGGCGACATCGCGATGTCCTTGCCGATGAACGGCGCGAGCGGGCCGAACATCACCCAGACGGTGAAGCCGGTGTCGAAGTACAGGAAGCACGCGAGCAATGCACGCCAGTTGCCGCTCGCCAGTGTGTTCAGGAGGTTTTTCATGAGTGCTCTCGCCGATGCCAAAAAAAAGCGTCCCGGAGCGCACTCGACGCCGATCGCTGCCGATCGACGCGGGTTCGCTCCGGGACGCCGTTGCCCCGCTCGCCGCCCGTCTGCCCAGGCGGAGGAAATGGTCGCTGCTTGCATTACATCGGGACCGCCGTTGGTCCCGGCGCGATACAAGGCAATAGCCGTGCCATCCGTCATCGAACAGGCTCGACGCAAGGCGCACACACGCGGGTGGCGGCGCGCGAATGCCCGCCGCTGACGCGTCGGCCGTCGCCCGGGCGCGGGACGAACGCGGCCGCCGCACGCGCGCAACGACCGCCGTCGCCGCCCGTTGCACCGCCTGCCACGAAGCGCGATGGCGCAGTGCAGCACCGCGGTAGTGCGTCGCGGCACTGTCGTCGTGCGACGGCTGCTGCGCCGCTCGCCGACGCGGCGTTGCGCGGCCCTGGCCTGGATATTGCAATTCACCGTGTGCGCCGGCAACGGAGCCCGCGCGGTTTTACGAACGAAACCCGGATCGTCGACAACGGTGTCTGCTCGCGCGAGATCGCGCGGCGGACACCGTTTCTGTTTTCAACGCCTCAGCGTCGCCATGCCCCTTCACTCGCCACCGACCCGACTGCGCGTGCTGCTCGTCACCGACACGGCCAAGCCGATCGGCGAGCTTCGCGACGCGCTTGCGCGCCTCGGCTACGACATGCTGAGCGAGGTCGCGGCGCCGGGCGCGCTGCCGCGCACCGTCGAGGAACAGCGCCCGGACGTGGTGATCATCGACACCGATTCGCCGTCGCGCGACACGCTCGAACAACTCGCGGTGATGAACGAGCACGCGCCGCGTCCGGTGCTGATGTTCAGCAGCGATCCGGACCAGCAGCGCATCCGCGACGCGGTGCGCGCGGGCGTCAGCGCCTACCTCGTCGAAGGGCTCGACGCCGGCCGGCTCGCACCGATCCTCGAAGTCGCGCTCGCGCGCTTCTCGCACGAAGCACAGTTGCGCAAGCGGCTCGCGGACGCCGAAACGGAACTCGCGAACCGCAAGGTGATCGACGACGCGAAACGTCTGCTGATGGAACGACGCGGGCTGCCCGAACAGGAAGCCTATGCACTGCTGCGCAGGCACGCCATGGACCACGGAATGAAGATCGTCGACGTCGCGCGCCAGTTCTTGCGGCTCGCGCAGCGATGACGCCACTGCCTATCATGAACACACCCGCCTCTCACCCGTCCGTGTCGACGCCGGAACTGCGCCACCTTCGCCTCGGCTTCGTGTCGCTGACCGACGCCGCGCCGCCCGTCGTGGCGAAGACGCTCGAATTCGGCCATCGCTACGGCCTCACGCTCGAACTGTGCCGGCAACCGTCCTGGGCCGGCATCCGCGACAAGCTGCTGTGCGGCGAGATCGACGCCGCGCATGCGCTGTACGGCCTCGTGTACGGCGTGCAGCTCGGCATCGGCGGCCCGCATGCGGACATGGCCGTGCTGATGGTGCTGAACCGCAACGGCCAGGCGATCACGCTGTCGCCGCGGCTCGCGGACCTGATCGCGGCGGGCCATCGCGTGAAAGACGCCTTCGCGACGCTCGGCCGCCCGCCGGTGCTCGCGCAGACGTTCCCGACCGGCACGCACGCGATGTGGCTGTACTACTGGCTCGCGGCGAACGGCGTGCATCCGCTCGCGGACGTGAAAAGCGTCGTGCTGCCGCCGCCCGACATGGCGGCCGCGCTCGCGTCCGGCGAACTCGATGGCTTTTGCGCGGGCGAGCCGTGGCACGCGGTTGCCGAATCGCTCGGCGTCGGCCGCGTCGTCACCTATACGAGCGAGGTCTGGCCGGATCACCCGGAGAAGGTGCTCGCGTGTCGGCGCGATTTCGCGACGCGCCATCCGCATACTGCGCGCGCGCTCGTCGCGACGATGCTCGAAGCGTGCCGCTGGCTCGACGAAGATCCGCGGCATCGTGCGAGCGCCGCGAAGTGGCTCGCAGCGGACGACGTGACCGGCGTCGCGCCCGAACGCATTGCGCCGCGCCTGCTCGGCGACACCGGCGGCACGCGCGCGCGCCCGATTGCGTTCTTCGATCACGGTGACGTGAACTATCCGCGTCCGTCCGACGGCAGGTGGTTTATTTCGCAGTATCGCCGCTGGGGACTCTACGACGGCGACGCGCGCGACGACGCGGCGATTGCCGACGCGGTCAATCAGACGTCGCTGTATCGCGACGCGGCCGCGTCGCTCGGCATCGCGGTGCCGGACGACGACGCGACACCCGTGGCGCGCTTGTGCGACGGCGCGGTGTGGCCCGCTGCGTAATGGCGTGCGGTGCCGCGAAGGCCGTTGTCGGCGCAACTTCGATGCAACCTCGACGCAACGTCGTCGCAAGCTCGCCGGCGGATCGGCCGTCTACGGCAGCCGGTCGTCCTCGCGCCGCCGCCGCTCCAGTTCCGCCTGGGTGCGTTGCAGCGCTTGTGCAACGACCGCCTCGTCGGGCAACACCATCTGGTATTCGGCGGCCAGCACCTTGTTCGGCAGGTTTTCGAGCGCGTAATGCGCTTCGGCCGCGCCCTTCTCCGCGCACAGAATCAGGCCGACCGGCGGATTCTCGCCGGGTTTCATCCAGTGCTCGCGCGCATAGTTCAGATACAGATGCATCTGTCCGGCGTCCGCATAGCTGAAACGGCCGACCTTCAGATCGATCACGACGAGACAACGCAGCCGTCGATGGAAGAACAGCAGGTCGATCCTGAACCATGAATCGTCGATACGCAAACGGCGCTGCCGCCCGACGAACGCGAAGTCATCGCCGAGTTCGAGCAGGAAGTCGGTCAGGTGTTCGATCAGCGCGGCTTCGAGGTCCGACTCCGAATACTCGTCTTTCAGGTCGAGGAATTCGAGCACGAACGGATCGCGGATCGCTTCTTCGGGCGTCGGCGCGTCGCCGGGCTGCGGGTCCGCGGCCTTTTTCAGCAACGCCGCCTTGTTGCGCGACAGCGCGAGCCGCTCGTAAAGCTGGCTGCCGATCTGGCGATCGAGCTGACGCACCGACCATCCTTCGCGCAACGCCTCCGCTTCGTAGAACGCGCGGGCGGCCGCCGAGCGCACCGACAGCAGACGAACGTAAGCGGACCACGGCAACGGAAAGCGCGCGGCCAGGGTTCTGTAATCGGGAATGGCGGCCGGCGCGCCGGCGGCATCGGCCGGCAGGAATTCGCCAGACGGCGTCTGGCGATTGTCGGCATCGGGGTGCACCTCGGGGTCGCCGTCGGCGGATTGACCAGACGGTGTCTGGCAGATTGCCTGGGCGGGCCATGCGAGGTAGAACGCCCGCATGTTGACGAGATTGGCGCGGCTAAAGCCGCGCCCGAAACGACCGGCGAGATCGGCGGCGAGGCGCGTGAGCAGCGCTTCGCCGTAAGCGGCGCGCTGCTCGCCGCGCTGCTCGACCGTCACGATGCGACGGCCGATCTCCCAGTACGCGGCCGTCATGACGGCGTTGACGCTGCGGGCCGCGGCGAGTCTTGCGGACTCCACCACGCTGACGATGCCGCCATGCAATCCCGCGTAAGCGTCCGCCGTGACGACGGACTTCTTCGTCATGACGCGTTGACGGCGTCCTTGAAAGCCTTGCCGGCGGTGAATTTCACCGTCTTCGCGGCAGCGATCTGGATCTCCGCGCCGGTCGCCGGATTGCGGCCGACACGCGCGGCGCGCTGGCCGGTCGAGAACGAACCGAAGCCGACCAGTTGCACCGAATCGCCGGACGTGACAGCGCGGGTGACCGCTTCCAGAATCGCGTCGATCGTCGCGCCGGTGGCCGCCTTGGTGTCGCCCGTGCTGGCGGCGACGGCGTCAATGAGTTCCTGTTTGTTCATCTGCTACCCATGTGAAGTTGACGAAACGTGCATACCCTACCGCACACGGGCCAAACAGGCAAATCGGCGTGACGCGCGCGGAGCGCCGTCCGGCGGGCCGGATCGGCCGTTTCCGGAAAATCGCAAGCCCGTTCGCGCCCGCGAGTCGGCACGCGCCGCGCCGGCGGCAAAACCCGCCATCGTAGCGCACTGCGCACGACGCCCGCCGTTTCGCCGGGAAGCGCACCGAGCGCGGCGCGCGAAGGATCAGAACAACTGGTCCCGAACCGCCGCGAGACTCGCCCACTTGACCGTGCTGACGAAGGTGCGTCCGTTCAGATCGACCGACTCGATCATCACGCGCTGGCCGCGCGCTTCCGCGAGCACGCGCACGACGCGATCGCGATAGCGCATCAGCGCGCCGATGTCCGGGCAGACCGGTCGAACCCGCTTGCGCGCCAACGCGCCCGGCCGCTGTTTTGCGGGAAGGTTCGCCATCGTGCTAGCGCCCCGAGCGCGGGCCGGACCCGCCGGTCTTGAACTGGCGCGTCGTTCGTGGTGCCGCTGTCGGTTGCGTGCCTTTGCTATTCGTCGTGACCTTCGCCTGTCCGGCTTCTTCTTTCGCTTGTGCGGCCTGTGCGGCTTGTGCGGCTTGTGCGGCTTTTTTCGCGCCGGCCGTGCCGCGCTTTCCCGGCGCCGGACGCTCGCGCGACGCGCCGCGCGGGGCACCCGCCGCCTCGGTCCGGTCGCGCCACGCGTTCACTTCGCGCGCGTACGCGGCGTTCGTCTCGCGCATCGCTTCCAGTTGCCCTTCCAGGGTGCCGTTCCGGTGACGCAGGTCGCCTAGCTGCTGGTGCAGCGCCTGCAGTTCCGCGCGCGCGGCGGCCAGCGCGTGCGTCGCCGCGTCGGCGTCGCGTTGCAGCCGCGCGCTCGCCGCCCGTTCGCGCTCGACTTCGAGCGCCACGCGCTTTTCGACGGCCTGCGCCTGCACCAACGCGGCGTCGGTATCGCGCAAACGCTCCCGAAGCAGCGCCAGTTCGCCGTCGAGCGCGCCGCGCGCCGCTTCGGCCGACGCCAGCGACTGCTCCAGTTCATGAATTCGCACCTGCGCGCTCAGCAACGCGGTCGTCCGCTGTTCGAGCGCAGTCTCGGTGCGCGCGAGATCCGCGCCGAGCTTCGCCACCGATTGCTGCGCGTCGCGCCGCTCCGCTTCGACGTCCGCGCGCAATCCGTCGAGCGCCGCGTTCGCGGCCGCGCTTGCGCGCGACCACAGCGTTGCGACGAGTTCGCCGGCCGCCTGCCGCACCTCCGCCGGCAGGTCGGGATGCTCGATGCGCACGCGGCTCTTTTCGCGCAGTTCGGCCCAGAACTCGGACAGCACCGCGGTCGGCGTACCCATGCTGCCGCGATGCACGAGTTGATAAAGACGATTGGCCGTCGGCGTGATGCCGAAGCGGAAGAACAGCAGTGCGCAGACCTCGCGATAGAGGTCGCGCGTCTTCGGGAAGTCGGCTTTCAGACGCTCGACTTCGGCGGCGAGGCGGGCGTCATCGGAGACGGGAGCGGTGGTCATTGGCAGAGCCGAGACGAACGATTTTTAGATATTACTACGTAATTCGCCAAATCTCTACCAACACAGCGTGCACTATACGACCCTCATGCGCACCGCGACGGCGCGGCACGACGGAAAAACGGCGTGAGCGGAGACGGCCGCGCCCGCCGCATCGCAGCCCCGTGCCGGCGGAACGTCACCCGCTCGCGGGAACGTGCGTTGCGTGAAAGCGATGGCCTCTCCGTCCCCCGCTGAAAAGGAGTTCGCCATGTTCCCGTCCGCCACCGCCCCGCTCGCGCCCGTTCGCGCACACTCGAACGACCCCGACGACACCGATACGCCGGACATCCCCGCCGAACCGGAAACGCCGGGAGAAGAAAACCCGCCGGGACTGCCCGAACTGCCCGACCCGACCGAAGTCGGCGAGGACGGCTGACGCGTCACAAGCGCGTGCCGACGGCCATCGCGACGTTCGGTTCGACGTCCTGCGGTTCTTTCCTGAACGGTATGGCCACGTACGGCGACGCCGGCACGTTCGCGACGTGCCGGCCGGCACATTTACGGCCTCACAGCGGGCCGAGGTCGGCGAATGCGCCGACCGGCGCACGACTGACGCAATAACGTTGCTTACGCAACCATTCGTCGGCATCAAGATATCAAAAAACCCGCGCGCCCCTTCGGGCCGCGCGGGTTTTTCGCAACGTCTCGCCTACGTCGTCAGACCGGCGCGTCTCCCGCTCCGGCGCTGCCGAGTTCCGCGCCGGTTTCCGGGTCGCTGGTCGGGTCCGACATCAGGCGCTGCTTCATCGCGTCGAGCGCCGCGCTCTGGTCGGGCTCCAGGTCCACCGACGCGGTGCCGTCGCCACCGTCGGCCGCCAGCGGCGGGTCCTCGACCAGCGTGAGCCCTTCGCCCTGGTTCCACGGGCCCTTCATCGGCGGCGCACCGTGCGACATCTTGAAGTACAGGTCCGCGAACTCGGGGTTCGGCGGGGCCTTCCCCGGCGGGAAGTTCGGGCTGATCGCATAAAGCGCCTTCTCGAACGACTTCTGGTGCGATACCTCGCGCGTCATCAGGAAGCCGAGCGCGTCGCGCACGCCCGGATCGTCCGTCACGTTGATCAGCCGTTCGTAGATGATCTTCGCGCGCGCCTCGGCCGCGATGTTCGAGCGCAGGTCCGCGGTCGGCTCGCCGATCGTGTCGATGTACGCGGCGGTCCACGGCACGCCTGCCGAGTTCGTCAACGGCGTGCCGGCGCCGTACAGCAGTTGCGTCACATGACTGTCGTTGCCCGGGCCGTTCAGCTTGCGGTAGAGATCGGCCTCGGCGTCGACCGCCTCGGCGAGTTCGCCCTTCGCACCCCGGTTCAGCATCGCGACGATCGAGCCGATCACCTCGAGGTGACTGAGTTCCTCGGTCGCAATGTCGTACAGCATGTCCTTGCGGCCGGGGTCCTCTTCGTTGATCGCCTGGGTGAAGTAACGCATCGCGGCGGCCAGTTCGCCCTGCGGGCCGCCGAACTGTTCGAGCAGCAGATTCGCGAGACCGGGATCGGTCACGCCGACGCGCACGGTGTACTGCAAACGCTTGTTGTGTACGAACATGGATCGCTCCTTGTTGCGGATGGGGATGAGCCGACATGGCCCCTCACCAAACGCAACGGCTGTTCCCGGAGCGGCGCGGCGGCCGGCCGCTCAGTGGCCGCTCAGTGGCCGGCCGCCGGTTTCGGCGCGGGCAGCGTCGGATTCTCCGGCTGCGTGTAGCGCTCGGTGATCGCGTCGCACAGCCGCGCGCGGCTCTCGTCGGCGGGCGCGTCCGCATGCGCTTCGATTTCGCGCGCCGCCTCGGCGAGATCGTCGTCGCCGATCACGTCAGCAAACCAGCGCGAATAGTCGCCGTGCGCGAGATGGAAACGCCACGTGTCGTCATCGACGCCCTGCGCGAGTTCGATAAAAAGCGTCAGGTTGTGCGCGCGCAGATTCAGCTTGCGCTCGGGCCCGCGGAAATAGAAGCTGCGCTCCGGAATCAGCAGCCCTTCCGCGTACTTGCGCACGTGGCGCCGATGCTCGCCGCGGCCGCTGGCCGGCGTGACGACGCGCGGCCCCGGCACCTCGGCGCCGGGCTGCCATAGCAGCATCTGGCCGTGCTGCGGCGTCGGCACGCCGTCGCAGCACGGCGTCGGCAGATCGCGCCGGGCCGCGAACGCGGCGAGCGTCGCGCACGCGTCCTCGCCCGCCGCGAGCACCGCGTCGGTCTGCGCGAGCAGCGCACTCGCGAGCGAGTCGGGATGCGGCGTGACGACGAGCGCGGTGTCGAAGTACGCCGGCAGCACGCTCGCCGCCGCGTCCCACTGCGCGGGCAGCAGATGATGCGCCTCTTCGACGACGACCCAGTGAGGCCGCCCGGTCTGCGCGCGTAACTTCTGCAACGACGGTAGCAGTTCTGCGCAAAAGCGCGGGCGGTCGGCGGCGGGCACGCGCATCAGGTTCGCGACGACGTTCTGGCGCGACGAGCGCAACACGCCGACCACATCGTCGACGCCCGGCGCGGACGACGCGTCGCCGAGCGACACAGTGCAGGCCGCGCCCTCATGGTCGCCTTCCGGATCGATCACGCAGAACTGGTATTGCGCGGCGGCGAGCCGTTCGAGGAAACCGCGCGTCATCTTCGACTTGCCGCTCGACGACGGCCCGGTCACGAGCATCACGGTGCCGTACGGTGCGATGCGGACCTCGGCACCGGATGCGTCGTCGCGGCCGATCAGCAGTTCCCGGCGACGCACCGCACGGTCCGCGAGATCGTTGCCGATGAGTTCGTCGATCAGTTCGATAACGCCCGCGCCGGCAACGGCGTCGGTCACGATGTCCGCGTGCTCGCGCAGCGACGGCACCGCATTCGCCACGGCGACGCCGCATTCGCAGACGTCGACGAGCGGATGATCGTTCTCGCCGTCGCCGACGCCGACCGCGTTGTGCGTCGACAGGCCGAGTTCGTCGAGCGCCGCGACGAGCCCGCTCGCCTTGCTGACGCCGGGCGCGACGATCATCACCGCGTCGCCGTTGAACACCACGTGCAGGTCGAGCCCGAGGTCGCGGATCGCGTCGAGCGCGATCTGCTCGTACGGACGCACGGTCGCCACCAGCGTTTCGCTGACGCCGAGATGCGCGACGCCGCGCTCGCGCATCGCGGCGACGAACGCGGGAGGCGGCGGTCCCGCGAGCAGCCGCCGCTCGTTCGTGTCCGGCCGGTAGATCACGCCGCCGTTTTCCGCGACGATGCGGCCGAACACGCGCGGCGCCTCCGGAAAGACCGCGAGCAGATCGTCGAGTTCGCGGCCGGTGACGAGCACCGCGTCGCGGCCGGACGCGCGCAGCTTGTGCAGCGCGTCCAGCGTGGGCGCCGGCACGCGACCGTCGGTCGCGAGCGTATTGTCGTAATCGGTTGCGAGTACGCGATAGCGCATCGATCACCTCCGCAATGCGTGTGAAGCCACGCGTTCATAGACGTCGACGTATTCGCGCGTCATCCGGGCGGCCGTGAAGCGCCGCTCGAACGCGTCGCGGCACGCGCGGCGGTCGATCGAGCCGATCTGGCGCAGCGCGTCCACGGCCTCGTCGACGCTGTCGACGACGAAACCCGTTACACCGTCCTCGATGACCTCGGCCACCGAACCGCGCCGGAACGCGACGACCGGCGTCCCGCACGCGAGCGCCTCCGCCATCACGAGTCCGAACGGCTCCGGCCAGTCCACTGGAAACAGCAGGGCGCGCGCGCGGCCGAGGAAGCGGCCCTTTTCCGCGTCGGCGACTTCGCCGACAAAACGCACGCGCGCATCGTGCAGCAACGGCTCGATGTCGCGCTCGTAGTACCAGCGGTCGCCGTGGTCGACCTTCGCCGCGATTTCGAGCGGCAAGCCCGCGCGCTGCGCGATCTCGATCGCGAGGTCAGGCCGCTTCGCGGGCGCGATGCGTCCGAGAAACGCGACGTGATCCGCAGGCTCCGCACAATAGTCGTACAAATGAGCAGGCAGTCCGTGATAAATCGTGCGCTGCCAGTTCAGCGACGCGAGCGGCGCGCGCTGCGCGTCGGAGATCGACACGAGCGGCACGTCCGGAAACCGCGCGTACAACTGCGCGAGGCCGGGCACGTCGAGCCGCCAGTGCAGCGTCGTCAGATGCGGACACGAAAGCCGCGCGGAAAACGGAAAGTGCAGATAGTCGACGTGGAAATGGACGATATCGAATTCGCCGGAGCGGCGCACGACGTCTTCGAGCATCGCGAAATGCAGCGCCTGCGGATCGGCGGTGTCCTCGATCTCGCGCAGCGGCACGTCGGATCCCGCCACGAGCCGCGCGCGCGTACGCGAATCGCCGCTCGCGAACAGCGTGACGTCGTGGCCGAGCGCGACGAGCCCCTCGGTCAGATACGACACCACCCGTTCGATGCCGCCATACGCGCGCGGCGGCACGCTCTCGTACAACGTGGAGACCTGCGCGACCCGCATCGCCTACTCCGTCAATGCGCGAACGCGCTCGCCGGAGCCGGGCGGCGACGTGCCCGCGGCGGCCGCGCCGTCGATCAGCGCCCGGTAGACGCGCAGGTAGTCGTCCGCCATCCGCGTGGCGGTGAAGCGTGCGTCGAACGCGTGCCGGCAGCGCGCGCGATCGAGTTCGTCGAGCCGCGCGAGCGCGCGCACCGCCCCGTCGACGTCGTCGACGACGAAACCGCCGACGCCCGGCTCGACGACCTCCGGCACCGCGCCGCGCGCAAACGCGATGACCGGCGTGCCGCATGCGAGCGCTTCGATCATCACCATCCCGAACGGTTCTTCCCAGTCGATCGGAAACAGCAGCGCGCGCGCGTGGCGCAGCAGCGCGGCCCGTGCGTCGCCGCCGACTTCGCCGACGTATTCGACGAAATCCGCCGAGCGCTCGATCAGCGGCGCAACCTGCTGCGTGAAGTACGCGCGTTCGCCCGGATGCACGGCGGCCGCCATCTTCAGCGGCATCCGCGCGCGGCGCGCGATCTCGATCGCGAGGTCCGGGCGCTTGCCGGGCATCATGCGGCCCATCCACAGCAGATAGTCGCCCGGTGTCACGCACGGGTCGAACTCGTCGGCCGGCAAGCCGTGATGGATCGTCGCGCACCAGTTTGCGAACGACATCGAGCGGCGCTGGCTCGCGGAAATCGCGACGAGCGGCGCATCGGCGAACTCGCGCAGCAGCGCGCCGACGTCGGGCTCGCGCAGCAGGCCGTGCATCGTCGTGACCGACGGCGTCGCGAGGCGCCGCGCGAGCGGCAGGTGCAGCGGCTCGCAATGGAAATGCAGGACGTCGAAACAGTCCGCGCGCTGCGCGACCGCTTCCAGCAGACGCACGTGCGCGCCGAGCGTGTCCTCGACGTGCGGATCGCGCCATAACGCGCGATCGCAGCACGCGACGAGCCGCGCCGACGTGTCGGCGTCGCCGCTCGCGAACAGCGTGACGTCGTGGCCCGCTGCGACGAGCGCCTCGGTCAGGTAATGGACGACGCGCTCGGTCGCGCCGTACGCGACGGGCGGGACGCGCTCATAGAGCGGGGCGATCTGGGCGATGCGCATGGCGGGAGCGGTGAGTTCGGGGTGCGTGCGAACCAGCATTGCCCGTACCCAGCGAGAGGCGCGCCGCCGGGACGCGGCACGACGGTTGCGCGGAGTGCGGCGCCACTTCAACAGGAGCGATCCATCATGACAACGACGAAGCAGGAGCAACGCCGACCGGACGAACGGTCGGAACACGCGGTGGACAAGGCGGTCGAAGACACCTTCCCCGCCAGCGACCCGCCCGCGACCGGCGGCCCGACGAAGATCGGCGACACCGACAGCGACGACGTGGCAGGCCGCGACGACGACAAGGACAAGCCGGCGCGGAAATGAAGGGAACAGCGCCGCCGATGATTGCAGGCATGACGCGCGCAATCGTGCACGCCATCCGACGATGACGAGCGCGCTGGAGGCCGGATCCCGGCCGCGGCCCCGGACACGCCGCCTGCGCACGGCCGTCCTGCCTGCGCATTCAGGACGCCGGGCGTAGACGTCCTTCGTTCGTCATCTACGCCCGATCCGCGAATACCTCGCGCACGATATGAAGCCCGCCGCGGTCGGCGCGACGCTCGCCCGTGAAAACCGGCCTTCTTGCGCGCATGGGCGTGACGGCGCGTTCAGACGTCAGGCACCGTCGCCCACAACCGCCGCACGAGCCGCCCGATCGCCGCATCGCCGGGGCGAACGCGCGCTGACCGCATCACCACTACCCGCCAGAACGACTCGCCGAGGTGGCGCAGTTCGACATGAATCGCGACGGCCGGCTTCGCGTTCAGATGGCCGTCGGCGCTCCAGCGATCGACGCCGTCGTCGTGGTCCACCGAGTCCGGCGGCGACAGGTTCATCGCGGACGCCGTGCCGCGCAGGTACGCGAGCACGTACTCGCCCATCGACAGCCGCGGCGCGTCCTGCGCCGCGAACAGCACCGTCGTGCGCCCATCGCGCGCGGTGAATGAATAGACGGTTCCGCGCCCGGCCACGCCGATCGACGACATGTGCCAGATGCCGTCCACCATCGCGCTGTTGCCGGTCAGCGGATTGGTCCACGGCGACGCGCGCGAGGACCGCACCGAAACGTTCGTCACGGTCCGCCCGCGCGCGGCCACGGCAACCGACGGCCGCGGCTGCTCGACCGACGGTCCGCGGTCCGTCAGCGTATCGATCGCCGGCGCACCGACGACACCCGCGACGAGCCCGAGCGACAGCAGTCCGAACGCGAGCTTGCGCACGACGCCGATATGGGCGGCACTCACCTGATGGCCGGTTTTCATGTCGTATGCGACGTCGGCGCCGATGCTCGCTTCCCGGCCGCGGCGCCACATCGTGACGAGATTCACGAACGGAATGCCGCAGCCGAGTCCGCGCGCCCATACCGCCAGGTCGCGCCGCAGGTACGCGCGCCACGACAGCCGGCCGCCGTCCAGCGTCGTGACCCGCAGCCCGAGCAGCGCCTTGCCCGGCGTATTGCCGGCTAACCCGTACAAGCTCGCGTCGAGCAGCATCGCCGCCGGCACACAGAGCATCGCGAACAGCAGCGGATTGCCGGGCTCGTCGATCCATGCGGCGAACCCCGGCCAGTGCCGGCACAGCGGCAGCGCGGCCGCGACGCCGATCGCGCCCGCCTCCCAGCCGACGTCGAAGAGCCGCGCGAAACACCGCGACACGCAGATGCCGAGCGCCGGCCCGACCGGCGTGCGCAGCGAATGCGCGGAAGCGGCGGCCGCGGCGAAGAACCGGCCGGCGGCCGAGCCAGCGTTGCCCGACGCGCCGCGCGGGCCGGCCGGCGCCGCCGGCCGCGCTTCGGCGCTCGCGTCGCAGCGATCCGCGCGCTCGCGCCCGGCCGCGGCGAGTTCGCGGTCGTAAACCGCGCGCCGCTGCGGGTCGCCCAGCACCGCATACGCTTCGTTCAGCAGGCGCATCACGCGTTCGGCCTCCGGACCGGGGTGGCGGTCCGGATGGTAACGTTGACTGAGCGCCCGGTACGCGGCCTTGATGACTTCCGGCGGCGCACTGGGAATCACCTTCAGATTGTCGTAGTGGGTATGCATCGACTACTCCCGGCGCCAGGATCGAGCTCGCCGTACGCTATGCGCACATCATCGCATCGCTGGGCTCCGTTCTGCGCCCGATCGTCACCCGAAAAAAATTCCGGTCCGCCGAAAAAAAATTGCAGCCGACGAAAAAAATCGGTGCCCGGCGCGGCCAGGCGAGCCGCCGGACGTCGGACAAGCCGCGTCGCGCCGGTTTGCAGCCCGGGCAGTGGCGAGTCGCAAAAGCGATCACCAGATGGAAAGAATTCGCTGTACGGCGTCGCCGCGCCGCGTCTATAGTCGAGCGCAACCACCACCGACAACGGAGACATCTCATGGTGACCGGACAAACATGGCGCGGCGTATTTCCGGTCGTGCCGACCATCTTCGACGAGGCCGGGCGCCTCGACCTCGACGGCCAGCGGCGCGCGGTCGACTTCATGATCGACGCCGGCTCGCACGGCCTCGCGATTCTCGCGAACTTTTCGGAGCAGTTCGCGCTGTCCGACGACGAGCGCACGGCCGTGCAGAACGCGGTGCTCGAACACGTCGCCGGACGGGTGCCGGTGATCGTCACGACGACCCATTTCAGTTCCGACGTCTGCGCCGCGCGCAGCCGCGCCGCACAGGACGCCGGCGCCGCGATGGTCATGATCATGCCGCCGTACCACGGCGCGACGATTCGCGTGTCGGAGCGCGGCATCCACGCGTTCTACGGCCGCGTGTCCGATGCGATCGATATCCCGATCATGATCCAGGACGCGCCGGTGTCCGGCACGGCGCTGTCCGCGTCGTTCCTCGCGCGGCTCGCGCGGGAGATCGAGCACGTGTCGTACTTCAAGATCGAATGCCCGCAAGCCGCCGCGAAGCTGCGCGAACTGATCGAAACCGGCGGCGACGCGATCGCCGGTCCGTGGGACGGCGAGGAGGCGATCACGCTGCTCGCCGACCTGGACGCCGGCGCGACCGGATCGATGACGGGCGGCGGCTATCCCGACGGCATCCGGCCGATTTTCGACGCGTACATGGCCGGCGACGCGGAGCGGGCGGCCACGCTGTATCAGCAATGGCTACCGCTCATCAATTATGAAAACCGTCAGGCTGGCCTCGCCGCGTGCAAGGTGTTGATGAAGGAAGGCGGCGTGATCGCGTCCGATGCGCTGCGTCACCCGCTTGCGCCGGTGCACCCGGCGACGCGCGCGGGCCTGCTGAAAATCGCGCGACGGCTCGATCCGCTGGTGCTGCGCTGGGGACGCTGAACCCGCCGACACCGCGTCATCCAGTATATTAGTGTCCCAACGCAGTGGGTCGTCGCCTCGCCTATACCGCGCGAGGACGACGAACCCCCGACCTCCGAACGCAAGGCCCTCCCGACTGAAACCCATGACTGACCACAACAATGAGATTCGCCTTCCGGCGCAAGTGAAACGCATCGGCATGATTGGCCTTGGGCTGATGGGCAGCGCGATTGCGCGCAACGTGCTGCGCCGCGGCTTCGAACTGACGGTGCTCGGACACCGCAGCCGTGACGCGTTGAATGCGCTCGTCGCCGAAGGCGCGCGCGAGGCCGCATCGGCCGCCGAGCTCGCGCGCGGCGCCGACGTGGTGCTGATCTGCGTGACCGGCACGCCGCAGGTGCGCGACGTGTTCTACCGCGAAGGCGGGCTGCTCGACGGCGCGCATGCGGAGCTGATCGTCGTCGACAGTTCGACGTCGGACCCGGCGTTCGCCGCCGAAGCGATGGAAGCGCTGCGCGCGAAGGGCGCGGCGTTCGTCGACGCGCCGGTCAATCGCACGCCGAAGGAAGCGGCCGAAGGTCGGCTGAACGTGCTCGCCGGCGGCGACGCGCAGGCCGTCGACGCGCTGCGGCCGCTCTTCGCCGCCTACGGCGAGACCGTGCATCACCTGGGCGCGCACGGCTCGGGCTACCGCGCGAAGCTGATCCACAACTACATTGCGCAGGCCAATTCAGCGGTGCTCGCCGAAGCGTTCGGCACGGCCGCGAAGGCAGGACTGGACCTCACAGCGTTCGCGGACGTATGCCGGCTGAGCGGCGCGCACAGCAAGTCGTTCGACCGGCTCATCCCGTACCTGCTCGAAGGCGACGAAAGCCGCCAGCAGTTCGCGCTGCGCAACGCGGCGAAGGACATGCGCTCGTACGCAGCGCTGGCGACGGACCTGTCGTCGACGGCGATCGTCGCGGAAGCGGTCCGGCAAATCTACGTGCTCGCGTGCAACCTGGGGCACGGCGAGGAATTCGTGCCGCGGCTGTTCGACGTCTACGCGGAACTGAACGGGCAGGCGCCGCGCAAGTGAACGCGTCGCGTACGGCCCGATCGCGCGGGGCGCGATCCGTCGCGCGCCGCGGCGGCGGCGCCGTGCGCTATCCGACTGCGTTGACAAGCTCCGGGACGACCGCGAACAGGTCCCGCGAAACCATCACCCGCGTCGCTGAAGATCGGCGCCGGGATCGTCGTTGATCGCCACGACGCCTTCGAATTTTTTCATCCCCGCGAGGCGCTGGATCACGCCGGACATGCTGAGCGCAACGTAAAGCGGCGGCGCGACGATCTTGCCCGTCGCTCCGACCTGTCAGCCGTTCGGCACGAAGCCGGCACCGACTGCGACGCGCGACGCGCCGTGCGCGGCGCACTCACTCATTTCCCCCCTTGCGTCCCACCTGCTCCTCCAGCAGCCGCACGAACTGCTCCGCCGCCGGCGACTGCACGCTGCCCTCGCGGGTCACGATGCCGAACGTCTGCGACTGCGATTTGAGCGTCACGGGCAGGATCCGCAGCATCCGCTGCCGCTCGAACAGGCGCGCGATGTCCGTCGGCAGCAGCGACGCGAGGTCGTCGCTGTCTTGCAGCAGCGCGACCGTCACGAACGTCGATGCCGTCGAAATCGTGTTCGACGGCATCGCCAGCCCCGCCAGCGTCATCTCCTGTTCGAGGAGCGCGTGCAGCGGCATGTGCGCCGGATACGTGACCCAGCGATGCGCCGCGAGGTCGGCCAGCGTCAGCGTCGTCCCGCGCGGCAGTGGGTGCGCGCTGCCGACCACCACCGACAGCGGCTCGACGCCGAGCGACCGGTAGCGATACTTCGACGGATCGCTGCTGACCACCGAGCGCCCGACGACGAGATCGAGTTGTCCTTCGTCGAGCTGCGCCAGCATCCGCGTGCTCGTGTCCTCGGTCACCTCGATCGACAGGTTCGGCTGGCTCGCCTGCAATGCTTTCACGGCGGGCACGACGACGTCCGGTATCGCACCCATGATCGCGCCGATCGCCAGCCGACCGCCGCGGCCCGAGCGGATCTGCGCGACGTCCTCGCACAGTGCGTCGAGATCGGCCGCGAACAGGCGCGCGTAGCGGATCACGCAATGGCCGAACTGATTCGGGATCATGCCGGTCCTCGTGCGCTCGAACAGCGGCGCGTCGAACATCGACTCCAGTTCGCGCAGCGCCTTGCTCGCAGCCGACTGCGTGATCGACAGCGCGCTCGACGCCTTGTGCAGCGAGCGGTGATCGTCGAGCGCGATCAGCAGGTGTAGCTGCCGCATCCGTAGACGCGACAGCAGCACGTTCAACGTGTTTTTCATCGGTTATCTGTATCGCGGGGGCCGGCCGCGTACCTGCAATGCAGAGATCAGGTGATCGCGCCGATCTGCCACGGCACGAATTCGCTCTGCCCGTAGCCGTGCAGTTCGCTGCGCGAGCGCTTGCCGGACGCGGTGTCGAGCATCATCCCGAACAGCACGCGGCCGAGTTCGTCGATCCGCGCGTTGCCGTCGATCACGGTCCCGCAGTTCAGGTCCATGTCGTCCGACTGACGCTCCCACAGCGCGGTGTTCGTCGCGAGCTTCAGCGACGGCGACGGCGCGCAGCCGTAGGCGGAACCGCGCCCCGTCGTGAAGCAGATCAGGTTCGCGCCGCCCGCCACCTGGCCGGTTGCCGAGACTGGATCGTAACCCGGCGTGTCCATGAACACGAGGCCCTTCTGCACGACCGGCTGCGCATATTCGTACACCTCGACGAGATTCGTATGCCCCGCTTTCGCGATGCCGCCGAGCGATTTTTCGAGTACGGTCGTGAGTCCCCCCGCCTTGTTGCCGGCGGACGGATTGTTGTTCATCGCTGCGTGATGGCGTTCGCAGTACGCCTCCCACCAGCGGATGCGGCCGACGAGCTTCTCGCCGATCTCCCGGCTCGCGGCGCGGCGTGTCAGCAGGTGTTCGGCGCCATAGATTTCCGGCGTCTCCGAGAGGATCGCGGTGCCGCCGTGCGCGACCAGCAGGTCGACCGCCGCGCCGAGCACCGGGTTGGCCGTGATGCCGGAGTAGCCGTCCGAGCCGCCGCACTGCAGCCCGACGCACAGGTGACTGGCGGCGACTGGCTCGCGGCGCACGTCGTTCGCTTCGGGCAGCAGCGCGCGCACGAGTTCGACGCCTTTTTCGATCGTCTTCGTCGTGCCGCCGGTGTCCTGAATCGTGAAGGTCCGCAGGCGCGGGTGCTCGGTGAGTCCCTGCGTTTCGAGCAGGCGCGATATCTGGTTCGTCTCGCAGCCGAGTCCGATCACGAGCACCGCCGCGAAGTTCGGATGCACCGCGTAGCCGCCGAGCGTGCGCTGAAGCAGCGCGAGCGCTTCGCCGTCGGCGTCGATCGCGCAGCCGGCGCCGTGCGTCAGCGCGACGACGCCGTCGACGTTCGCAAACGCGGCCAGCGCCTCCGGGCGCAGATCGCGCCGGAAGTGATCGGCGATCGCCCGCGCAACCGTCGCCGAGCAGTTCACCGAGGTCAGGATGCCGATGTAATTGCGCGTCGCGACGCGGCCGTCCTCGCGCACGATGCCGTCGAACGTCGCCTGTTCCGACGCGGGCACGCGCGGCGTTTCACCGGCGCCGGCGCCGAACGCGTAGTCGCGCGCGAATTCGCCCATCGCGAGGTTGTGCGTATGGACATGCTGACCGGGCCGGATCGGCTGGCTCGCGAAACCGATGATCTGCCCGTAGCGATGCACCGGCTGACCGGGCTCGATCGCGCGCGTCGCCACCTTGTGGCCGGGCGGAACCAGCCCCGACACGGTCACGCGTTCGTCGTCGAGCGTCGTGCCGGACACGAGTTGTTCGAGCGCGACGACGACGTCGTCGGCCGGATGAAGGCGGATCACGCGGGCGCGCCGGTTGGGCGGCGCACCCGCCACGGCGGATGCGGAGGCGGTCGGGGACATGGTCGGGTTCCTGGCGGTTCGAATGGCGGGCTGACGGGCCGACAAGCGGCCAGCCGGCGGCGGCGGCGGCGCGGTACGCGTCTCGCGATGCGGGTCTTGCGGCGCCGGCAGTGACTAATATATTAGTATCGAAATTGTACCGGCGCACGGAAACGCGGTCATCCGGGGCTTATGCCAGGTCGCAAACAATTCGATCCTCGGCCCGTCGACGCGGGAGACCGTATGCGGTCGACCGCTAACTGGCATCTGCACGGGGCACCGCGCCGCCGGTATGACGGCCTGCGAACCGGTGTTCGTCGCCGCTCCGTCCGGACACGGCGAACCGACGGTTCATCGTGACGTGCGTGCATGAATCGGGAAGCGCCGCGGGACGATTCGCCATATTCGACGCCGGCCAACCCGACCGCGAACCGGCGCCCGTCATCGAGTGGTCGCGGCGCATTTCCGCGGGCCTGCATGGTTCGTGGATTCCCGTGACAAAGACATGGCCCCGCGGCGGAAGCTGCACCCGAGTCGCGCACCGTGGCGCGATGCGGCTTTACGGCCGCGGCCAGCCCGGCTGGCCGCAGCGTTCGCTCACAGCGCCGAATGATCCTTCACGGCTTCTTCGAGAGCGGCCTTGAGTCCGAGGAAGCGCTCGTCGACCGCAGCGGGATTATCACGATTGAGTGCGATCATCTGGGCCCGCGCGTCGCCGCCCCGGACGACTTCGAAAGCGTCCGCCTCGATGCCTTCCACGATGGCGGCCGCCACCGCGGAGGCCGGCTCGCGCGAGAAACCGAGTTCGGGGCCGGCGCGGTTCGATTTCATCATCGGCGTGTCGGTGCCGCCCGGATAGGCGGTCAGCACATGGATGCCTTCGCCCTTGAGTTCGCGGCGCAGCGCCTCGCCAAAGTGTGCCAGGCCGGCCTTGACCGCGGCGTAGGTCGCGTAGAACGGCGCACCGATCAGCGCGATGCCGGAGGCGATGTTGACGACCATTGCGTCACCGCCCGCACGCAGCGCCGGCAGCGCCGCGCGCGTCAGCAGGATGGGCGCGGCCAGATCGACGTCGATCATGGCCTGCAGTTCGGCTTCCGGGGTGTGCTCCAGACGCCCGGCCCTCACCCCTCCCGCGTTGTTCACGAGTACGTCAAGTCCGCCCAGCGCGTCGACGGCCTGCCTGATCGTCGCCGCGCGGCCGTCGGGGCTCGCCACGTCGGCGGCTACGCCCCAGACGGACGGCGTCGTCGCCTGAAGCTCCCGAACCGCGTTCGCCAGCACGTCCGGCCGCCGGCCGGTGATAACGACTTTCGCCCCCTTCGCGAGCAGCGCGTGCGCGAGCGCAAGCCCGATACCGCTCGACCCGCCGGTGATCAAGATCCGCTTGCCTTCGATCTTCATGATTGTGTTCCCTCCACCTTGTCCTGCGTTGCCGTATCGAAATCGCGAGCGTCGTGGCGCTCGCGAAGCTGCCCGGACAGCTCGCCGCTCGTCCTGTTGACCATGCGCCCACGCGTCACGGCTGGCCGCGCGAGAAGCAGATCGGCCCAGCGCTGAACGTTCGTGTAGTCCTGCACGGACAGGAAGTCCGCCGCACCGTATTGCCAACCCTTGACGAGGCCGCCGTACCACGGGAACACCGCGATGTCGGCGATGGTGTACTCGTCACCGGCGAGATACTCGTTGTCGGCGAGCCGCCGGTCGAGCACGTCGAGCTGGCGCTTCACCTCCATCGCGAAGCGGTCGATCGCGTACTCGATCTTCGTGGGCGCATACGCGTAGAAATGGCCGAACCCACCGCCCAGATACGGCGCGCTGCCCATCTGCCAGAACAGCCAGTTCAGCGCCTCGGTGCGGGCCGCGACCTCTTTCGGCAGGAAGGCCCCGAATTTCTCGGCCAGATACAGCAGGATCGAGCCGGACTCGAATACCCGGACCGGCTTCGGCCCGCTACGATCCAGCAGCGCGGGGATCTTCGAGTTCGGATTGATCTCCACGAAGCCGCTGGCGAACTGGTCGCCCTCGCCGATCCTGATCAGCCACGCGTCGTACTCGGCGCCGGAGTGACCGGCTGCGAGCAGTTCCTCAAGCAGGATCGTGACCTTCACGCCGTTGGGTGTGCCCAGCGAATAAAGCTGGAGCGGATGCCGCCCGACCGGCAGCGCCTTTTCGTGCGTCGCTCCGGCGACCGGCCGGTTGATGTTCGCGAAGGTGCCGCCGCTGGGTTTGTTCCAGGTCCAGACCTTCGGGGGAATATAGCCGTGGGTTTCTGCCATGCTTGTCTCCGTGACCGTTCCGCACCGGTTCAGGCAGCCGGGGGATAGTTGGACGGGAAGAGCGCGCGCCGCGTCTCTTCGTCGTTGACCTTCTTGAACTCGTGGTCCGTGCCAACCGCTCTGGCGCGGGCCGCCGCCGGTCGTGCATCGACCGTTTCGAACAACCGTTTCAGGTTCGGGAACGCCCCGAGCGGATCGGCGGTGCCCTTGAGCACGCGCGACGCGCGATCGAGCCATCCCCAGGCCGAAACGTCCGCAATGGTGTACGTCTCGCCGACGATATACGTCCGTCCTTCCAGATGGTCGTTCAGGACTTCGTAATGGCGCTCGGCCTCGCGTCGATAGCGGTTCGCCGCATAGTCGAGTCCTTCCGGTGCCGCGAACTGAAAGTGCACGGCCTGGCCCGAAAACGGACCCAGACCGGAGGCGATGAACAGCAGCCAGGAAAGCAGTTCCGGCCTGTCCGCCGGTGCTCCGAGTAATTTGCCGGTCTTCTCCGCCAGGTAGAGCAGGATCGCCGTGGAGTCGAAGACCCGCACTTCGTTGCCGCCCGGCCCTTCCGTGTCGACGATGGCGGGCACCTTGCCGTTGGGGTTGATCGCGCGGAACGCCGGCGTATGCTGTTCGCCCTTGCTCGTATCGACGGGAATCATCTCGTACGGAAGACCGGTCTCCTCAAGAAAGAGCGCGATCTTGGCCGGGTTCGGCGTGGGGTGGAAGTAGAAACGAATCATGACAGTACCCTCGGGTTACGATTTGATTGATGCATGGCGGGCCGGCCTGGAAGCGAGCAGCACGCCGAGAACGATGACGACGATCGCCATACCTTCGGCCGGTGACGGCGTTTCGCCGAGAACCGGTATCGCGAGGATCGACGCAACAGCAGGAAGCAGCGCGATGACAGCGGTCGCAGCCGAAGAACCGAGCAGGGAGACCGCGCGGTTATAGGTGATGAGCGCGACGCCGCTCATCAGTACGCCTTGATAAAGGGCCTGCAGCGCGATCTCGCCAGCGGAGGCAAGGCCGAACCGGCTGAGGCCGAGCAACAGATAGGCCGGAAGATAGAGCGCCGTCGACCAGATGCAGATCAGCGCCGCGGACTGGATCGGTGTCAGGCCGCTGCGGCGAAACAGCAGCGTATAGACTGCCCACATGGCGGCAGCGGCGGCCAGCGCGGCGACGCCGCCGATGTTCGGCGCGCCGTGAGCCGCGGCGCCGGCGCCCACCAGGCCAACAAGTCCGGCGACGATCGCCGCATAGCCGAGCCAGCGTACCCTTCCCTGCCGCTCACGCAGGCAACCCCACGCAAATACACCGGCGAAGACCGGCATCAATGTCGGCGCCACCGAGGCGGCGAGCGCCGCCGACGTGAGCTTCAGCCCGAGCGCGACGAGCAGAACGAAAGGCACGCCCCAGAGCAGCGCAAATATCAGACCTTCGCGCCACGCAGCAATGGACAACCGTGACCCCCGGCGTACGACGGCCGGCGCGAGAAGCACCGCCCCGATGCCGAACCGAAGCGCGGCAATGTCCCAGATGCGCAGCTCGCGCGTGACACCGAACCGTGTGACCACAAACCAGCCGGAAAAAATCATGACCGTGAGCGCTGCCCACGCGAATCCCGCCAGGCGCACGCGCGGAGCGCGTCGTTGCGTCAGTTCGGGCTCAACGGCCACCGCGACCGATACCTTGCCGCTTGCCATCGATCAGGCCGGCCGGAGCGATTTCAGCGCGGCGAGGATCGCCTCCGGTTCGAGCCGCTTCCGGTAATCGACCTCGATACTGGCAAGCGCAATATGCCCGTCGGGAGCAATCACGTACGTGGCGGGAACCGGTAGTTCCCAGCTTCCGTCGCCATTGATCGCAGGCAACGCCTTGTTGCTGACGCGCAGTGCTTCACGCAGGTCCTCGGGCAGTGCATAGACGAGCCCAAAGCGGCGTGCGACGGCATTGCCGGCATCGCTCAGGACGTCGAACGTTAAAGCGTTTGTCTGCGCAGTGGTCAGCGAACCGTCGGGAAGCTGCGGCGAGATCGCAACCAGTCGGGCGCCCAGCGCGGCCATCTCGGGAAGGATGGCCTGATAGGCGCGCAACTGGATATTGCAGTAAGGGCACCATCCGCCACGATAAAACGTTACGACGACAGGTCCACGCTGCAACAGATCCGGCAGCGAGACCCGGTTGCCTCGCACGTCCGGCAACGAGAAGCCCGGCGCGTCGTCGCCGGTGCCGACCGCTTTTTCCAGCGCGAAGCCCGCACGCAGTTCTTCGATCCGGGCCTCGTAGAGCGCCGCGCGCCCCGACGGCGCAGTGCGCGCAAACTCGGCCCTGAAGCTGTCCAGTTGCTCCTGCAATCCCATCACGCTTTCCTCCTCCGGGCGAACTTCGCGGCTTGATATACCCAAGGCGTGTAGCTCGCGTCTTTCGGTTTTAGAACAGACATTCTATAATCGCGCATCGCGGCGAAACTGGCAAGCGCGTTGCGCGATGACCGGACAGGTGACAGAAATGGCGAGACCCAGGGAATTTGACGAACAGGCGGTGCTGGACGCGACGGTCCAGTGTTTCTGGAGATTCGGCTATGAGGCGACGTCGGTGAAAGACCTCACCGAAAAAACGGGCCTCACCGCTGCCAGTCTTTACAACGCATACGGGGACAAGCGCGGCCTCTTCCGGGCGGCGCTCGACCGTTACGTGAACGAGAGCATAGGAAACCGCATCCGCCGCTGCGAAGCGCTTGCTCCGCTCGACGCGATCCGCGCGTTTTTCGACGAAATCCTGCGCCGCTCGTTGAACGACCGCCAGCACAAGGGCTGCATGCTCGTGAACTCGGCTCTGGAGATGGCACCCCACGATGCCGAATTCCGGCAGGTCATCGCCGGGGTTCTCGCCAGGGTCGAAAACTTCTTCCTCGGATGCATTCGCGCAGGTCACGCCAACGGCACCATCGCGCAGTCACTGCCGGCGGAAGTCCTCGCCCGGCATCTCCTTGGCGTTCTGATGGGTGTTCGCGTCCTGGCTCGCGTTCGTCCGGAAAAAACGCTGCTGGAAGGCGTGATCGCGCCGGCGCTTGCTCTCCTGATACCGCCTGAAGAGACGAGTCGAACTAACGTCTCGTGACAGACGGCGTCCCTTCAGGCGGGCGATCCGCCGACGGGTGAGCGTGTCGCGCGACGCCCCGGCGGAGCCTTTGCGGCGATAGTCAGCGGGGCGTTGACTAAGTGCGGATCATGGATGTGGTAGCCGTACTCCATGCGAGCATTCGTCCGTCGCAGTCAATGAGGAAGCCGGCCGCCAGACCCGGCTTGCCACCTCGTACTCGTGTGTACACCGATGAACGGCGCATTCGTGGCTTTATTCCAGCGATGCGCAGCGAAAAAACGCACCTCGACAAACTATTCCCGTCGATCGCGGAAATTTTTCCGATGGAAAGCGAGGAATAGGAACGTACCCGGCGTGTTCATTGCAAATGAAGCCGGCGCTCCGGATCGACAGACCCGTCTCGCGGAGGGTCGAGGTCGGGCGGTGCTCCGGCTGCCTAATTGAAGGTGGTGCAATGAACAGGCGACACACGGCCTTTGAAGAAGACGAACTTCATGCGTATGCAGACGGCGTTCTTCCGGATTATCGTCGCGAAGCGGTCGAAAGACTGCTTCGGGAAAACTGGCAGGCCGCCGTTCGCGTGGACGATTACCTCTCGTTGAACCGTCTGATGCGCGATCGCTACGATCCAGTGCTCGCCGAATCGACACCAGTACGGCTCCGCGGAATGCCTACGGGTGCAAAGCCGCGATGGCTTCTTGCGCCGGCCGCGAACTGGCCTAGGTTCGCCGCGCTGGCGGCGACGCTCACGCTCGGCGTCGGAATCGGATTCGGATTCGGCATGCCGACCAATCCGGCGGGCGATGCGGCAGGGCTGGCGTCGGGCGCCGGTAATCCCGCGGTGCGCGGCGTGCGTTATTCCGGAACCGACAGCACGGATCGGTTCGTACGAAGCGCCGCGCTTGCTCACGTGGTGTACATGCCGGAATTTCCTGCCCGGAAGGGTGTCGGCGGCATGCGGAATACGGATTTCGTCAAATGGCTGACCGGCCGCATGGGCGTGGACGTTCGTCCGCCGGACTTGCAGCGCAGCGGTTTCGAACTGGCCGGAGGACGGCTGCTGCCGGAAGCCGATGGATCGATGGCCCAACTCATGTATCGCAACGCGCAGGGCGAGCGCGTCACCCTTTGCATTTCGCGGCGCAAAGCCGACACAAACCGAACCGCGTTCAAGCTGTATGAAGACGGGCCGGTGAAGGTGTTTTACTGGATAGACGGGCAGTACGGTTACGCGGTCTCCGGCGGAATCGATCGCGCCACGCTGCTGAGGCTTTCTCGCGACGTGTACGAGCAGTTCACCGCTGTTTCGGGATAACCGGTCGCAACGAAGGAGGATCCCTCTTCGCGAAAGATGACGCGGTTTTCGGCCGCTGCGTGTGCACGCACGCAGCGGCTCTTTTTTTGCTATTTCGGCAGTCTAAATAAAAACGCCATATTTGTGTGAACGGCCTGGAATAGCGACGGGGGACATCGTGTTCGTCCCTATGAAGCATCCAGTCGAATCTACCGTCGATCATTCGATCGACGACCTGGCCGGATGCCGACATGACGCTCTATCTATCAACTGATTCGGAGGACTTATCATGAACATGCTTGTCAAATGCACGCTCGTCGTCAGCGTACTCGTTGCCCCGGTTCTGTCTTTCGCACAGCAGGCCAACGGCCCGGTGACGCGGGCGCAGGTTCGCGCCGACCTCATTCGCGTCGAAAACGCGGGTTACAACCCGGCGGTCATTAGCGACGCACACTACCCGGAGCAGGTGCTGGCGGCAGAAGCGAAGGTTGCCGCGCAGGACGAGCAGTCCGCTCGGCAAAGCGGAATGGGCGGCGCGCCGGCGACGACGGGCGAATCGGGAACCGCGCACCGCAACTCGCCTTCGTCGCAAGCCGACGCATGCGTCGGTCCCGTCAGCTTTTGCAACATTTACTTCGGCGGCTGAACGACGCCGTCTATCGCCCCGCGCCTGTTGTTGTCCACGCAACCGGCGACCTCACAGGTTGCTGTCGACGAACCGTCGCGCGGGGCGACGTTGCTTCGTCGGAAAGCCGCGTAGAGCAGCGGCTAACAAGCAGGAATCCCGTGCGCGCGATGCAGACGCTCGCACCGACGGCGATCAGTCATCGCCGTTCGCATTGCCCGTATCCAGCATTCCGTCGCCGGCCAGTTCCAGCTTCAGCGGCTTGTCGGCGTGCAGTTTCTTCTTCGCGATCACATATCGCCAGGCGCCGCCCTTGTCCGGGTTGCGGTAGAACGCGACGACGGCAATATATTTCGTGCCGTCCTTCATCGGTTGCGACAGGCTCGCCGACGCACCCGGGTTCACCACCGCCGCCATCGTGTCCTGCAAGTCGTGCGCGAGCACGGTGCGGTCGTTCTTCAGCAGATCGTCATAGGACGCCGCGTCGAAACCCTTGCGCTCCGTTAGCTGATAGACGCGTACCGCGACCGAGCACGGACGCTGGCTGGCATCCGGATTGATCGCCGCGCGGGCCGTGAGGTCCACGTTCAACACCTTGACCTGCTTGACAAACACCGCGCGATACGCGGCAGACGACGTGTCGGACACCGCCTGCCACGCCCCGCACGCGGACAGCAGCAAGACGGACGTGACAGCGGAAACGGCAAAACGGTTAAGAGGCATCGGATTTCCTTCGTCAGGCAGGCCGTGGCGTCAGATAGGGGTTGGGCGGCGGCGCCGGGAACGCTTCGTAGCGGCCCAGCGCGATCGTGATCCGGCGCGGCCGGGCGCACGGCAGCACCGTCGTCCAGCTCAGCCGGGGAGCCGCGTCGCGAGCGTCGACGCCGATGCGCGGCGCCGGTACGTCGTCCGAAGACAGGCTCATGAACAGCAGCACGTCCGCCCTGGTGCCGATGTACAACGTCAGGCAGGCGATCAATTCGCGGTACAACGGCTCGCCCGGCAACAGACTGCGGGCCTGACCGGCATCGGCCGGCTGTAGCGTGACGCGCACCGCGCGGCTGCGATGGATCAGCCGTTGTCCGAGCACATAGCTCGTGCCGAGCCCCGTTTTGGCGCCCGCTTCGCCACCGGCGGGCGTCGTTGCGCCTAGCGGCAGCCGCTTGCCGGCCCGGATCCACGCCGGCCAGAACTCGTCGACGCACACCGCGACGCCGGGCGCCGCCAGCGCGACGACGCCGGCCAGTCCTTCCGCCGTGCGGGTGCGCTGGACGAGCAGGCCGAGCAGCGCCAGCGTGCGCGAATCGGGCAGTCCCGCCCGCGCGGGCTTGTCGCCCCATCCGAAGCCCGCGAGACACAGCAGCCGGCGCGAATGTGCGTCGGCGCCGCCGGCGGCGAAACCGAGCGGATAGCGGTACTTCTTCCAGATGCGATACAGCACCGTCACGTAGCGGTGATGAAAAATGTCCAGGAAGCGTTCGACCGCCTCATGCCCCTCCGAGCGCAGCACGATGTCGTCGACCAGATGCGACGGCATCGCCGCATCGACGCCGTACAGCCCCATGAAAGTCGTGCGCACGACCGGCCGCGCATCGGGCCAACCGTCCGCCAGTTCGTCGTCGATGCCGACGGACGCGATCTCGCCCGCCGGAAAACCCACGCGTTCGCGCGAACGGAACCGCACCGGCTCGTGCTCCGGCGTGTCGCGCGTGCCGAAACCCGGCCGCTCGGGCCGATGCCGTTCGAGAATCCGGCATAGCTGCATGAAATCCATTTGCGGCGCACGCGCGAGCAGCGCGGCGACCAGCGGTTCGATGCCGGGCCAGGCCATTTCCGGCGACGACGTCATAACGGCGACCTCCGCGCCTTGCTGCGCGGCCACTCGACGCGCTGCTGCGACGGCAGGCTCACGATCGCGAGCTTCGTGAACAGGTTGATCTCCGCATACAGCGCGAAAAACCGGTGCAGCATCTCGCCGAACAACATCACGTCGCCTTCGCCGGCGAACGCGTGCGAGTCGAGCGTCACTTCGATCACGACTCCGCGCTCGATCGCGCCGCCCGACACTTCCTCGATCATCGTCTGCGACACGTGCAGGATGCCGTCGAGACGACGCCGGTTCAGTTCGTCGTCGGTCCAGTCGTACAGCGCCAGCGCGCCGCGCAGCACTTCCGCGTTCATCAACGACAGGAAGTTCGGCGCGAGGTGCGAAAGCAGCCGCCACTGGAAACGGTCGCCGGTCGGCGGGTAAAGCGGCAGCGTCGGCGCGACGAGGTTGCGCACGCCCGACACGTTCGGCGTACTCTGCGCGAGGTCGCTGATGTCGGCCTCGCGCAGGCCCTTGCGAGGCAGCATGCCGTTGGTGCCCGTGACCCGCAGCGACAGGCTTTCTTCGGGCAGCCGCTCGGCCGCCTCCCACGCATGGCCGCCGAGCACCACCCACGTTTCGTGCAACCCCGACGCCCCCTGGCGCACATGCGTGTGGAAATAGCGTTCCGGCGCTTCATGGCGCAGCATCCCGCCGCGGTGACGGAAGCTCGAAAACGGCACGTACGCGAACTCGCGCGCATCGTTGCCATCGCGACCGTCGATCGAATCGACCGAATACGGTTCGACATAGCCGCCGTGGTGGCCGGCAGGAGTCACGCGGTACTCGCTCCGGTGATGATCGACGAAGATCGTTTCCGCATCCAGTCCGAACAGGTTGATCACCGGCGTGCAGAGAAGGCGTACGTTCGTCGCGTCGAACCGATGATCGGACGGCCAGCTTTTGTCGAGCAGAATCTCCAGTTCGAAACCGGACGCGTTGCTGGGCAACCGATGAACGTCCAGTCCGCACAGATCGACGAACAGGAATTTCTCACGGAATGCGAAGTATTCGAGCAGCAGCTGATAGCCGGAAAACGCTTCCTCGGCTTCCGGCCACAACCGTTCGTCGGTGGTGAAGCCGGCCGGCTCGATCGTCACGCCGTCGAGCGGTTGCGGTTCACCGTCGCGCGCTTCCGGAATGCGCCACGAGAACGACACGGCCTGCCGGGTGAGCGCGAGATGCATCGCGAACGCGGTCGGCAAATCGGCGTTCAGATACAGACGGATGCGCGAAAGATCCGTTTCCTTGCGGGACAGCGAGCCGTCCAGCGCGAAACCCAGCCGGATCACCGAACGCCCGTCATGACGGACGCCCGGCCCCGCGTGCCGGAGCTTGACCGGATGCAGCGACACGGGCTGCGTGGTTCGGTAGATGCACTGTACCGTCCGACGCTGCGCGCCGTCTTCGCCGGGTAGCGGAATCGGCGTCGAACGCACCGGGACACCGGCCGGCACATATTCGGTGTGCTGCAGTTTTTCCGATACCGGCAGGAGTTCGACGATCGACAGCGACGGAATCATGCGCAGATAGTGCGGCCACAGCAGGCTCACCAGCCCTTCGGTCAATTCGGGCAATTCGTCGTCGAGCTTTTGTTGCAGGCGCCCGGTCAGAAAGGCGAAGCCCTCGAACAGGCGCTCGACGTACGGATCTCGCTCGCCCACGCGATCGAGATTGAGCATGCGGGCCCGGTCCGGATGCGCGCGCGCGAATTCGCGCCCCGCTTCGCGCAGATAGCGCATCTCGGCTTCGTAATAGCGCAGCATCGGATCGTCCCGTTCCATCGTTCGTTGTCCTTTTGGTGGATGAAGTTCGCCGTGACAGCGCGCTACTGGCCGAGCGACAGCATGCGCGCGGGCTCCAGCACGGTCAGTTCGGCCTGCAGTTCGCCGATGCGCCGGGCGATCGCGGCCTTGTCCTGATCCTTGCGGCTGCCGAGCGCCTTCAACGTCCTCATCAACTGGTGCCGGACGTCGAACACGAGCGTCGGCTCCCAGCGGGTCACCGGCAGCGTCCGGGCGAGCGCGTCGAGCGATTCGAGCAGCGCGCACGCGGTCTCGGTGCGGCCGGTCTGCTCGGCGAGACGCGCCATCACCAGACGCTGCAAATAGCGCTGGCGCTCGTTGTGCACGCCCGGCAACGCTTCGAGCCACGCGAACGCCGCTTCGAGCGACCGGTTCGCCACCATGTCGCGCGCCTGCGCCTCGATCTCCGGCCAGTCGCCCGCGCCGTCTTCCGTGTCGGCCGACACCGGCAGCGGCGCCACGCTTTCACCGGCTTCGAGGTCGCGCACGACCGCGTGCCGCGCGATCCATTCGAGCGTCGCGTCGTCCGCGAGCGGCGTGCCGTCGCTGAACGACAGCCGCTCGATACCGGGCAACCGTTCCAGAAACAACGCAAAATCCGCGCGCAGCAGTTCGCGCCATCGGTCGTACGGCGCACCGGCGTGGTCGAGCGCGACGTGCTGGAAATGTTGCAGATCGAACCACAGATGGTTCGCGCCTTCCATGAAGGTCGTCTCGACGCGTTCGAGCAGTTCATGCCACTGCTTTTGCAGCACCAGACGCTTCATCTGCTGACGCAGTTCCGGGCGCGGCGGCGCGAGCCGCGTGCGTAGCTGCACGTCCGCGGGCGGCACGTCGTGCACCGTATCCCAGCGCACGCAGCGCACGACCCGCACCGCCGGCAGATAGCCGTGCTCCTCGTTGCGCAGGTGCGCGGCCATCGCGCGCGCCTGTTCGAGCAGATCCCGCGTCGAAGTGATTGTGCCGACCAGCGCGGGGCCGGGCATCGGAGCGTGCGCGCCGGCCGTTTCGTCGCCGGACGGTTCGTGACCGTGATGTTCGAACCGCGCGACGAGCGGCTGCAGGTCGGGACGCGCCGCCTGTTGCCACTGCCCGGTACGGCTGACGATCAGGTCGAGCGCGGCGACCGCGCGTTCGAGATCGGCCGGCGTGAACTCGCCGTGGCCTGCGAGCAGTTCGAGCATGCGCGTGGACGCGAGCCATTCGAGCGCCCCCTTCTTCGCCTCCGCCCGCGCGGGCAGTAGCGCTTCGCCGAACCGCTCGACCAGCGCCGCGGTCAGTTCGAGTCCCTGCGCAAGGCCGGCGGCGCCGTCCTGCCGCAATCGGGCGAACGTGTAGTAGCCGGCTACGCGCAGATCCTTGCCGACGGTGCGCAGCAACTGCGTACACGCGTGGACGATCGATGCGTCGTCGATGCCGGAGAGTTTCGCGACTTCGTCCTTGAGCACGAAGAACGCGTCCTCGTAGCCCGGATCGCGTCCGACGCCGGTCGCCGCATCGCCCGGCAGCGGTTGAAGCCACGCATGCCACGTATCGACGCGCTCGCGCACCAGTTGTGACGGATCACGTGCCGGGAAAAGGGCGTTGAGCAGATTCGTCAGCATCAGGGCGCCTCCGGCACCGTACCGGCGGGCAGCGCGACAGCGGCGCGCCGCCCCGCTTCGCGCGCGGCCGGCGGCAGCGGCGGCGGACCGGACGGCATCGTTCCCGCCTGAACCCGGCTCGCGTTCACCATGAAAATCCGCTCCGGCAGCCTGTAGTGACGCAATTGCAGCACTTCCATCGGACCCGCGCCGGCCTCGCTGCGCAGTTGTACGTTCAGTGCGAACGCGCTGCCTTGGTCCGGCGCCCACGTCAGCAGATAGCGCGCGTTGTCCTGCTGCGCGACCGTCGCCTTCTCGAAGAGGCGCACCGGACCGAAGCGGCCTGGCGCATCGAGCGCGGTGCGAAGCCCCCCTTCGGCGGTCTGCCATTCGATGTGCGAGCGCGCATCGAGCGACGGGTCCGGCCAGACGAACGGCACCCACGCTTCCTGCTGGTTGAAATACCGGAATTCGCGGTCTCCGAACACGAGCCTGACGTCGCTCACGCCCGACGTCGGCACGCCGCGAAGATCGAAGCGGATCTGCGCATCGCCCGCCGGGAACAGCACCGTCGACACGCGCATGAGGCGATTGATGCCCGCGAGAAACGCGGGATCGAGACTCAGGTTGCCGCGGCTCGTGTCCTGCACCGGCGCCCAGTGGTCGCCCTGACGCTCGATGACGCCGGCCAGTTGCGAACCGATGAACTGCGCGATCACGCCGGTGTCGGGGCGCATGAAGCGCGCCATTTCCGGCAGCGATGCATCGTTGTCCGAATCGGCGAACGGATAGCGGCCGCCGAAGGTCCGGTTCCAGTCCGCGACGATCGCATGGCGCCACGTTTCGTTCAGACTGGACGCGGCCGGCTGCAACACCCTCTGCCAGGTCTGGTCGAGCGGCGCCTCGAACAGGTCGCCGAAGCCCGCCCAGCGCTGACCGAAGCTCGCTGCGACCCGGCTGCCGTAATCGCGGCTCTCCGCGATTTCCGACGTGCGGCCTTGCAGCACCGCCTGGGCCGCGGTCCTCGATGTCGCGTTCGGGTCCGGCGCGAGGACGATCTGCTGCAACTTCAGCCGCATCGCGCTCACGCGCTCGATGTATCTCGGCAGGCTGAGATCGCCCGTCGCAATCTGCCCGCCGCTGCGGCCGGCGCCGGCCACGTCGCCGCCGGCAAAGCGCAGGAGCGGCCCGAAGGCGGACGCGAGCGGATCCTCCGCGACGTTGGCCGCGACCTTCGACGGATTCTGCTCGTCGGTGCCCGTCAATGCGCGCGCCTTGCCGATCAGCGAGTCCGACAGCGACTGCGTCGCCGCACCGGCGGCGCCCTGCCAGACGACGACCCGCATCAGCGCGGCGAGCGGCGAGCGCTGCGGGTCCGACAACAACGCAAGCTGATCGACCGTACCGGAGAGGTTCGGCGCCGCCTGCCAGCGAACCGTGTTCAGGAACTGCTCCCACGCGCGCGCGTAATCGTCGAAGTAGCGTTGCCGCAGTTCGGCGCGCAGCGTCGAGGTCGGCGTATCGGCCGCCGCCGTGTCCGACAGCACCCAGTCGGCCGATACCGTATGCGCGCGCGCCGCGTCGTCGATCGCCTTCGCGATGCGCTCGTCCCATGCTTCGCGCGTGAACACGCCGGACACGGTCGCCGTTGTCGCGAACAGGCCGCGGCTGCCGCTGTCGCCGAGCAGCGCGGCCAGTGACACCGCCGGATACTTCGGCCGCGCGTCGTCGAGAATGCGTTGATAAACCGTGTCGGTGGAATTCTGCAGGCCGATCACGCCGATCACCGTCTGCCGCGTACTCGCGACGAGCGACGCATCGGCGACGATCGCCGGCGGCAGCCGAGCGTCGCCGACGCGGTGGCCCAGGTGCGCGGCGAAGAACGTGACGAGCCGCCGGCGCAGGTCCAGCCAGCCGCCTTCGGTGAGCGGCGAGTCGGCCGGGCGGGCCGGGCTCAACGTGCCGAGCAGTTGCGGCGTGAGGAAGGCGGCATCCGCGTGCGCGGGCTTCGCGAGCATCAGGTAGGTCTTGAGGGTTGCATACGCGGCCTTCACCTGATCGGCACCGCCGCTGGCTATCTCGGCATCGGACAGCGACGCGAGCTGGCGCAGCCGGTCTTCGAGACGCGCACGGATCGGCGCGACCAGAAGGTCGGCGCTCGCGTGCTCGTAGGCCGGCCACAGCGCCGCATGGAGCGCCTTGTCGTGATTCAGGCCGAAGCGCGTGTGCCACGGCGCGCCGTCACGCTGACGGATTTCGAGCGTGTCGAGTTGCGCATCGAGCGCATCGAGCGCCTGCGCGGCGCGGGTCCGGTCGGGCGGACTACGCAGCGTCGCGAGCGTTTGCGCAGCGGACGCGATCGCATCGCGATTCGCTAAGCCCGACACCATCAGGCCGATCGTCCACAGGACCACCAGCGCGAGGCCGGCCCACGCGGTGGCCGATGACCATGAAAAACCGACACGGCGGCCGGGAATCTTGCGGCTATGATCCGCGACCATTTGCCAGATCGAACGATGCGGCGGCAAACGCCGGATAGTTTCTTCGCTGTGGTCGCCGGGTTCGTCGTTGCCGTCATCCTTGCCGGCGGGCCGGGTTGGCGGATCGAGTTCGCGCTTTCTATAGAGCGGCGCGAAGAGCAGACCGTGTATCGCATTGCGCCGGTAGCGCGATTGGCCGGCCTGCGTGATCAGCGCCGACAATGCGCCGTTCAGCCCGGCGACGTGACGGGACAACTCCGCCGGATAGCGGTCGCGAAAGTCTTTCGCGAGGCGCGCGACGCCTGCGCTGGCGAGGTTGCGGGCCAGGTCTCGAAGCGAAAGGTCGATCTCGTCGGACGGCGCGCGCCTGTCCGACCACGTGAAGCCGACCGGTTCGTCCGGGCCCGTTGGCGCATCGTCGCGTTCGCTGCCGAAATCGGTGACGTTCAACAGATAGGCCGGCGCGGCCCAGCGCAGCGCGCGGGCGTGACGGGCGAGCCGATGCGATACGTCGTCGGTGTCGAACGAGGCGTTCTCCATCCCGTCCTTTCCGCTGCCGCGGTGGCGTACTACCGCGACGATCGCATCGACCGGTCGCCGTCGCCGCAGTCGGCGGATCTGGTCGAGCCAGTCGGTCTCCATCCTGTCGCGGGTTTGCTTCGCATGGAGCAGGACCGTGTTGCTCGTTATGGCGTAACCGGTGTCGGTTAATCCGGGGGCCAGACGTTTCACCAGCGGTTCGTCACCGGCGACGAGCACCCAACGATCGCGGTAACGCCAACGCCACGCTCCGTGGCGCTCCTTCATCGCGTTGACCAATAAGCTCAACGTTTCGGGAGGGCTATCCGGCTTCCTGGAGCCGTTTTTCCTGTCATACTCGATGAGCCATCGCGTTGCTCGCAGTGAAGCGATCCAAAGCAGAATGCCTTCAAAGTACTTCGTGAAGATCAGCAACACGAGCAGTCCCACCAATAGCGATAGCTCGACGATGATCAATTTTTCGGAATGCCATTTTTGCTCCCGCGCAACAAATATCACCGCGACTGCAAGAGCGACAAACAGGATGGCGAGTGCGATCCCGATAAAAATTGCGGCGAGCCGCGGCCTGGATTCTTTCACGTCTGCTTCCCGCATAGGAGTGCAAGCACGTCATGACGTTCCTGCGCAATGACGAGTTGTGGCCCGTTCGTCACAGTGGCATTCGCGATTGCCAGCGCTACCGCCAGCCACGCACTTGCAGCCCCCGCGTTGCCGACCGTTGCATCGAGATCGATCGTTTTCGTAGCCGCGCCAAAGTCGCATGACGAGCGCACCATACGCGCGACGTTCGCGGCAAGGCCAACCCGCCAGTTCGTTTCGATCCTGCCGAACGCAGTCCTTCCCCACCGAACGGCAAGCCCGACCGTTTCAGCCACGTTCTCTGGCGCTCCCTTTGCCGGGCGGTGGATGTATACCGGCGAGGTCTCGCCAATTTTTCGGGCGAGCGGAACGCTGGAAACCAGCACCATGCTGGCCGCTTCGGCGACGCCACGCGCAAGGACTTCGCTTGCCGAGTTGCGCAACTGGATGGCAACGAGCAGCCTGGTTGTATCTTCAGCCATCTTGTCAAACCAGGAATCCGCATGAAAGAGCGTCAGTTCGCTCGTCGGCGGGCTCATCCGGACACGGGAAGTACGAGCCGTCTCCTTAACCAGCGAAAGCAGATGTCCCGCAACGGTTTGGGGACTCAATAGCGAGTCGATACAAAGATCGACATACACCGTCCCGCCGGCGGGAAGCTCAAGAAGCTGAGGCGTAATGCCCAGCACCAATTCGTTGAGTAACCACTCGCAGAGCGCCGTTTGGCGCGCGTACTCATTCAGCACGTTGCCTGCGTAGAATTGCCGGCCGGGAACGTCGAGCCATCGGGCAATAACGTCGGTATCCGGCTCGGCCTGACTGGCGACGGGGCGCAACGTTGTTTTCCCGCTCACTAGCGCATCGAGGCTATTTTCGTCGTCACTGCAACCGAATCTCCACGCGTGACCCAGCGCGACAAGCGGCTGACTGGACGCCTCGTGACACTGCGCTTCGATTGCAGCATCGGTCCTGTTGATCGCCAATGCCGCGTTTACGCAACCGTGCAGGTACGCAAAGCGACAACTCAGCAGAAATCCCCACGCAAGAATCGGCAGTTCGATTGCGACGAACCAGAAGAGCCCGTTGTCCGGCTTACCGCGAGGCCAGACAAAGACGGCGACGGCGGCACCGCCGGCGAGCAACAGACACAGCAGTAGCGCCCAGCCCACAATCGATGGCCGGGACACGACGGGCACATCGACTCTCGGCGGCACACGCAAAAAATCAACGGGCATGATCAGGGCACTTTCACGCCGTCGGTGGACGCGATCAAGACACTGCCGCACCGCGTCGCATCGCCGTCGGTCGACAAAGGGATGCCGGCGTCTTTCAGGCGTCCGCTTCCTTCGATGATCTCGTTGTCGCCGTGGATTGAGCAGGACACGAGAATTCCGACCTTGGCGGCCCGCCGCCCGTTGACCTTGATTCGATCCGAACCTGAAAGCACCACACCGCCGTGGCTCGTGCGATCCCCTTCGTACACCAGCTTTCTCATCTCAAGATATCCTTAACCATGAAAATTCGTTCATTTCTTCGCGGCATAAACTCCCGAAAGGCGATTCTTATGGTTGTGCAAATTTCCATGTACCTTTCCTCCTCGAGTCCGATCAACATCAAATGAGCGCATCCACCCTGAAAAACGAAAGCTGTGCCCATCTTCATGGGTGACGGCCTCCAGGAGCAGGATCGGTAATCTGTCCGGACATACGTCTTTGCCTTGAATTGCATTCGTGATCGCCTGTTCTGTAAAACGGAAGGTACACTCGGTCTACCTTGATAAATGTCAGAAGTGATCTGAATAGATCACGTTCGCGGCCTGCGTGGGCGAGCCGAGACAACTATCGATAGTCGACGTCGCCGGGCGGCATTGATGGTATACCGTGAAAAACACGAGGACTTAGCCAGCTATAATCACCTGATTCGCAGATCAGGTTCAATATCATCTTCCCACCCTTTTTTATATATAGCCCGGATGAAGGACCGTCGTAAATTACATAATTATACGCCCCTGACCTAAATCGAAGATGAGTCAACTTATAACTACCCTCATTTACTTCAGCGATAGAGAAGTGCCTTTCCGGCGTGTAGGGTCCATGTGGATAATTCAGCTCAACTTTATTCATGTCACCAAACCGGTACTTCACGTACCCATTTATAGGTGAGATATTTCCCACAGCACAAACGGAAATTATTTTCCGGCCCACATGGCAGCTAAAATATATCTCTTCAAAATCATGGCAAAGGGTAGTCTCCTCCGAAAATGCCGCCGCGCACACCATGGATATACCAATCGTGAACATCGGCTTGATCAATCGGCTTTTACAATGCGAAACCATCCGAAACCACCTCTATTCAACAAATAAACTGAAATTGTCCACTTTAATTGTAACTGTCCGCATGCGCTTTTATGCCACCTGCAATTAATCATTCATAGCCTGTCGCGATGATTATCAGCCAAGCCATTTTGCATCCTCGTTTTCGGCTCTTCACGAGTGGACTAACGTAGGCCAGCGTCAATAATCAAGCTCATCGGGAGATACCAATGGTATGCCGCGGAAAACGCGACGATTTATTGAAC
>Ga0164242_10000308_pt1 | contig 60905 bp, 88 predicted proteins | sample OricomgcompostMG_FD_108783 | JGI IMG/M metagenome (GOLD analysis project Ga0164242, IMG submission 108783) | Miracle-Growth compost microbial communities from Emeryville, California, USA - Original compost - Miracle growth compost (MG) ...
CGACAAGGCGGCGCGGGTGGTCCTCTGCGTCGTGGCCACGGCGCTGGCCATTGCTGCGCTCCCGCTCGTTTTTCTCCTCACCCTCTGCGAATGTCTGACGGAAACGTGTAGGGCCTATTGGGACTTTCTGCGCGACATGTGGGATGTAAATCTTGGAGACTGACGCATCATGAAGCGACTCATCGTTGACGTGTCCAGCCTGTGCTGGACCTGCCTTTATGCGGGAACGGATGAAGAGTTCTCGAAGAAAGTTGAACACAACGGAAAGACGGTTACGGTCAATGGCTGGCAACATGGAGAACACAATGCCCTCAACTCACTGCTTGCTGCTTGGGAAAAACTCGGCATCGCACCCAAAGACACCATCATGGTCTTCGAGTCAGGCAACAGCAAGGGCTACCGCAAGCGTTGGCTGCCTACTTACTGCGCCGACCGCGACAGCAACCGCCCGCCTGAATACTACACCGAGTTCAACACGCTAAAGGGCAAGCTCATCGAGCATGTCCAGAAGCTCGGTGGCACTGCCGTCACGCGCCAGAACCTGGAAGCCGACGACGTGATCGCCTTCCTGGCTCAGCGCCTGGAGGGCAAACGGGTCATCATGACGAACGACCGCGACTTGGCCGCGCTCATCACCGAGGACGTCACGCTCTGGCGTGAAGGCGCGGAGCTGGATGAGAACCCCTACGGCCCTTGGCCGGTGGCGTGGATGCCGATCTACAAGGCGCTTGTTGGTGATGCGTCAGACAAGATCCCAGGCGCCAAAGGTTTTGGTGAGAAGGCGTGGCTGAACCTCATCTGCATCTTCAAGGAAGAAGGTGTGGAGGCTATGCGTGAGCTGATCGAAAACAAACGCCTGGAAGAGTTGGAGGAAGACGTTGCGGAGTTGAAAGTGCTTCGCAAGGTCATCGACGCCAAGGACATGGTGTACGCGAGCTACGCGGCGGGCAAGCTGTATCCGCAGGAGTGCGAGAACATGCGGGCGCCGCTGCAATGGTTTCCGGGTTACGTGCGCAATCGCTCGGAAGTCGATGACCGGCTGCGTAAGTATGCGGGAATGTCCAAGATCGTCCACGCTGATAACCTGGATGAAGCGGTGGCGTTCATGCTTGAGAAGCTGGAGGGCTCTGAGTTCATATCGCTGGACTTGGAAACCACCAACTTCAACGGCAATGAAGCAGACTACCAGGCGTCCATGGAGTGGTTGGAAGCCTCTGGCAACGTTGTGGACGTCCTGGCTTCTCGCATTGTCTCCATGGGTCTGACCTTTGGCAACAACCAGCAGTACAACCTGTACTTCACGGTGGGCCACGTCCCGACAGAGACTGCGCCAAACATCACGATGGACCAGCTTAAACGGGTCATCGAGTCGATCCCAGTGGGCATGGAAAAGATCATCGCCAACTTCTCCGGATTTGAGGCGGTCGTCCTGCGTAAGAACCTGGGGGATCTGAACGGCGAATACTTCCTGCCCAATGCGGTGGATGTGCAGATCGAAGCGGCCTACGTTGACGAGAACACGCCACGTGGCCTGAAGTTCCTCTCCAAGCACTACCTGGGCGCAGACCAGGTGGATTACCAGACAGTCACCAATGGTCGCCGGATGGACCAGATGACAGCCCAGGAGACGTTGGCTTATGGCACGGACGACACACTGTTTACCAGCGCCTTACATACACATTTCAACGTCATCATGGAGGTTGAGCAAACCAAGAGAGCCTTCCGGGAAACCGAACTCGACTGCCAGTACGTCGTTGCCCACTCCTTCCTCCACGGCGTTGATTTTGACTACGGACGGATGCTGGAAATTGAGGCCGAGGATGACGCAGCGCATGCCAAGGCGCGGGCTGTTCTGGACGACTATCTGATAAAGGTTGGGTACGAGGGAACCGTCTGCCCACACTGGGAAATCGGCGACCTGCAGACACCTGCCAGCATCAAGGCCATGCACCTGGCCATCCTCGGCCAAGAGCTGAAGACGCAGGTTCGCACGCCAGAAAAACTCTTCAAGCTGATCGCTGACCAGGAAGACGTGGAGGACGCGAAGCTGCTTGCCCAGTACATGGAAGAAGGCAATATCGGCCAGATCAACGACTGGGCAGCCAGTCGGTTCACAGCCTCCCCGTCGCTGGACACCAACTCCTCCAAGCAGGTGCAGCATTTTCTGTACGACGTGATGGGTCTGCCAATCCACCTGGTCAACAACCTGACGGACAACCAACGCAGCAAGCGCGATCTGGCTGACGCGATGTACGCCTTCAAGAAAGTCGTCAAGGGTAAGGAAGAGTATTCGTCGCTGACCACGGAACAGATAGAACTTATCAAGACGAAGGCCAGCACGGACGATGCCGCCATTCAGTTCGCGTTGAAGTACGACGTCGCCGAAGGCAGCGAAGAGGAAGCCGTCCTCAAGGCATTCCAGATTCTCAAGGAAGTTGGCACACGAAAGTCCCTCTTCTATGAGCCTTGGAAGAAACTCGTCTATTGGCTGGACGGGAAAATGCACCCGTCCATTAAACAGTCCGCCACGACGTCGCTGCGCTTTACGGCGAGCAAGCCGAACGTCACCCAGCTTGGCAAAAACGGTGAGGGCCAGAAGCTGCGCTCTTGCTTCCCGGCGCACCGCAAGGGTGCCGTCGTGATAAGCCTGGACGAGAACGCGCAGGAGTTGCGCATGCAAGCCGGTCTGTCTGAAGACCCGGCATTCATGGCTTGCTACGTTGGTGACAACAAGCTGGACCTGCACTCAGTCACGGCAGCCTCAATTCTAGGCATCAGCTACGAAGAATTCCTTTCCAGGTTGCACAGTGACGACGCTGTGATAGCCAAGGCGGCAAAGGATAAGCGTAAAGAGGCCAAGATCGTAAATTTTCTCTCCGCATACAGCGGTACGGAGGTTGCCTTGTCGAAAGACATGGTGATCTGGCAGCCAGAGGCCAAGGTGTTCCTGGATGCAAAGAAGGCCGCCTTCCCTGTATATGAGAAGTGGCAGCTCGATACTCAAGCCCTGGCAAAGCGTCAAGGCTACGTCACCAACCCGGATGGCGCACGGCGTCATGTGGCACATAAGGTGCTGTCTGACAACAAGTGGGAAGTTGAGGCAGCCGCACGGTCGGCAGGCAATCAGCCCATCCAGTCAGGGTCTGCCGCCCAAACCAAGAAAGCCATGGGCGCCATGTGGCGTCGTCGCGTGCTGCTGGATTATGACTGCCGATTCCTCATGCCTGTCCACGATGAGGTCGTGTTGTCCAGCGCCAAGGAGGACACCGTGCAGGTGGCGAAGATTTGCCACGACTGCATGACGCAGCCCTATTTGCCTAACATCCCTGCCTGCTCTTCCATCTCCATCGGTTTGAACTACGCCGATCAGCCTGAAGTTTGTGAAGAGGTGTTCGACGCCGACGCCATTCAGGCGCGGCTGGATGAGCTGCTGCCGGAGGTTGTGCCTGCGTAAAAGTTGACGGTAGGGCGAGGTTTTCCTCGCCGGGGTTTAGCCAGTTCGTCATCCTGACGATTTAGAAAACGACTGGCAGCTACATACGGAACTGTAGCCAGGCGCGGCCAGTGTGCCGTCAGGGCCTCCTGAGAAAGGCCCTACTTTTCAAACTTCAAGGACTGAACATGAGTGTACAGGTTATGTCACTAGACGAGTGGATGAGCACCGTCAACATGCGGCTGGATTCTTTGGTGAGCAATATCAGATATTTGCTGGACGATAACGGAAAACTTAGGGATGAGATGAAGGGCATCAAGGTAGAGGTAGCCGATCACCGGCTGCGCATCTCCCAACTTGAGCGTGACATCTCCACGATAGAGTCCGACGTCTCCGCGCTGGAGTCCGATGTAGCCGACCTTGACAACCAACTGGACCGCTGGCAATGAGCGTCGGACAGCGCGGCAAAGCCGCAGAAAAAATCGTCCAGAAATACCTGGAACACATCAACGAGACGCACGCTAAGTTCGATTTCGAGCGCCTGTCAGACGCCCGTTCTGGCGGTGGCATGGGTGCGAAGAGGGTCGTCGGTGACTTCTCCTTCTTCGCTCCTGGCGTGCATGGCGTGATCGAGGTGAAGTCCATCAAGCACGACTTCCGGCTACCTGCCAAGAACGTCTCACAGCTTCCAAAGCTACGTAAGCGAACCTTGGCTGGTGGTAGGTGCATCATCCTGGTCTACCACACCGAGACGAGGCTGTGGCGCTGCTTGCTTGCCGGGGACTTGGAGATCAAGTCCACGGGATCTTGGGATCTAAGGTATTACCCAGCCTATCCGAGCCTTGAGTTAGCTCTCCCCCTGCAAATGCTGATTCAACAATGACGGACACAAAATTCTGCACAGGCTGTTCCACCTTTCGCCCCGTCGATGAAATCCTCTACGAGTGGCGGCGACGCAACGGTCGTCGTATCAAGAAGGTGATCTGCAAGCACTGTGCTGCGCAACGGGACAGCAACAAATCTGTCGAGGATCGAGACGCCTACGGCAAGCGCATCACTCAGCGCAACAAAGAAATCCAGCGTGCCAAGACGCTGGCGTACATGGACATGAACAAGGATAGAAAATGAGAGAAGGTTTCCGCCCTATGCTGGCCGTCAAGTTGGATGGGCCGATGCAATTCGACGACTACGTTATCAGTCCGAAGCTCGACGGGATCCGTTGTGTCATTCAGGACGGCTTGGCGCTGTCTCGTACATTGAAACCCATCCCCAACAAGTTCATGCAGAGCATCCTGTCGGACTGGCAGATCGACGGTTTCGATGGCGAGCTGATCGTGGGGTCGCCAACTGGCCCGGACGTCTACAACCGATCCAACAGCGGGGTAATGTCCAAAGATGGTGAACCAGGTTTCACCTACTACGTTTTTGACTATATAACGGATAATTTGCAAATTCCGTTCTCTGATCGACTCGATGAACTTCATCGGCGTGTCGATGCCTTGGAAGGACCGTTGAAAGATCACATCGTGCTTGTTCCCCATTACGAGGTGCCAACTCACAATCTCATGGCTGACTTTGAAGAAGGCTTCCTCAAAGACGGTTACGAAGGCGCGATGCTACGCCGCCTGTCGTCTCCCTATAAATGTGGCAGGGCTACCCTCAAGCAAGGGTGGTTACTGAAGCTCAAGAGGTTCGCGGATGCTGAGGCTCGCATCATCGGCTTCGAGTGCCTGTACAGCAACAAGAACGAGGCGACGACAGACGCGCTTGGCCTCACCAAACGCAGCTCGCACAAAGAAAACCAGATCCCGCTGGAGAAACTTGGCAGCATCACAGCCAAGGATCTGATGACCGGCGTGGAGTTCGACATCGGCTCCGGCTACACCGACAAGCAGCGCATTGATCTGTGGGCAGATCGAGAGAACCTGATTGGCAAGCTCGTCAAGTACAAGCATTTCACCTACGGTGCTATCGACAAGCCTAGATTTCCAACGTTCGCAGGGTTTAGGTCGGAGATCGACCTGTGAAAGCCACCATCACCGCCGATAACTCAGAACACTGGGTCAACCATGTGGGCCTGGCGCTCGCTTGCGCCAGAGACAAACGTGACGCCGCCGAACGGAAGTGGCACGACAACCCATGGTGGCGACCACTTCTCGATACTCACCTGGAGGTGATCTACATGCGCCACGACATGGCAGCCAATGCCCTCAACGATCTGATGAAGGCTGTGCTGCGCGTCGATAGTGGCGTGCTCTCCAAGGTTGAGATTGACGAGTGGGAGATGGACAGGGTTGACACGTACTACCGAAAGCCGAGGAAAGAATGAAAGTAGATAAATCAAACGTCGATGCGTGGCTGGCGAAAGCTCAACGGGCCAACGACCAGGCATACAGGATGTACCAGCAATACACCATCGAGTTGCAAACCAACATCCTGCCGCCCCAGTTCCACCCTGTCCAACGTCGTCGCTGGAATGCGGGCTGGCTCTGTTATTGCAGAATGATGGACCTGCTCATTGCCCTGGCACAAGTCAAGGACGGCATCATTGAGAGCACCACCATTCCGGAAAACCATCTACAAATCATCAAGGCATTCCCATGAAAACGTTAATCATCAACGACTGCCACCTTGGAACGTCGCGTTCCAGCGGCACGACGCCCGCTTCTTCTGCCGCGCTGCGGCAGTACCTTTTCGACGAGTACAACGCGCTGTTGACGCGGCACCTGGACAAGCACCTATTTATCAACGGTGACCTGTTCGACCACTTCTCCGAGGATGAAGCCACACTCGACCAGACACTTGGCATGCTGGTGACGTGGTTGAACAAAACAAAGGACGGACAGAAGCTCACCTTGTCATGTGGTAATCACGATGCGTCAGCCAAGGGTGACAAGCTCTCCAGCTTCCACCTATTAACGAACATTCTCAAACTCTTCTATCCGGATCGTGTGACGGTCGTGGATATTGGGCAGTTGTACACCCTGCAGCATCGCGTCGCGGTGCTGGCTCATTGTCATAACCAGGATCTGTTCGAGATGGGGCTGAACAACATCCTGGATAACATCCGTGCGGGGAACGTTAATACGCTGTTCCTGCATGCCAACGTCCTCTCGCCCTTTTCCGAGCAGCATGACCACTCCCTAGCCGTCACTGAGGATATGGCGCGACGCTTTGTCAACGCTGGCATTCGGCTGGTGTTCGCTCATGACCACCACAACCGTTGCATCAATCTGAACGCCATCGGGACTAAGACCACCTCCCAGTTCGACACTAACTCTCACATCATCGTCCTTGGCAACCAGTTCCCTGCATCCATTGCGGACTGCCTGTCACATGGCAAGGCACAGGCCAATGGCCGCAAGTTCGCTCACATCATGGACGAAGAGGGCAGGATCAGCCAAGTTGAAACGTGGAACAGCAACGCCTTTATCGACGTGGACTGGCAGGAACTGGATAAGGTCAACGGAGAAATGTTTGTCCGTGTCTCTGGCGAGGCTGCCCAGTCCCAGGCGGGTGAAGTGGTGAGCGTGATTGCCAAGTTCCGCAGCCAGTCTGATGCCTACGTTGTGTCAAACAACGTGCAGATTGAAGGTATCGGCAGCATCGAAGATATTGACGGCATCTCACTGGAGCAGATTAAGGCGTTTGACGTGCGTGCCGCCCTGCTGGAAATGTTTGAACCTGATGAACGCAAGGTTCTGGAAAAGGTTTTGGAGAACTGAACATGTTGAAGCAGATCAAGCTGAAGAACTTTCGGAAGCACCGCGATGCGGTGTTTGAGTTTGGGCCGGGGCTCAACACTCTGCGTGGTGAGAATGAGCAAGGCAAGAGCACGATATTCGAGGCTGCCCTGTTCGCCATGTATGGGAGTCGCGCCCTGCGTAACAGCCTGGACGACGCGGTGACGTGGGGAGAGCCCACGAAGTCTCTGCGCGTTGAGGCCACCATCGAGTTCGACGGCCAGGACTACACCTTCACCCGCAGCAAGGCCGGTGCGGAGGTCATCAAGGATGGTCAAGTCTTCGTTACCGGCCAGACAGAGGCGACGAATTTCGCCACCCAGTTGATGGGTGCGGACGCGAACACCGCCAGCAAGCTGATGCTGGCCAGCCAGAAGGCGCTGCAGGGCGCCTTGGAACAAGGCAGCAAGGCCACCTCTGAGCTTGTCGAGGGCCTGGCTGAATTCACCTTCTTCGACACGTTGCTGGGCCGCATGCAGGAGCGCCTGCCTCTTGGCAGCGATGTCTCCGCCCGCCAGCGCCTGGACGACGCCAAGGTTCGCTTGGACTCCTTCCAAACCGATGACATACCTGACGTATCCACGTACCGTGCATTCCTGACCGTGGCGCCCAGGATGATTGAAGAAGCCAACCAAGACATCGACGGCACGCTAAAGCCTGCTTATGACCTCGCCCGCAAAAATCTGGAAGAAGCCAAACGAGAGCGCAGCGCCTACGACAATCTGGCCAACTCCTTGGATCGGGCCAGAAAACTGTACGATGACACACTGGATCAGTATAACGAAGCGGTGACAGCCTCGCATGTGGTCATCAAGGACGAGTCCTGCATTGACGGGCTGCGTGGACAAATCCGGGATGCCTCTCAAGCCAGGGCCACCTATCAGGCTTTCCTGGACTTCCAGGCGCTGCCCGCTTACCCGGAGCTGTGCTGGGAGGGTAGCTCGGGCAGCCTGCAGGCTGAGATAGATGACATCAACGCTCAAATCCTTCAGCACAATGCGGCGCTGACGGAAATCAACCTGCAGCGCCAGGCCATCACCTCCGACATCAAGCTCCTGGATTCCAAGATCCAGCGTGAGGATCACTGTCACGCCTGCGGTCAACTCCTGAAGGACCACAAGGAGATTGCCGAGCGCAACAAGAACCTGGAAGTCCAGATTGAAGAAAAGCGTCATCAACTTGATGCCCTGGGTGATGGCTCCGCGCATAAGGAAACCCTGGCTTCTCTGAATTCCGACCTGAAAGACTTGAAGGCCGTCCAGAAATCCTCCGCACCGTTCGATGCTTTCTTGCGCAAACACAGCGAGCGAGTCGTCTCGGACGAGAACTTCGTGCCGTCCAAGATCACCTGGAGAGGTGAGGCACCCAGCGGAGTCATGCTTGATGTAGACGACATCCAGCGGCGCATCAACGCCATTGAGGATGCCGAGAAGGCCCGCGCTGCGGCAGCCGCCAAGGTAGCCGGTCTGAAGGATGTCTTGGACTCTCAGAGCAAGCAGATCGACAACTACAGCCAGCAGTTGCAGGAGATGGCAACCATCGACCTGAATATCTACCAGAATGATTGCGATGTCACCTACAAGGCGCTGTGTGATCGCCAGGTTCAGGTGCAGGACATCAAGGATCAGGTGCGTGATGCTGAGCACAACATCCAGATGGCCGAGCAACTTGCCAAGCAGCATGACACCATTCGCCGGGAAGTGCAGAGCCAGATCAACGCTGCTGAGCGCGAGATCCGGGACTTGGGCTTCAACAACGCCTTGCTCAAGAAAGTACGTGGCGCCCGTGGCCCGATTGCCGACAAGCTCTGGGCCATGGTGCTGATCAGTGTCTCCACGATGTTCAGCAAGATGCGTGGCGAGGAGTCCATCGTCACCAAGACGAAGGACGGCTTTCGTGTCAATGGTGAGGACGTATCTTCACTCTCTGGCTCGGCGCTGGACCTGCTGGGACTTGCCATCCGCGTGGCATTGGTTAAGACGTTCCTGCCTCACGCCGACATGCTGGTGCTGGATGAGCCAATGTCTGCCTGCTCGGAAGAGCGCACGGAGCGCATGCTGGGATTCCTGGCGACGACGGGGTTCAAGCAGACCATCCTCATCACTCATGAAGACGTGTCAGAAACCATCGCGGATAACCTCATCACCCTTTAACCATGCACGCTATTCAACCACCACGACCTCAGCCAGGAGATAGCTCTATGTCGTTCCAACCTCCCCATATCCCTCAGCATCTTCGCAAGAAAACCCGAATCTCCTTCAACACTGAGCCCATGCCCCGAGATCCTGACGAAATGGAGACGGGTCACGTCTATTACGACGCAGCGGCTGATGCGCTGCGATTCTGCTTCGGGCCTGAAGGCGCCCACACATTCATCATGTTGGGTGACTACGATGCCACGATACATGAACCCAAACCCAAACCCTTGGAGCCTGACACCAACGTAACCTTCACTGTGGACCAGGTGCGAGCCCTGCTCAAATACGCCGGGGTTCAAGCATGAGCCTAGGGATCGTACTGGTCATGTGGGTACTGGCACTCGTTAGCTTCTTCCTGCCTCCTGAGTTTGCATTGGGTATCCTGATAGGGATGGTCGCCGTGGAAACGTGGGGAGTATATAGACTGTGGCGCCGCCACAAATAAAGGATTGATCATGACTAAATTCTTCGTCCAACTTATCCTCGCCCTCTACCCCATCACGGTCATGGCCCTCGCTGCCTTCCTGATCTACAAGCAGGTGCCAGGATGGGGTTGGTTCCTCACCATCGCCTTCTTGTTGCTCGGCTCGACGTCAATCAAGCTCGACTAGCCTTCTGAATAGTGCAAAATAGCGTTAAAATTGCATAATACATTTTGACGATTTCAGGAGCCTTCAGCGTGAGTCACGCCTTCTTTTCCCGCACTCTCAAATTCCCGGACCCCGCCAAGGTCCGGTGCCATGTCGGCTACCGCGCCGATGTGGAAATCACAGTGAGCATGGATCCCCCCGACGAGGGTGGCATGGCGCAGGCGGAATTCGAGGTCACGCTGATGGATGTAGACGGCTACATGGAGGCCGACACGATACGGTTCTCGGGGTGTGGCGAACGCACCATTCGAGTGCCCTTTCTGTCTACCAAGACGAAAGCCGTCTACATCGTACCCAAGGACTGCACGACGCCCGGACAAGCCTACAGCGTTCGGGCGTTCAATCAATAGGACATTCATGGAAATCTCAGCGAAAGTCATCGCTCACTCTATCGCGCCCCACGGCGGGCAAATTGCCAGCCTGGAGCTGACCTTCCCGCGCTACATCCTGCCGGAAGTCAACACGCACAAGATCTGCTCACTCTCAGCGTCGTCAAGCCGTGCCATTCCGACTGCCAAGTATCTGGACCAGGTGTACTCCGAACCGTGTGGGTTCGTGAACTGGCGCATGAATCAGAAAGGCATGCAGCCTGCCGGAGAAGCGCAGGGCTACACCGCCCAGCGGGCGCAGGAAATCTACGAGGAAGCCGCGCAATCCGCCGCGCATTACGCAGCCAAGTTGGCCGATCTGGGTATTGCGAAGGAGCAGGCAAACAGGCTGGTCGAGCCTTACACCTGGACGCGCCAGATCATGACGGCCACCAGCTTCCAGAACCTGCTGGCGTTGCGCTGTCACCCCGACGCACAAAAAGAGTTTCAGGTGCTGGCCGGCTGCATCAAGGAGGCGCTGGAAAACTCCAAGCCGTACCACCTTGGCTACGAATCCTGGCACCTTCCATACATCATGCAGGAGGAGCGCACGCAGCACAACGTGTATACCCTGCTGAAAATGTCGGCAGCCCGCTGCGCAAGAGTTTCGTACAGGCTACACGACGGGTCGGAGACGACCCCGGAGCAGGACATCGAACTGTTTGAGCGCCTGGTCTACGCCAATCCCCCTCATATGTCACCGGCTGCCCACCAGGGCATGGCGATGGACGGTGCGTTGATGAGCAGAAACTTCAAGGGGTGGATGCAGTTTCGTGCGGTGTTGGAAGAAGTCGGCTTTGACGGTCGCCCACCACTTGGGAAGCTGGATGGTTTTATCTGAAGCAGATGTAGAGCGATTCTGGTCACACGTCAAGGTGGGCCAGATTCATGAATGCTGGTTGTGGATGGCCTCCAAGCGCCCCAAGCGAGATGGGGGTCACGGCAGATTCCGGGTACGCGACAGCAATGAACACGCCCACCGGGTCGCCCTGGCCTCCACGGGTGTGGATGTGGATGGCAAGGTGGTCAGGCATCGTTGCGATACGGCAGACTGCCAGAACCCATCACATCTTGCTACCGGCACGCAGTTGGATAACGTTCAGGACATGATCGACCGCAACAGGCTCGCCAGGGGCGAAGCCAACGGTCAGGCCAGGTTGACGGAGGCTCAGGTCATCAAGATGCGTGTCTCCAAGCTCAGCCATTACGTCTGGGCTAAGCGCCTGGGCGTGGACGACGCCACTGTCTCCAAAGCGCGGCGGGGCATCACCTGGGCTTACTTGAACGACGACTATCCGCCCATACATTTTAAATAGTACGGAGAAGACTTACTGTGGATGAACTTATCTACCGAATGCCCGAACTCACCAAGGTGGTGGGCCTGGGCAAGACCAAGCTATACGAAATGATGGCTGCGGGCCAATTCCCCGCACCCGTGGAACTTGGCCCCAACAGCGTCGGCTGGCGTGCCGACGAGATCAAAGCCTGGGTAGAAAATCTACCCCACCGAGAATTTTGCTTAGAGTAGTGCCCAGTTCGGTGAAGGCTCGCTTTCTCTCCGGTATACGCTGTTGGAGTTGATACGTGGCCTTCACCTCATCCTCCTCCATATGGTTCAGGCATAGGTCGATCAAGTCCTTGTCGTAGCCTAACTCCCCCATCATCGTGGATCCTGTGCGGCGCAAATCGTGCATCGTCCAGTGTCCTCCTGGCAGCACCAGATCCGTCGTGTTCCTCCTTCTCTTCAAGGGCTTTTCTCGCCCCTGTCTGTCCGTCAATTCCCGCGTGAATGCCGTAGGCTGAATATAGGTTCCATCCCGCTTTCCTCTGCCGGGAAACAGCCACCCTTCCGGGCGGTCAGCCAGCAAAATCCCAAACACTGCTTTCGACACCTCGTTCAGGTGTATCAGATGCTCCTGGCCGTTCTTGGCAAACTCGCCAGGAACCCGCCACGTCCCTTTCTTCAAATCCACATCTTCTGCAGAAACGCTCGCCACCTCAATAGACCTGGCCATGGCGGACAAAGCCAGCCAACAACCTAGCTGAGTGCGCCTGGGCAGCTTGCCCTTGATGAACAGGCCCGGCAACGACTTCAACTCTTCAGCATCCAGGACTCGGCTGGATCGACGCCTCTTGCCTCCAATGTCCTTGGCTTTCACCCCTGCGAGAGGATCCCCCACTACCCATCCGCGTGGCGTACCGTAACCAAACATCTGATGCGCCTCCGCAAGTAGCAGCTTGGCCTGACGAGGGTGCCCAGCAGCTATCACGTCATCCAGAATCGGCATGTAATGGCTGGATCGGATGTCTTCGGGCGCGACACGCCCTATCACGGGGCTGACGTGTTTTCTGTACCTCCCACTAATGGAGTCCCGGTCATTTTGCCTGCGTCGATGGTCCACTACATATTTGGTAAACCACAGGTCGAACATGTCGTCCAGCGTCTTGGGCTTGTCTTTGACAAGTGCCAGGATGGCGGGCGCACGCCTGGCATCGGCAAGCTCTCTGGCCTGCAGCAAGCTGACGCTCGGATAATGGCCAAGCGTCTGGATGGACGTCGCGCCCGACTTCATGAGGCGAAGGCGCCAGATCTTGGCGCCTGTGGGTTTTATGCGGAGTTGGAGGCCGTCGCCATCGTTTAGGTTATACTCTTTCGTCTTCGGTTTGGCGGTCCTGACAGCGCGTTCGGAGAGTAGATTTCTGGACATTCTTCGGGTCAAATCCGGGTCAAATGAGGATGCAGTCGGGGTCAAAATGGGTCAAATTAGACGCGGATTGCAGTGTACTCCAACGAACTGGAATGAACCACTAACCAGAAATTTCTCCGTAGTATCAGGTAGTTAAGTGGCTGGAAAGCCAGTCGGGGCGTAGCGCAGCCTGGTAGCGCATCTGCTTTGGGAGCAGAGGGTCGGCAGTTCGATCCTGCCCGTCCCGACCAATAAAATCAAGGCTCTCCAGATTGAGAGCCTTTCGTTTTTCGGTCTTCGGGTCAAACCTGGGTCAAATCGTTCAGACGATCTTCCCGTTCACAATGCTGTGCCCGTTGCTCTTTCCATCCTCTTCCCACGAAGATTTCCCACCTATGGCCACCCCCAGGTACAGGATGGTGTAGGCCCACGCAGGGATCCCTGTGGCCTTGGCAGCCTCCAGGTAGACCTTGTTGGCCATCTGCTCGTCGCAGACCTCATGGTGATGGAACAGCCAATCATGGATCACGGCGGCTTTATGCGCCCGGTCCCCCACCAGCCAGTAGGCCAGGGGGAAACGCGGGACACTGCCGTAATCAGTGAGAAACCCTACCTCCACCGTGATGAGCCGACCCAGCTCCACGGAGTAGAACTCCAAGGGCTGCGTCACCTCCCAGATGCCTCGCCCACTCGCCGCCGTATCGTTGACGTTGTGGGTGTAGAGGCCAGTCAGGAAGATGCCATGATCGGGCTTCGGGGTGAAGGCAGGGGAATTCACTGAGCCAGCGCCTGGTTAAGCAGCGCCTGGGCGGCGATGATGCCGAACGTCAGCTTGCCCTTGTCGTCATCGGACAGCTTGGAGGTCTGCACGACATGGATGAGGTCCGGGACAGCATTCTGGGCAAGATCCTTGATGTTGGGGATGTCCGGAATGTCAGTCGTTGAAGCGTTACAGACTTTATCTGCAGCACTCTGGGCCTTGCCAAGGTCTGCCAGCTGGTCAGCGGTGAAGTTGGCGGTCATGCCCTGCATGGACGACAGCGCGGGCTGGACGACGGCGCAGACCTTCGTGACCTGCTTCTGGACATTGGCCAGCGCCTGTTCCTGCGTCAGCGGCTGGTTGGCGCAACCCGCAAGAGCGAGTGCCAAGGTGAGAGGGAGTGCGATCTTCATGTCGTTTGTCCTTATTTCGCAGGCGGGGCGGGAGGCTGAGTGTTGTCGGAGCCCACCTTGGCGACGTGATACAGGCCCACGCCGTACAGGCCCAGCTTGGTGGTTTCCAGGAAGTCCTGGACGTCAGCCTTGCCGAGGTAGACCATGTAGGCCCAGGCGCCATACAGCACGGCGCCGATCAGCAATTTCTGGGTCTGACCGGAGAGGGTGAATTTGGAGAGATCCATCATTGATTCCTCATCGTGAGTTGGTTGATCTGCACCTGCATGTGCTCAACCGCCGCCTGCAGGGTGGCAATCTGTGCTTTGAGTTCGCCTATCTTCAGGACGGCCTCATTGCGCTCTCGTTCAGCGTGTTCAGCACGCTTGTTGGCTTCCTTTAGCTGCTCCATCAGGGTCTGCAAGAACTCCACCTCTGTCTTATTGCCAGCCCGTGCAGCGGAATCCCCACTCAACCAGCGCCGTAAACCGAGGGCAGCAGCCACCGTGGCTGCAATAGCCGCCCCAATCCATCCAGATAAACCTGTGATACTCAGGTCCACATCGTCAGGCGTTGGAACCATCCCTTAACTCCCCATGAACATGTGGAACTCGCCTTCCCGGCGACGTTTCAGACCTGCCACTTCGTGGCCCCCGGCGTTATCCCAATCCATGAAGGCCAAGGCGGCGCCTACGGTGTCGTGAGCATTCAGGCGCGTCATCAAGGTGCTTGGCTTGCCGTTCTTGAGTACGCAGATGCCTGATCGAACACCCTTCTTGCCAGGTCCAACGTTGAACACGATGGACACAAGGGCGTCGTACTGACCCTGGGTCAGGTTGGCCATGACGTCCGGAGCGACGGCCTTGACAAGCTCTGCCTCAGCCTCACCGACGTCACCAGCAAGCCAGGAGTCGGCCTGAGCCCGCGTGCAGGTGTCGCCAGGCTTGACGTCACCCGTATGGCCCCAACCAATCGTCCAAGGCTCGCCACCCGTTGCCGGGTCCGGGTAAGCCTTCAGTTGGAGGGATTCAAAGGACTTGAGGAAGTCGAGTCCTTTATCGGAGATGTGCATGGCAGTTCGACTGCTCTAATTGTTATATTGCAATTTTACCGTAATATTGCTATTTCTTCTTGTATTTATCCTTTACAGCTTGGCAACTGTTGATCCAATCCAACGTCTCTTGCGGCAGCTTGATGCCCTGCTCCTTCAGGCAGACGGCCATCTTCAGGATGGCGTCGAGCTGATCGGGCACGGAAGGGTAGGCTTTGGCCCGCAGCGGACCATAAGGTTCATGATGCTGGATTTTCAACCTTGAACTCCTTATTCAGATAAGGCCAGGACGACACTCTCACCGTGTAAGTGCCAGGCTGGTCAAACGACAGGTCGGCCTGCCCGTCCGTGACGTCGTAATCAACACCCTCCACGGTGACGACAGAGGGTTTGGGCAATCCTGTAATGGACAGGCCTGTCAGCTTAGCTGGGTTGGCCTGGCGGGCGGTTGCCACACCATCTTTTACGTAATGAGTGTCCGGGTCGAACTTGCCAGCCACGAAGTTCGGATTGAGCTTGCGATTGAGCTTGGCTGTGTCGGCATCAGATTGCAGAGTGCCGGTGATACGCCCGGAGGCATCATGGAAGGTCGTGTAAATGTTCATGTCAGCGCATCGCGGAGAGGATAGTGACGCTAGGTGTTCCGGCAAGAGCGCCTGATGGTTGAGAGACAACGACGGAATGTGTGCCAGCGCCTAGGTTCAGCATTGCAGCACCCGGTATGGTGTAGCTGACCTTATAGGAATTGTTGCTCTCACCACTGCCAGAAGACGCCCAGTACTCCATGTATATGGCCTGCACGGTAAGTGCTGTGCTGCCGTCAATGACCACCTTTCCTGCTGGCACAATCACCAGGCACGACGCGGCATCCTTCAACGTAAAGGAGAATGTCCCACTGCCGCTGTAACTCACCGATACCGTCACGGACCCATTGGCGAGCTTGAGCGTGTCGATTTCGGCAGTGCCGATCTTGGCATTCGTGATCGTGGCGTCCGCAATCTTCGCATTCGTGATCGCCGCGTTCGCAATCTTCGCATTCGTGATCGCCGCATTAACAATCTTGGCAGTCGTGATCTGCGCATCTGCAATGTGGGCATTGCCAATCTGAGCCACGCCGATCTTGGCGTAGGTGATGGACGCATTCTTGATTTTCGCGGTATCAATGGAGGCATCTTGGATAACCGCGCTGTTGATGAATGTTTGCCCACCTTCCACAGCAAACGGGACAACCACACCACTGGTGTTCGTGTTCAGCAGGGCCAAGCGATCTGCCTGTAGCAGGATCTGGGAAACGTAACCTGTGCCGTCCGTATCTGGCTCTACGCCAAGACCCATACCGGCGAAGTACCGGACGTTATCTACAGTGACTTCAGACTTCAGGGTGAAGGCGGAAGCAACCTTTCCGTTCAGGTCAGCACGTGCCTGTGATTCCGCCTGAATGGCCGCAGTGTTGCCACCCGCAGTTGCAGAGACTGTGTTGATCTGGTCAGAGAGCGATGTCGTCGCGTCCACACGGGCCGTCTGCTCAGTGGTGATCAACGCCGTCAGGTCAGAATTCACCTGTGCAATCTTGGTGTCGATCTCCTGAGCCAGTGCGCTATCCTGATCAGCACGAGCCGTCTGCTCTGTTGCCACGGCTGCTGCGTTCGTGTCCACGCGAGCTGACAAGGCGGTGAGTTGGGAGGCTAACGCCGACGTCTCGTCCGAAAGTGTCTGCTGCACCGTGTCGATGTGGGCGCCAAGGGAGTCGGTATCGTCCAGGCGCAGGTACTTCTCCGCGTTGACCATGAGGCTCGTGGCCTCACTCTCTGCTTCCAACTGCTTGGCCAGATCTGTCGTGATGACTTCGTTGCGGATGGCGTCCAGGTAGTCATTAGCCTCAATACTGGAATCACCCTCGACGCCTGCGCCCTCACCGGGGTAGTACGGGCCATAGTTGCCCGATTTATCGACGATGCGTGCCCAGAAGTACAAGGTGGCGCCAGCCTTCAGGCCCATCATCTTGTAGTTGTCCTGGGGGTACGCAAAGTCCAGCTTCGTGGCCGTGGCCAGGTCGTCCTGATCGCTGTACCAAAGCTCGGTGCGCAGCGCGTCTTCAGACCCGCTGGCCGGGAAGCCCCACTGAATGGAAATCCCCCACAGCAGCGGCGTGGCCGTCAAGGACGTGATTGCGGGAGGTGGCGTGTTCTTGCCGGTCAGCGCCGTCAGCACCGAGTTGGTGTAGATGGACGCGATGTCGAATGCGTTGATCGCCCTGACACGCGCCAAGTAGTTGCCGGTGTAGATATTCGGCAACTCAATGCTGGTGCTGCCGGTGCGAGCGAAACTCATCCACTCGCCGTTATCCTTCTTCCACTGCCCCTCGTAAGCCACTGCATTAGGCGTGGTGGGCCAGGCGATGGTGGCAATCGTGTTGGCAATGCCCTGGGAGACGACGACGCGCTGAGAAATCGTGACGCTGGCGGGCGGCGTCTGCACGCCGGGCGGGATGGCCGTGATGGGCCGGGTATCCAGCTTCGTGCCGTTGGCAATCGCATCGAACTTTGAAGGCTCGTACTGCACACACTTCAAGTCGAACGTCACGCCGTCCTTCTCGGTGACGGACAGTACGCGGTATGTCTGCAGCTTTACGTCGCCGTCGATGCCCCAGGAACCCTGCACCTGCGGGACGGCGGTGAAGTTCTGGCTGACGGTGATCTTGCGACCGTCGATGTTGCTGATCGTGCGGACGTCCGCCGCGCCGGTGGGCAGCATGACGGTGAGGCTGTCGCCCACCTTCGCGGTGAAGTCGCAGTCGGTGGTGATCGTATTCAGCGTGGATGCGGAGATCAGCCCACCCTTGTACTCACCGATCAGATCCTGGTCGGCAATCTGGATGACGTCGCCTGGCTTGGACTTCAAGCCCTTCAAGCCAAGAGTGAAGGTGCAGGTTTCCGTCTCTACTTGTGAGGTCAGGAGCGCCCATCTACCCACGCGGTGGGCCTGACCCTGCGAGGAGCAACCGAAGGCTGAAATCTGCGTCTCGATGTAGCCGTAGCGGGCGATGGCGTCCGCGTCTTCGACGTACTCGGTGTTCTGCTGCCAGAAGTTGTTGAAGTCGCTCCAGCCGACAAGGGCGACGGTATAGCGAGTGCTGCGTGGCGACCCGGAGTAGTTGAAGGTTCCATTCTCTACGTCCGAATTGCTGTAGACGGCGGAGACGTCCTTGGGCATGTCGGCCACGGCAAACACCGAGCCCGACATGTAGTACGCCATGCCCTGAAAGACGGCGGCGAGTTTCTGCAGGAGGTCGAACGCGCCTTCACGGTCCTGGATGTAGGCGTTGCAGGTAAAGCGAGGTTCCTGCCCACCGAAACCGTCTGGGACAAGCTCGTCGCAGTACTGGGCGATGGTGTAGAGCGCCCATTTATCAAGCCAACCAGCTGGTATGCGCGTGCCGCAACCGAAGCGAGGGTTGCTGGCCAAGGCGTAGAATATCCAGGCCGGGTTATCCGTCCAGGCCGTGACGAACCCCCCGTTCCAGGCGCCGTTGTAGGTGCGGTCGGTGGTGTTGTAGTTGTTGGGGATCTGGACCTTGATGCCCTTGACGGCATAGTTCCGCGTCGGAATACCCTGGAACTGCGTGGAGTCGATCTCCAGGCCGATCAGTGCGGAGTTCGGGTAGCTGAACAGGCCATCCACGATCTCCGTCACGGACTCGATCATCGTCGTGTCGGAGACGTTCGACAGGTTGGCATTGGCCGTGATGCGCCGCACGCGGATATTGCGCGAGGTCGTCGCGGGCGGCAGCCGGATATCGTGCGAGCGCTGGTAAGTCGAATTCGTCTTGCCGTCGAAGGCGCTGCTGACGACGGTGGTATAGGGGCCGTCGTCTGCCGAGACGTCGATGGCGTACTCAACGCGGTAGCCGTTGGTGTCACCCGTCTTGAGGCTGGTTTCCTTGAGTGCCGTCACATCCAGCGTGACGCGCACGGCAGTCAGGTCAAGGTTGGGGAAGCTGCGGATCCAGGGCGTGTCGGAGCGAAGCTCGACGTTGATGGGGATGCCGTTTTCCGTGGAGGGAAAGCCTGGCAGCGGATCCTGGTGCTGCGTGCCGTATCGGGTGCCGACGACCAGGCCGGAGAAGTTGGCCACGCCGGAGGTGGTCAGCGGCGTCTGGTTGACATAGATGGAGTTCAGCCCGTCGATCAGACCTTCAATCTCGCCTTCGGAGATGAGGTCGATGATCCGGGCTTTGGACATGCTGTGGAGGCTGTCCGGGGCTTCCGTGGGGGAACTGGAACTACCCCCTCCCTTTCCGCCCCCACCGTACCCTACGATGGGAGTTGCAGTCATTTATTCTTATTATTGGTTGACTGTTGTATTGTGCAATTTTACCGCAATATTGCACTATTTTAGATGGGGCGCCTACCCATTGGTGTCACTCGCAAAAATTCCCGCTGACACTGTGACGGATGGCACCACGCATTTGCCGAACACGAGAGGCACGGGGATGCCGCTGGTAACGTTGCGATTCTCGACGGAAAATCCGCTGTTGGGCGTGTTGGATGACGCCTTGCCAAGATCGAGTTTGGGTTGCGGCGAGAGCATTTGGGCGATGCCACCGAGGGCAAGGCTCAGCCCCATGCTGAACATGGTGCCAGCCCAACCTGTCGTCATCCCCGCCAACGTCATCCCACCTGTGAAGAATGCACCAGCAATCAGGGCAACGCCCAAAATGGCCTGGAACAAGCCCGACTTCGCGCCCTGAATCACTGGCGCGATGCGAACCTCATGCAAATCACGCTCGATGTGAAGCTCATTCTCCGGATCAATCTGGCTATCGTTGGCGAACACTTTGTACAGCGTCTTGCGCTCTGGATCTCGCATGTGGGATTCAAAGCCCTTGACCTGGCTGCACAGCGCTCGGATAGCTTCGCCGGGGGACGAAATATAAAACCTGTGAATCTTGCCAAATTTCTTGCCAAGCTGGCCAGAAAGTTTGATAGTAGTCAGTTTGTTCTTATTGTTATCCATGCTTAGCGTCCGTACACGAGAAAACCCCTTTACGTAAACCACTCTGGACAATGCCGAAGTTAGCTCCAGCCTGCCAGTAGGTTACTGGGACAGGGGAGCCATTACCTATGTCCACCACACCAAGTGGGCCATTCCCTGCCGCAACAGCGACCAACCGGACAGATCCATCAGGCTGCTTCACATTATTTATTGGCATGTAATTCGACCAGGCATTGCTGATACAGGTAACTACACTATCTTGCGTGCCTGTCGCAGTCGTAGAAATGTTCGGAGAATCAGACAGCAACCCGGACACTGAAGTACACCCGGCCAACGTCAGCACCGCCACCACGCTCAACAGCTTCTTCATCCGTCTTCCCCAAGTAAGGATTTGTGACGAACTATCATAACTGTTTGCTGCAACCAATATCCACCATACGGCACTCGGCCAGATGGCCGATCAAATAGGTGATGAAGCATGAGACAAGGGTTATCCCCAAGGTAGATCCCGGCGTGGTTCACCTTCCCCTGGACCTTGCTGCGAATGTCCATCATGATGACGTCGTGCAGCTTCGGACCATCATCGACCCGAACGAACCCGGCCTCCTCGAAGTGCTTGACGTACAGGGACTCGGCTTCTGGATCCTCCCACCAGTTGCTGGTCCGCATGGCCAGCTCGAAGTCAGGGATGTCGATGCCAAGCTCTCGCTGGTAGTAATCCCGAATCAGGCTGTAGCAGTCGTGCCGTGGCGGACCCCACTGGCGCCCTACCAGCGGCGACACATAGCCGTCAGGCTCGGTGATCGTGTACTTATCGGCAACCATCTGGCCGTCCGCTGTGTCCTTATAAACAGACAGGATGAGCCAAGGCACGTCACCCTCAGAGCACACCACTCTGTCAGCCTCGGAAGGCTGGCTGGAGGCGTCAGGATGCGTGTGGACGAGCATGGTGATCTCGCCACGATCCTCGGCTGCCGCGTAGTCTTCAGGCGCCATGACGAAGCTGCTGTTGCCCTCAGCGATGTTTCGACACGGAACATAGACGTCTTTGTCGTCGTGAGTGTGGATGACCAGGCCACAGGCTTCTCGTGGGTAGTCCGCGATGGCGTGTTGCTGGATGGCGGGAATAAGAAAAGTATTCATATTGTAAATTAGCCTCTACTTTGCATTTTTCAACGATTTAAAGAAGCACCGGCGAAGCCGCCAAACGGCAGCGGGCCATTGGCGCCGAACCTGAGCTTGCAACTTCCGACTCGCTTCCCGCACTTATCCTTTGATAGGTCAGAGGTGGCCACGTCGTTCTCGTCGGCCACGGCGCCCCCTGCATACCCACAGTCAGCGCTCCTGTAAGCCCAGGGACACAGATTGGCTATCACGATGCGCTTGGGCAGAAACATGTCGCTCAGATCCAGCGCCGACTTCATGGTGAACTCCACCACGGTCTTGTTGGCATTCGATTTCTGCTCCACATACCAGATGTCGTCCGGAAAGTGCGCGGTGGGGTCCGCCTCGGCATTCACGCCGTCCGGAAAATTCACTGCGTCCAAGAACTTCACAAGCGTGCGACGACGAGTAAGTTTGGCGCCAAGCAGGTCATTGAGGTACGAGCACAGCGCGGCAATGCTGCCGTCCACATTGCCAACCTGAAGCGTCGGGCTCGGTTGTTGTGCCTCTCCAGACACACCGAATCCATCGGGTTCTATCGGCCAAGGCTTATAGACCGTGCCTTGCCACGTCACATTGCCATTTCTCGTGTAGCCGTGGAAGTACAAAATATCACCGCCAATGTCGGTACAATCCAACTCGAAAAGTTCGACCAGGCCGGATGGCTCCAACAGTTGAATTTCTGAATCAATGCTCATGTCAATCTGGTGTGAAAGACTGGGTAAAGGTCGCCGTCAACGTCCAGGCCGTGCCACCCTGGGAATCCGCCTTCAGGTCCGACACCTTCACCTGAATCTGATCTCCAAGAGGGGTCGTCCACAGAAAGGACTTGCTGCCACCCGTGGCTCTCAGGAAGGTGTAGACAGGTCCGACCTTCGACCAGTCGTTGAACATACTGATGCTCCAGACGTCCTTGACGGCATTCAGCCCGTCCTGAGACGTCTGGACGTAGCCGTTGCCAAGCTGCGTCGTCTTGATATTGAACGTGGGCGCCAATGACGTGCCGACGTCAACAAGCCAGGTGGGGTCGAACGTATCCATGCTTACCTCTGCTTGATGGCGCGATTGATCGACCCACCCTGGCCAAGCTCTTGGTTGATGGTTTTCAGCATCTGGGCATGAAGCGTGCTGGCCATGTTCGCGTAATCCTGGTTATCAGCCTTCGTGTCGCCGCTGGCATTGCCGTTGCTGATGTAGAAGTTGCTGCTGATGTTGACGTTGCTGCCACCCCCAGCCTTCTCAGCACCGGCAGGCACGGCACGGATGCCAAGGGAGCCATCGGAGGTGCGAGTGAGTGGCATGATGGCTTCGGGGCCAGCTTCACCCATCTCACCCAGCGGGAACGTCACGGGCTGCCTGACGATGCTGTTGGTGAAGGCGCCACCGTTGGCGAAGGCTAGGAGGTTGCCACGGGAGAAGGCATTGCCTTTGGCGTTATGTACACCGACACTCGGGAAATTCGTGTAGTCGATGTCGAACGCATTGGCGGATGACGTCGGTATGGACGACGGGAACCAGCTGCCCACAGACTTCGCTATGAACGCGAACAACTGAGTCTCAGCCTCCTGTGCAGCGATCTTTGCCATGTCCTGCAGGACGCTGACGGTGAAGTCCTTGAAGCTGAACTTCCCGGTCGTCACAAAGTTATCCAGCGCCGTCCCCGCGTCATTGAACGCGGTGGACAGAGCGTTCGACACCGTTTTTCCGGTAGACATCGCCTCATTCTGGTACTGCGTGAACAGCTTCATGATGCTGCTGTGAATGCTGTTGTCAGCCAGGTAGCTACTTTGGCCTACGATGAAGGCGGACTCCCCTGCACTCTTCTGTCGAGCACGAATGGTCTGAACATCCCCTAGGAGCACACTCTTCTGCTCCTGAGCCATGGCAATCTTCTTCGGATCAGTGGCATTCTTCAGCGCTTCGTTGATGGCGGCTATCTTCGTCAACCGGTCATCAAGTAACGTGTTGTACGCCTGCTCAGCCTGGTCACGGGCCTTCATGCCAGCGACCACATCATCCGTCATGTACTGTTCGTTGAGTTTCTGCTGGTCGTTGTACTGATCCTTCAGAATCCTGTCGTTCGTCTTATTGAGGTCGCCAACGAGTTTCAAATGATCTGTAATCGCGGATCTGGTTGCCGTATCCAGAATTCGATTCGGGTCATTGAGTGCAAGGCGTTGATGATGCTGACGCGGGGGGTGCGTATCAACATGTTGGCCAAGTTTGTTGTTCTGCAGCGTGACGTCAGTGGCCTTCTGGTTCAGTTCATCCCTGACCCTATCCACATTGCTCACGCCGCCTTCTTGAGCCGCCCTGCCCAGGAACCCCATCTTGTTGGCGTAGGCCACACCGTTCGTATACGCCTCAGCAATCTTGGTATCCGTATCAATGTTGCGAATGCCCGACGCATCAATGTTCGCGTTGCGCTGCCGAGCAATATCCTTTTCCGACTGAGAAGCGTAGGGGGAGTTGATAATGGACGTATTGTTCCTGTAATCGCGCTGTAGCCCCTTGATACGACTGGCAGCGGACTCTCCTTCCCCGAGCGCGGTCTGCAGTTTCATCTTGTCGTTCAGGTCAGCGATACGCTGAGCCATATCCGCCGCACTGCCAAGGCTTCGTGCATATGCCTCTGACAGGTCATTCAACCGCTTCTGAGCTGCAATGACGTCCTGCTGTGCCTGCAGATAGTTCTGCTGGTTGTCCAACGTGTATCCACCAATCTGGACAGCTTGGTGCATCGGGTCCAAAGACTTCTCATAAGCCTTAGCAACATCCAAGGCAGACTTGGCACGAGCAATCTCTTGCAGCTGTAGCTGCTGACCGGAGGACAACTGCTGCTGGAAGATATCCTGAGCCGTGGCGCCAGAGTTCGGATCCGCACCATGCAACATCTTCCTGTTGGCTTCATCTACCGTCTGAATCTGTTTCTGGACGGCCTGCAGCTGACTGCCTACGTTATCCAGGTACTTATTGGTAAAGCCGGTGGCTGTGTCAGTATGCTTGCCGAACGCATCAATAGCAGTGGACGCCAACTCAAATGCTATAGCCACCCATCCAACAAGGCTGGTCAAACTGGCCAGAGCCGTAAGTGCCTTGCCCGCCCCGCCTGCGAATTTCGATAATCCAGTAGCTGTACGCTCTATCTTGGATGATCCGGCTGCGGCTGCATTCGCCGCACTACTCTCCAGCTTGGATGCAGTGTTAGACGCCTGTGCAACAGTGTTGGCCTCCAGGGATTCGGAATCCTTTTGAAGCGTAGCAATATGCTCCCGCAGGGTCTTGATCTGATCCTGCATGGCAGCTACGTCACTTTTCCTCTGTGAGTACGCGCCAAGCGTTTGCAGTCCGCCCACTATTGGTGAGCCAATAATGGACAGTCCCTTCATCCCTGCGTAGATCTCGATAACTCGCTGAATGCTGTCCCTGTTGGCAATCAGGGCGTCTGTAAACCGTATTACCCCGCCCGTCACATCCTTCAGGAACGTCACGAATCCCTGGGACGATGCGATACCGTTCAATTGGTCCAGAAAGTCCCGAAGATCGGACTTGGAGTCTTCAAACGCCTTGCTGAACGACTGCTGCAGAGATGACTTCAGCCGAGTTTCAGCGCCCTCTACCGTGTCAGCCAACTCCTTCTGTGCAGCGGACAAGAACCCACTGGCGGAACTAACCTCCTGCAGCTTCTCCTTGTAGCCGTCAAGATCCTCCAGCAACGGTTTGATCGCCTTGGACCCACGCTCTCCGAATATGTTTTGCAGGGCAGAGTTACGAGACTGCTCATCCAGCCGGGATAAATTGTTGCGAAGCTCTTCCAGAACCTGTATGAATGGTTTGGCCTGACTCTCAGCATCGTAGGCACTGAACCCCAGAATATTCATAGCCTTCTGGCCAGTACCTCGTGGGGCATACAACTCATTCAACATGTTCCGAAACGAGGTGCCTGCCATCGTCCCGGTAATGTTTCGTTGGGCCATGGTGGCCAGGGACGCAGTAACCTCTTCCAAGGAGACGTGATACTGTGCAGCGTTCGTAGATGCCTGGCGCATCGACTCGGAAATTTTCTGAACCGACGTATTGGAGATCGCAGCAGCCTTGGCAAAAGCGTCCCCAACGCGAGAAGCCTGGGCCGCGTTCAAATTAAACGCGGCCAGAGCGCCAGTAACAGACACGGCGGCCTGTTCCATGCTCAACTCACCTACAGTAGACAAGTTGAGTACGGTGTTCAGCGCCTGCAATGACTGTTTTGATGTCAGGCCTGCCTGAGCCAGGGCACGCAAACCCTCTGCTGCCTCCACAGGGGTCTTCATCGACCCCTGCACGGCGGGCATCATGTCTTGGGTGGAAATCGCTTCGTTGCCAAGTGCCTGGATGAACTTGAGCTGGTATTCCAGATCCTTGCCGACGCCCACCGTGTTGGTGATCGCGGCGCCCAGGCCAGCACCAGCCAGCAACGGAGCGAACGACCCCCACGTCAACCAGGTGGCACGCAGCGTCCCCAAGAAACCACGAGCAGCAGAGTGGCCATCGCGCATGATGGCGTTGTTGCCAACAAGCGTGGCACCCATGCCTTTGCGGGTCGCGGCAATGCGGTTCTCAAGAGTTTCAATCTGACGACGGGTGTTGAGGAGATCACGGGCAGCGACGCTCTCAGCAGAAGCCTGGCCTGTTGACGCCAACATACCTGGGAGATTTTTCATGTCCCCAAGTGCGGAGACACCCATGGTCCGAGCAATGGTTGCCGTAGAGAATTCCCCGCTTGCCTGTAATCGCTCGATCTGCTGCAAATAAGAGACGCGCTGTGACAGGCTCTTGCGGTAGTACCCTTGTGACAAGGACAGTTGCTTGGCAGCAGTAGCTTCACGCCTGGAAAGTCCGGCTGCAGCTTCGGCCTGAGAAAGCTGGTCCATCTCTGCTGCGTGGTTAAGGAACGCTGCCTTCATAACCGCAGCTTGCTTCTCGTAAGCCAGCGCAGTCTTATTTGCCGCAGCTTCAAGCTCTTGCTGAGCGGCAAGTTGAACCTTAGCGGGGTTGTTAAGGAACGCTGCCTTCATAACCGCAGCTTGCTTCTCGTAAGCCAGCGCAGTCTTTTCAAGCTCGGCACGGGCCGTCATAGCCTGCAAAGTCGTGCTTTTTTCGACCGACGTTATGGCTCCACTGAGACTCCCAACGTCATCGCCTACGTTCTTAACCCCCACGCGCAGCCCATTTACAGCCCGCGAGTAAGATATCTGCATCTTAGAGGCAGCTTCAGTCGCCGCCTTCTCAGCCGCAGCCAGCTTCTCCATCCCGCTGGCAGCCGCCGCCACATCTCCTGTCGTCGAGGACGGGATCACCCTCGTCGCGCTGAGCTTAGACGACAGTTGGACGACATCGACAAGCTCCTTCTTGAGCTTGGCCAGATCTTCAAGTGCCGCGCCGGTGCGGACGCCTACTGAGAGAGTGCTGCTGGTGTCGGGCATTTTTATTTATTCTTCTTCGACCACCACCCCATGTGAGTGGCATCCAGTGTCTGAATCATGCGCAGGTACTTCATGGCAGGCTCCCCGCGCTGTATACCCGCCAAGTCGATGTAGGCCAGGATCTCCCCGATCTGCAGAGGCATCAGGCCCACCTCGTTAAACTGTCTCGCACTCGACAAGTGCTGGTAGCCTCGCATGTACTTCTTACAGTCGGCTCTCAGCCGTGGCCTGGAATGTAAACGGGGGTTTTTGACCCCCGTTTGCTCCTCCAGAGCTTGCATTGCGGGGATGGCAGGCACCCACTCCAGTTCCCAGCTAAGAACCTCCCTCAGTTTTTTTGCTGTTCTTCCTCTTCTTTCGCCCGGTACATCTCAGCGTCACGCGCCATGCCAAGTACCAGATCCCGGAATTCGTGCATGATCGGGTCGGCCAGAATTTCCGCAGCAGTCTCAACTGAGTAATCCAGCGCCTCACCCTTGAACGTCAGACCCTTCCAGCCGAGCAGGACGGTTTCGGCCAGAGCCCTCGCCATCAGTTCGCCCGAGAGCTTTTCCGCGTCGTCGCCGCCCGCGTCGATGGCGTCCCTGTTGGCGGCATACGCATCGGCCAACGCCTTGGTGAAGTTCGCATTGCCAGCACGGGCAATGAGGAGCGAGGCGCCCTGAACGTAGCGCCAGACGCCCTTGACTTCAGCGTCGAGGTCAACAGCAAATTGTTTGAAAATATCGAGCATGTGTGTCACTCAGTCAGTTATGGGGCCTTAGGCCCCGGTGGATTAAGGCACAACGGCATCCGTTCGAGTGATCTTCACAGAACACTCATCCGACGAGTCGTAAAGCGCCTGATAATTCATGTCCAGCATGACATCCTGGTCCAGGCCACCAGCCACGACTTTGGCTCCAGTGATCTTGGCGCGGGGGATGTCGAACTGGTACGAGTTCCCAGCAGCATCCGTCACCTTCCAGGACAGCGCCACGGGCGTGTTGGAGATGTACTTGTCGTAAATGGAACCGTCTGAGAAGTACGCAGTCAGAGCGCCGGTCGGCTTGAACGTACCGGCGACGATGGCGCAGGCACCCATGTTGCCGACAGCGTTCTGGGCACGCAGGCCAGCATCGGTGGCCAAGGACACCTTGTTGATGCCGCACGGGTACGCCGTGCCCCCAATGGAAAGGCTGGCAAAATTCGAGGCGGAATTCATGACTTCCGTGTCGGAAGCAGTACCAGCAGCCGGGACACCGGACGACCCAGCACGAATGGCATCCTTGCCGGTGAAACCAAAGCTGCCGGTCAGGATGGCACCAATGGAGAAGTCCAGGCTCATCGTGTTCACAGCCATGCCGCGATACAAGATGAACTGATTGACGTCGGTGAACCCTTTCTCGATACTGAAGAAAGGCACGCTCGTGCCATTCTTGAGCACATCCGAGGTCCATGCTCCGCCAAGGGCTGCCGCAATGAAGTCGTCGAACGACCCGTAGGACAGCTCGAAATTCACGTCGCCGGTCGTCTCAGCGCCAAGCTGGATCAGGTCAGCAATGTTGCGGTCAGCCCGGATCTCCTTGCTGGTATCGGTCTTGATGTTGAAATCAAGGGACTCACCAGTGAAGCGCAGGTCCGTGGATGTACCCGTGCTAGGGGTCGTGCCGAAAGTCGCCTCCGCAATATAGCGGAGCCGAGTCAAATTCGAGGAAGAAGTGGTTGCCATGTGGGCCTCTTTCTAGTTCTTGTTATTGGGCCTGCGCGCCATTTCAGGCGATCACAGTGATTTTACAATATAACCGTTATTTTGCATAGTTCAGGGGTGAAATGCGACATCCATGCTGTCGAAGTAGAACGGTACGTACAGCGTCTCGATGACCCACCCATTCGACCGCGTAGGTGCCCCAGGAGACGGGATCAAAGTCTTGACGTGGCCGATGGTCGCTGCCTTGAACTCATCTTTCATGTAGTCCAGCATCACGCGCAACGACCGGCTGCCAGTACCCTCCCGAGCACCAAACCCAAACTCAATTTGGCCCCAGGTGCGATCCACCGGCTTGGCAGCAATCGTGACCTGGACGGATTTGTTAAACACGAATTCGTAATTACAGAACTTCGCCACCTCATCCAAATTAGGGTCAGGCAGGTTGTCTCCGTAAATCACGACATCTGAAAATTCGGAAGCCTGCCATGCAGCCTGGATCTTGGTGACCATATCGTCACGCGCATTCACTGTGCCGTAAGTCAAAGTTTCTCCTTCTTCAGGCGCTGTGCCTGCTGCCTCGTGATGGTGGCGTACTGGGGCATAACAGCAACGATGGCTCGTTCCACAGGCTTGGCCGCATTACCAGTATCAGGACGGAATTTGATCCGACCCTCTTCCTCAATCATCGGGGCGTAGGCGTCATCATGCTCGGCTGAGGTAGACAGGTAGAAGGTGTCCCCAAGTTTGTACCCATGGTCCTTTCCCTTGTTCATCTGCCTGGCGTAGATGATCGCGGGCATACTGCCGCAGTGGAACGGCTCCAGTCGTCCCGCAGGCTGGGCATCCAGGAATGGCAACGACTCAAAGCTCACGTCAACCTTATTGATGGAGTACTTCCAGTTGCCGACGAAATCTCCGGAGAACTGCGGGGAGAATTCCAGGATCTTGTTGAACAGTTCAACAGTGATACCGTTGGCGACGTCGGCAACTTCCTGTTCCACGGCAGCCATCCATTCGTCCCACTGCCTGGCAACCTGCTCCACATTCTTGATTTCGACGGATATGCCAAGGCTCATACCGACCTCCGCATGTGGAGGTAACTCACACCGTTCCTGGACTGCGTGGCCAGGACTTTCCAGTCACCATCTGCCAAGGTGATGACTGTGCCATTGACGGGCGACGTCATGGCCACGGCCTGCATATCGCCACGCTCAAAATCCGTCGTCGCTTGGCTGAAGTAGGAGAAGTCCGTCTGCCAGCGCAGCTTGACAAGTTTGATAGGCGTGCTGGTCGTCGTCGGTGCCTCCGTCACGGGGTCCAGGCTGGTGACGGTGATTGTGCCCGTCTCGACGGCCCCGGTGTCCAGCTCCTCACACACGGCTGCCTGGTGGCCTGCACTCGACGGATAGACGTCGCGCACGATGTGCTGAGAGCCAGACAGTTCGATGAGCATGCCCTGTGCCAAGGTTTCAGCACGGGAGGTGAAAATCTGGAGCTGGTTGAACCGCTGGCTGTCCGTATTGACCTGTTCCGAGGACTTCACCCATATCCTGGAGGCATACGCCTGAGCTGGCTGCAGATCCTGCAGGATCTGAGGCAGCGTCCACAGATTGGCCAGCCCCTCCGCCTCATGAAGAATGTACTTGTTACGGATCACATAGCCATTGAATGAGTCGATCTCATCGGCGCCCACCAACCAATTCCTGCCATGGAACCGGATGACAAGACGTGGGGGCATCAGGGTGTCGGAGGCTACCTCGAAAACTCGACGCAACTCCGTCAACCCGTCACGGCGTGAATCGTCGTAGACATCGAGCTGCCCAGCTCCAAGCTCGACTCCGGAATAGGCGTCGCAGAACTTGGTGCGGTTGAAGTACTGAGCGATGTTGCTGAGCTTCAAGTACCGTCTCCCACCACCGGGTCATAGTCGGGTGTGGCAGCCAGCATGTAGATAGGTGTCGTGACAGTGCTGACAGATGACGACAAGGCGGCAAGGGCGTCAGTCAGGCGGCTGAGGTACAAGTCATACTTTTCCGATATTCCCTGGGCTGTGTCCTGGTAGGGTGTTCCAGAGAAACGCGACATAGCAGCTTTACCGTCAGTCACCGACTTCGGCCCGAACATCGGCAGAGACGTACAGAGCTGCTTGGCGACGGAATACGTCGCAAACAGCTGGGTCAACCTGTACACGCTGGACTCCTTGTCCGTCCTGGTGCCCACAGTCTTCGCGCCAATGGTGGCGTAGGTGGACAACAGTGTGGCGGAGACGCTGTAAAGATCGTCCTCCAAGCCGTTGGAATACAGCGGGAGGGCCAGCGTGGCGTCTTCCAACTCATCATCCGACACGCCAAGCACGGACCGGATAGCGTCGTAAGAGGTGTAGTCGGAGATGTCCACGGGGTTTACCCCACCTTCACCAGTTTCCTGGCCCGGACCTGCACGTCAACCCAACCTGTGGCGGGTGCCAAGGTGGGTTTACCGCTGATCCACTGACCTGAGTCCGGATCACGCATGTCACCACCCGAAACGGTCTTGACGGTCACGTAGTCGCCGTCCTTGGGTTTGGCGTCGGAACGGACCTTAGCCAAGGTTTCAGCACTCGGTAAGTCACGAATGCGGGCCGACTCCACTGGCGCCTTGGCATCAACGACAGCAGTGTCGTTACCGGTGCCAGATTGCTTTGCAGCCGCTTCAGCGGCGGCACGTTCGGAAGGGCGGGAAAAACGATTGTCTTTGTTACTCATAATCGTCCGAGATTAAAAAAGAAGGGGTGGTGCGGGCAGACACCACCCCCGAGGGCGCCCCAAATTACTGCAGCTGCAGGACCGTGAAAGCCTGGTCGAACAGTCGCATGGCAGCAGTGCCCGAGTCCCACCGCATCGTGTTGCTGCGGGCGATCACGTCGGTTTCGGTTGCCTGGTAGTTGGCCGAAATGCTGTTGACGCGCTGGATGCCGAAGCGGCTGTCGATACCAAGGATGGTGTCGGCGGGCCAGTCTTCGTTGTCCGTCACGAATACGTTGACGGTATCGGGAATCAGCGGATTCGCCACCTTCATCTTCGTGTCGATACGCGGGGAGAGGTTGTCATCACCCTGCACGGTCGGCGCACCCGAGCGGTTCTGGATAGCCAGCGCACCGTCGATGTCCGTCACCACCCAGTCGATGTGGCGATACTTGTGGCCCGCGTACAGCCATTTGATCCAGGCAGTCTGGGTCAGCTTGTGCGCGGTAGCCGTCGAGTCCAGGGTGGTGGCGTTGACGTAGGCGCCGGAAACGTCGGCCAGCGCAGCCATCTTCACGTCCTCGTCACCGTTGAGGATGGCGAGGATGTTGGCCTGAGCGCTGGCATCGCGCTGCACGGCGACCTGGCGGGCCACCGACAAGGCGATGATGTCAAGGCCCACGTTGTCCATGGCCTGGTCGGACCACTGGATGCCAAGCGCGACGGTCGGGATTGCCAGCGAGGAATCCGAAGTCGTCAGCGTCAGCATGTTGACCGGGCGGGCAAGCTGAGCAACTTGCTGGCTACGGGCCGACTCGGGCTTGTCGTAGTTCAGGATCGCACGCTTGAACTCGGTGCCCTCAATGGTTTCCGTGACGGCAACCAGGCGGTCGAAGGCGGCGGCGGCGGTGTTCAGATCGTTCGCCAGCTTGTCTTCGATGGTCGAGAGGATCGCAGCCTGGTACAGAATGCGGCTCTGCGGCACGTCGTTGCGGGTCGTCACAGCCGCCGAGCATGGGCCGGTGCCGTTGATGACGTCCTTCAGCTTCGTGGCGCGGATGCCCGTCTTGGGGTCGTTCTTGACGAACAGGCCAAGGGAGGCACACATCTGCTGGAACGCCGGGGCATCGCCCTCTTTCGTGGGGTGCGCCTGGTTCAGGAAGGAAGCCACCGACATGTTCGCGTCACGGGCCTCGCGGTAGATCGACACCGGAATGTCAACCTGCTGAATACTGCCATTCTGGTCGAAATAGCTAGCCATTTTCTTTTTATCCTTATTAGGCTGTTTACGAGTTACACGCGACGGATCACGCCGTCCGACACCACTTCCCACATGTACTTCAGGACAGCTGTGGCGTCATAGTCAGCAGGCGCGGCGTAGGCTTTCACCTTCGTCAAACCCGCAGTACCGGAGGAAGGGTTCGTGTCCACGACAACAAGCGTGCCAATTGCCAAGCTGTTGGTGTCCACGTTCGCATAGCCGGTCGTCTGGACGCCACCGATCTTGAAGCCGTCTTGCGTGCCGGACTCAATCGAGGTCATGAACCCGAAGATCTGATCACCGGAAGTAGCGGCCAACGAAACCTGGCTGTCCGCCGCCAACTTAACGGCCTTGCCTTTGTCCTGGTCCACGAGCGGCGCATCCTTCGCACCCATCCGGAAGGTTTCAGCTTCAACGCCGACAGTCGGCTTCACACTGAACTTAGCCATTTATTGTTCTCCTTGTTGGCCGTTTACAGTCGCGCAGCAGCAAGTTGTGCTTTGCGCAGGTTGGTTTGTCGAACCTCGTCGTCGGACGTCGTGTTTTCTTGCGAAATAGCGGCTACACCGCCCACTTTGAAGGTCGAGGCGAAGTCGGCACTGAGGGACTCATGCAGCTTCAGGACTTGGGCTTCCGGCATGTCGGAACAATCCACGGCACTGCGGTTGAGTGCCACGGACATCGCACCAATGGACTTGACGGCAATAGCCTTGAAGCCTTCCATGGCGCCCCGCAGAGCCTCCAGCTGCTGCGTGAGGGACTTGTTCTCGACCTTGGCGTCGATCAGTTGACCGTCCCGTTCCCGGATCTGCTCTTTGAGCAGCTTGACGGAACTGTCTTCACTCACCTCTAAAGTCGCTTGGACCACAGCGGGATCCGAAGTTTCCCCAGCAGGAGCGACAGTTTCAGCACCCACGTCTTCCTGGCCATTGTCGGCTCCAGTCTTGCGTGCCTCACCAGCCGCAGCCGCAGCCGCAGCCTCGGCTGCCGCAGCAACAACAGCAGCGGCGGCACCGACGGGCTGTCCGGAGCTGGAATCGGCAGAAAGGTGCCCCGCTGCGATGAGCTGAGCACGTACTGCTGAAGCAAGTGATTGTTTGTTGTTGTTTTTCATAGTTGCTCCTATGTTGTTATTTTCATAAGAAAAACCAGAATTGTCAAATGTTTTAGCAGAAATCACTGCTAAAACGTCTTCAAACCCTGAAATATTGTCGATAAGTCCGACATTCTTAGCAGATTCTCCTACAAAGACCCTGCCCTGCCCCATCGGATCATGCACATACGAGACAGGTTTGTGCCGGTGCTCGGCCACATGCGCCTCGAACACGGCAGCCTCGTCGTCAATCATGCGCTGCGTCTCTTCAATTGCCAGATCCGACAAGGGTTCGTTCGGACCGCCAAGCATCTTGTACTTGCCAGAACGGATGACCTTGGCGTTGATCCCAGCATCGGCCATTGCCTTGCTGTACTCCACCAGGGTCGTCACGCAACCGATGGAGCCCACCATGGAGGTTTCCCCGGCGTGAATCTCACGGGCGCTGCAGCCAAGCCAGTAGGCAGCCGAGCACATCTGGCCGTCCGAGTACGAGTAAACGGGCTTGACCTGGGTGTCGATCATCGCAATCATCTCGCCCGTGTCATCCAGGCCGGAGACAGCGCCTCCGGGAGAGTCGATGTCCAGGAGAATGCCCTTGATTTTCGGATGCGTGGCGGCTTCTATTAGGGCGTTGCGTATGGAGTTGTACGAAACCAGGCCGAAGATCTGATTCCAGAACGAGTCGCTGTTGACAAGTGGTCCCTTGATCGACACGATACCCACGGTGCCCTCAATACGCAGCAATCGAGAGCGCGGCTCATTGGTGCTTACCTGGTCGTCGTCATCGTCGTCGTAATAGGATGCCTGAACGTCACCGGCAGCGAGCTTCGCCTTCACGGCTGCCACGATACTGGCATACTGCTTGGCGCCAGCCTCCGTGATGGCCATGACTTCGTACTCGTCCAACGGCCCCATACTGGCCAGAGCTTTCGCCATTATTGTTTCTCCTTCACAGGATTCTTCTTTTTGTTTTGGCCCTGTGCCCCCTTCGGCGCGTCGGACTTGAGGTTTTGGTTCATCGTGGAGCCGTCGTTGGACGCCCCACCGTAAGGATTGTCGGAGGCTGCCTGTGCTGAGCGGAACATCGTGCCCATGAGCGGCGTGTACCCCTGCGGCGGCAAGTTGCCGGTCAACTGGATGCTGGCCTCTTCGTCGGTAACCAAGCCAAGTGAGAGGAGTTCCAGCACGCGGGATTGCTTGGCCTGCTTGAAGGACTCCAACTCACTCTGCGGACGCAGGCTGATCGGATCGAACGCAAATTCCACGTACACGTCCTGGCCAAACAGCCTCACGGCCAAAGTCAGGATGCGCGAAAACATCTCGTTGAGCTTGAACTGGATCATGCCTTCGGCGTTCTGCATGAAGATCACAGTTTCCGTCGAGGCAATATTGCTGGACCCGACGTTGTGGCCAAGTATGGAGGGCAGCGTCTTTGCCCCCGTGGACATCTTGGCGTTACTCAACTCCGTGATTGCGCCGTACTCGTCGGAGAGGGAGATGTTCCCGTTATTCTCCAGTTCCACCTTCATCAGGTTGTTGAACACCAGCGCGTCGGAAGGTTCCAGGCTGTTGATAAGCTCCTGAATCGCCGTGACTTGGTTGTTGTAGTACTCCGCCGCTTTATCGGCATCGTGCTGAGCCTCGGGCGGCATGTACTGCATGAATGACTTGTAGTCAATCTCAACCATCATGCGTGGGTGTACCGCCTTCCGCACCACGCGCTGAAGGTCAGCCAGGAACTGCTCAGAGAACAGCGTCGGCTTGATCGCGCTTTCGATGGGCGAAGCCGGGTACGCTTCCATCAACTCCAGGTCAAGCGCGACGTAGAAAAACGTCGGAATGTCCAGGTCGCGGTACTCGCCACTCACATTCTGTACAGGATGCAGAGTCCCATCCCCATCAGGCCTGAACTCTATGGTCGTCACCGTCAGCGGCTGGATCTTCAAAGGCAGTCGAGCCTTATCCAGAACCAACTCCGCCGCCATGCCGCCATACAGAAACAACTCCTTGGCCAAGGATTCGGACATGGATCGGATGGAACTCAGGCCCGCGAACCCTTCGGAATAGTCCGGCAGCACGTCCAGGCGTGTCAGAATCTGTTTTGCCAAGCCGGTCGCATCGGGGTTGATCGTGCCGTCCGTATTGCGGGCGACGACGGTATAGTGGCGTGTGATGGCCGTGCGAAGATACGCGAACATCGACGCCGACAAATCGGGCGACGAATGCGCCAGGCTACGAATGACATTCCTGGTCCCTTGGCTGCGGGAAATCCGAGAAATGTCCGTCGTAGCGAGCTGACGGTCAGTGCGCGGCAGGCTGCTGTTGGGGTCCGTCTTGGCGGACTTCAGGTACGGCGGCAGCGCCTGCGCACCCTTCTTGACCTTCGGAGGTGCCACTGGCGGAAGCTGCGTGGAAGCGTCCACGCTGATCCCGAACCAGGACTTGATACGGTCGAGCATTTGGGTGATGCCTCTTGTTATTGGCGTTATTTTGGCATATTTTGCTGATTTATGCCAGTTTTCTAGTTATTTTTCATCTTAAACTTCGATACCATAGTAGGAATGATTATCCTGCTGTGACTAATGCCAAGCATCCGGGCAGCCGTCCAGGCATACAGCGTCGCGTGGTGGAAGTGGTCATTGCCTTCCTTCGACTTGTTCCACACATGCTTCATTTCCTGCTCGGCAGTGAACATCTGGATCCGCTTCATGTCCTGGAGCTGCTTGACCCATAGCTCGTCCATCTCATCGGATACTTTCAGGATCTGGCCATGTCGCAAGGCGTCCATCAGGGCGTCGAAGGCAACGTTGCGGTTGATATTGACCTGACGCAGCTCCTCCTCGGCCTCTTCCTTGTCCTCTTCCTTATCCACAACCTTATGAGTCTCAACAGACTTCTTGTTGACGTAGACGGAGGCGAAGAGGTTCATATCCTGTGCCTGCATCCGATACACCGTCTCCGTGTACGGGTAGGCATCCACCACCGTCAATCGGGGCCAGTACTGGCGAGCCAACTCCTGGCGTCGCTCCACCACCCTGGTGTAAGGGATCTGTTCGGCATGCACGATGATGAACCGCCCATCTGGCAGAACGGCGCCAACGATGCAGTGGCACAGCAAGCCCATGTCCAAGCCCATCACGTAACTCACACCTGACACTGACGTGGGCGCCAGAATGGCCGCACGTAGCTCAGACTCCAGCAGCGTTGACTCGGCATCAGCCATAGCCAAGCCAAGCCCGAAATTCACGAACTGCGACTGTCTGGTGTACTTGGTGCTGGTTTCAATGAGGTCCGGCACCGTCACGATGTTGGGCGCATCGAACGGGGATATCTGGTAACCGACAGCCACGAAGTTCTCGGTGGGGTTCTCACACACCCACTGCCGATGCTCAATCTGCAGGCTGGGCGCCTTGCCACAGTGCGGACAAATCACCGTCGCCTCGCGCCAGCGCAACGACGGCAGCAACCGCTTCGTGACCTCCGCCAAGGAGCCGTCGTACCCAGGAATCTTCACGTCCCGGTAGTAATCAGGGATGAACAGGTGGTTGCAGTGACAGCACTTCACGAAGTTGAAGTGCCGGCGAGATTCTTGGAACTCCTTGTCGATCCCGTAATTGGGCTGGGTCGGGGTCGAGAGCTTCTTCTTACGCTTGTGGGGACTGTGAGTCAGACGGGACTGGTACTGTTCGATAATGCCAAGGTCGGAGAAGTCGATCTCATCATGTATGAGTTCGTCTGCCGGGATCGAGATTGGGGCATTGCCTGAAGCCGAGCCCTTCATGTACAAAAACGATGACCCGATCTGCTTGACGGTTGAATTATCCGTCTGCTTGTCGATCATCTCCGACAAGTACGAGGACTCGGTGATGACCGGATCCACGCGAGTGGTCATCACGTTCGACGCGAACGTGGCAGTCGGCAAGGTGTAGATCACCGTGTAGTACTGCTGGATCGCGCAGGACGCCACGGCCTGCCGTATGGAGGCTTCCGTCATCCCCACCTGGGAGGGTTTGCGGATCACGACCTCTCGGGAATCATCCGAAAGGATCTTCTCCTGGTACTCGTGATTCTTGAACGAGTACGGGCGCCCATTGATGGAGGTGTGTTTGCAAATCCACTCCGGGATACGAGAAAGGGTGAATTTCTCGTAGCTCCCGGTGCGCAGGCGCTCTAGGTGGTGCTCCTCTATACCGCCTTTGAGCATTATGACTTCGCGGTCGTGTACGCAGCGGCCAGGTCAGTGGTGGGATCGCCGATGCCGATATTGGCGCAGGCAAACCCCTGCTGCTCAGTCGTCAACGTCTGTGCCTGATCGAACCTCACACGATTAGCCAAGCTGGCGGTCAGGCTGCTCATGGCCGTGGTGTCACTGGCCACATAATCCGCCAACTCCTTGAGAGTGTCGTAGGCAGCCGGGGCGCCATTGACAAGTGCGGTGATCGCGTCAGTGATCTTCGTCTCAATCTCTGAGGACGAGTACGTGGTCGTCGTCGAGGCTGTGTCGTCGTCGATGACGGCGCCCCCGCCCGCGCTGGCGATGCTGGATTTCAACTCATTGAGCGCGGCGACCAAATTGTTCTTGGCGGTCGTGCTCAGGTTGGACAAGGTGCCCTGATTGGCGTACAGCTCCTTGACGTCGGCGCCAACGGCCTGGGCAAAAGCTACAAGATTGTCTGACTGGGACATTGAAGTATCCTCTTATTGTTGAATGACAGGTGCTGCGAAGTATCAGTTACTTGGCCATATGGAGTTCGACCAGGGTTGAAACCCGTCAGGAACGGCATACAGAAAGCCGCCCCCGAAGGAAATGGAAAATACGACCGCCTCATCCGAACACAGCGCAGCAGTGAGGGGATCCGTACCTGAAACAGCAATTCCCCCGACATTGGTAGCAGGGTCGGCTGTCGCGCTCCCGTTCCACTGCTGCCCATTCGTCCTGAACCAGGCAGTCCTGTTGTCCGCGTCGTAAGCCACCGACACCACGTCATTGGCTGTACCGAAAGAAGATCCCGCAGCCGTGTTCGTGCCGTCCGTGTAAATGTTCCCGCTATTCTGGAACACGCCAACTTCCTGACCGTTGCCGTCATAACCAACCTGGGCTGCCAGATCCTCGTTGCGCCTGCACAACCCAACTGAAGCGTTCGATGACGTCGTACCAGACACGTACTTCGCCTCGAAGTACCACTTTCCGGCAGACAACGGCAACGTGCCAAGCACGACGGCCTGCCCTCCCCCGGCAAACGTGGCCTGCAAAAGCGTGGCGTCTAATGTCACAAGGCCTGACTTCATCACGGGATCCAACGTGGCCTTGAACATCGGTGCGAACGAAGCCATTGCTGCGTTCAATCTTTTGATGTCCGCACCGATTGCCTCAACCACGGCAGTAAGGTTGGCCAAGAGTGTCATCAGTCTTTCGCCAATTGGTAATACATCAAGTAGTTCGTGTTATCAGACCCCTGGTCCATGAACAGGGCTGGGGAAATCTCCAGGACAATATTGTCGGCAGGCGTGGAGAACTGCACCTCACAATCTTGCGCAGCCAGTGTCATGGACACGGGTGGCTGAATGGGTTGCAGGTCAATTTCAAGATCTCCGGCCTGTGCCATCACGCCTCCTGAGTCACGGCCTTGAAGACATGCACATAAACCGTCTGAGTCGTTCTCACCTGGCCGTTGTTATCCGTCAGGCAGATATCCCACAGGTAGTTTCCGTGCGGCCACGCCTTCGTATCCCCGTCGAAGAACACATGCAAGACAGAATCCGCCAGGAATTGACAAGTCAACTCAGCCAGCAGCTCCCGCCCTGGGTTATCGCGCCGAATCTGGGACGTCGCAGTCAGATCGCTCGTGTCCACGGCGGTCTTGTCACTGGACTGAACCACCGCGCCACTGAAACTGAAAGTCTCCCCTTGCTTTATGTCTAGGGTGGAGCCCTTGTAGTCCATCCTGGCCTCTTCTAATAATTATCTTGCAATTTTACAGTAATATTGCAATATTCTCCACGCTACGTACCGATGACCTGTGGGTAGAGTTCATAAATATTCGTACCCACGGGCAGACTCTTGTACATCACATACGCCCCCAGCCCACGCAAGATCTCACCAGACCAGAACCCGAAGAACATGCTGTTGACACCACTGCGCAGCCCCGGCGTCCACCCTCCATTCATAATCGCCTCAGCCCCCTGATTCACCGGGTACTGATCCTGCAGCTCAACCACACAACCTTCAATGAAGTCCCCAAGTCCCTTGACTTGGCTGCCAGCCATGGCGGCGAAACAGGCTCCAGCCAGGAACAGTCCAGTCATGTGCCCGGTAAAATCGCCATCTGGAGCCGTGGGCAGACTGTTAGGAGGAAACTCCGTTGGTGTCCGGCCCTGGTGTGCTGGCGCAAAATCAATAAGCCACCTCAACCAGTTCTCACAGTACTCAACGAGCTTTGCAGGAACGGTCTTACCTTGCATGACAAGTTCGTGCCAGGCTCTGCAGCCGCCCAAGAAGGCACGGGGCTCGTACCCGGCCCAAGCATCATCCGTCCCCCAGTTATACATAGTCCAGGTGTCTGGAGGACCATACTTCGCGTTATCCCAACGATTCCAGATATACGCTGCAGCAACCGGGCCGAGCACCTTGAATTGGCTGGCGTACCACTGCTGGGAGTCGTACAGGAAGTCAATCATATTGCCCAGCATTGTCAGGTTATCCGCGTCATCATTCAGGCAGTAGATGAGCGGGTACTGATAGCCAGGGTAAGGCATACCGTGCCATGCATCGAGCTGCATGGCGCCTTCCACATAAATATTGGAATAAGGAACCACCCCCGGCGTATAGGCCAAGGCATCATCACGCTGGTCCTGAATAGTGCAATCCCCTATCGTGGCGTTGAACGCCTCGGTGCCTACAACTGTCAGGCGAAATTTCAGCGTGTAGCCGTCGTCAAGCGTATAAACTGGCGGGATGTCGTTGATGTAGCAATAAGAGAATGTCTTGTTGACGTCTGTGGATGTCTCCAGGCTGACCGTCATCTGGTCCACAGTCTCAAACACAGGGGCCAAAGGGTTCACCGGACCTCCTGGAGTCGGCTGATAGCCACTTAGCACGAGATTTGCTGGATCCAACGTAACCGTCTGCCAGGCCCCGCTCGTGTTTGGCAGAACCCAGTACCATCGCCACCCATAGTCGTCAACAATACCAAGGTCGAACTCAGCATCAGTGCGAATGGTGATGGACTCGACTGTGGACTTCCCCGATTCCAGTAGCCAGAAGCCAAGGACCAGGCCCGCATCACTCGTTGGAAACAGCGCCTTGGTGACGGACGCCTTGCGTGTCCCCATCACCGCATCTTCCAGAGCCGTTGTATATGACGCCCCACCGTACTCGGTAGCCGCCCTGTAATCAGCAGGCAGATACTGCGTACCGTCAAACATCGCAATCTGGGCGAGGTCGGAAATGTTGAACGTGTATGCCTGGGGCGTATTTGCTGTAGACTGGGGCAAGTCAATGCCCCACCACGTTCCAGGAACATCAGCCTTCACCTGACTCATCAGGATCTGCAGCTTGGCATTCACCGGCGTACCTGTTGCGCCAACGCCTCCATAGGTGACAAGTACTTTCGATCCCTGGTCCACCCTGAACCATATCGCCTGCTGCTCCATCGCCTCCTGCGCTGCGGCATTCGCGGCCATAGTGATATAGCCGTCCTCATCCCGGCCATAAGTCACCTCCACGGTGTCCGGGTAAGTGAATGAGTAGCCGATGCCATCTGTGTAAGGCGTCGTCGCATACACACTCTGTCGGAAGTACTTGTCCTGAGCGTCAATCTGGGCATACTCCCGCAAAGTCACGTACACGCAGTCCATGACCTTCTTGTACTTGTCGTCGCCCGTCGCCTTCCATAGCAGGTAGGCGCAGTCCATGAACCATTGCTCAGCATCCGCTGCATTACCCATCTGGTTAACGCCGCCAAGTAAGGGAACATGCACAGGCCGGTTGTGCTGGACCTGGTTACGCTGAATCAGGTATCCCCCATGCTCCACGGGCTGGATGGTCGCGTAGTTCAGTTTGTGGGTGCCATTGACAGTGGTGTCCTTGAGCTGCACCGTACCGTAAGTCTCTGCAGGATTCCCGGAAGACAGCACATCCCCGCCAGAGTCTATCTGATCACCACGAGAATCAATGATCCAGTCCACGTCATACTGCTTACCTGGATTATCCCAGTCCGTGGACCCATCCGGAAGAGTCCCCATCACGGTGGCATTCATAGCATCCCAGGCCAGCACACCGTCAAAGGCAAACGTGGCAATGTCAAGGTACTCACCCCAGTGCGGGTCACCGTGGGGGATCAACGTATTGCCATTGGTGAACGTCATGTCCACGCCTTTGAAGCCACTGTGCGTGGGGTACTCGGTGTCTATGGGGTAATTGGCAAGCACGGGCTGCTTGCTGTTGACAATCCAGTTGCAAATGTACCGTTGAGGTGTGTCAGGGATGGCCTGTCCAGCGTAGAAGTATTCGATATAGGCGTCAAAATACTTCTTCGCCTCATTCAAATATCGGACGTCTCCTGTTGCATAGTAGGCATAGCAATATCCGACGATCTCCAAGGACTGGCTCTCCGTCGTGCCGTCCCCGTTGGGCTGCGCCTCCATCTGCGACCAGGCAATGAAATGGCGGTTGTTCGACATCACGCCTTCGGCGTTCGCCACGTACCAGTCCGTAGTGGGGTCGTTGGTGTCCCCCGTATTGGCCAGCATGAACAGATGGTGCCCTTCAATCATGCTCAGAGCACGAGTCACACCATCGGGTACAGCACGCATGTGGGACCGTATCACAGCCAGCTCACCTCATGAAAGCCAAACCACCCTCCCTCGACAAGTGGATCTGACATGAATGTCACGATGTCAGCCTTGCCCTGCGTGTACGCAAGCACAGGTTCCCGTCCAAACCCCCACTTGACGGTGCCAGGGTACACAACCTTGTTCGCGCCCGTGCCTTGTCGGAAGACGCAGGTGAAACTCCACACCTTGCCTTCAGGTATCGGGCTACCACCGAACGTCAGGGTGCAGCTAGGTTGATCCAAGGTCATGTCATAAATCATCTTGCCGTCACCCAAGCCGGGATCAATAGCCAGCGTCGTGGCTGTGCCTGCCGAGGCAATAGTCACACTTTCAGGGAGTGCTCCGACGATGCTTTGCGCAGCATTCTGTGCAGTCGTCGCCGCAGTCGATGCAGCAGTCGCAGACGTTGCAGCAGCATCCGCCTTCTGGCTGGCCAAGGTAGCCTGATCGTTGACTTGCTGGATCTTGTCATCCAGACCGCCAAACTCCGTCTGCAGTGATTCCCCTGCAATCACAGCGGGCGTCTTCAGGTACACAGTATTGCCATACCTGTCCGTGATCGGGTAAGTGCCATCCCCATTTGGACCGCCGGTTGGCGTCCCGGACATCCACGCCTCAAACTCATCCAGACTGGCATACCGCTGAGACAGGTATTCTTCCACCTTGCGCATCAAATACAGATGCGAGGCATCATCCACAGCTACCAGAATGGTGTAAGGACCAGAGGCTGTGGCAGCGGCATCATCCACAAGCGTGAGGTGAGTGTCGTCCTCGACAGACTCCACCTCCATGTAGGCGCCGCTCAGGACAAGGATGGACCCGGCTGGCACCGCATCTGTCCAGGCCGTCCCAGTGCCTATTACTGACTTGCTGCCAGCCGTGGTAGTGGCCGTCCCTGTGGTATAGAGCGGCATCAGACCCCCCACCCAACAAAGCCAGACGGCGGTGCATAAGCCAAGGCGCCATCCGTACCAAAGTTCGCTGAGAACACAGCAGCTTCGTCCGTACAGATGCAGGCAACCAATGGCAACGTGCCAGAAATCGTCACGCCTCCCGTGCCAGCCACCGGATCACCGCTCCAGGCTCCCCCGTTCGTGCGCGACCACACTAGACGGTTATCTATGTCCACGGCAACGCTTACAACATCGTTTGCCGTGCTGAACCCCGATGACGTAACGGATGTGACGCCGCCGGCGTATATCTTGCCGCTGCCCTGGAACACGCCAGCAGAGTTACCGCTGTCGTCATAACCAACTTGCCTATCCAGCCCCTCATTCCTTGCACATACCCCCACAGCAGCATTGCCGGAACTGGTGCCAGAAACGAACTTGATCTCAAAGTACAGCTTGCCCGTTGATTTCTGGGTTGTGCCAAGGATTACGGCCTGGCTACCTCCTGCGAAGGTCGCCTGCAGCTTGGTTGCGTCCAGCGTCACAGCCGCTGTCTTCATCACGGGATCCAGCGTCGTCACCTCGGACGTGCCACCTCCCCCGGATCCTGCATCATTAATGATCTGCGCCGGGCACTTCACATTCACCGTGGTGCCACCAGATGGAAGCGGGTATGTGCCATCACCATTCGGCCCACCATCTACCGTTCCAACCGCCCAGGCCAACACCTTGGCCATGTTCGATACATCCCCCGACAACGCACTCCCTAACGACGCCAGCACATCCTGAACATTGTCTCCGGAATACCCACTGATTTCAGTAACCGGCACGCCTTCTGCAGTCACATTCGTGGCGGCTTGGGCACGACCAGCCCAGTACTTAGCGGAGTACCCCGTGCCATCGACAGTGGTGCCGTCGTCTTGCTCCGCCCACTTCTGAGCCAGGGTCGCAGACAGTGCGGCGGATGCAGAGTTATTCCCCGCAGTCACTGCGGAGGACGCTGCATCACTTGCGTAACCTGATGCCGCTGTTGCCGACCCGGACGCTTGGCTGGCTGCCGCCTCTGCAGCAGCCTGGGCATCCGACACCGATGTGCCAAGTGTGCTGGAAATGCTTGTGCATGTGTTGGCTGCAGTCTGGGCATCCGATGCAGAGTTCGCCGCTGCCGTTGCACTCGTAGCCGCATTCGTTTCCGACGTTGCAGCATGCGATTTGGAAGCGGCTGCAGCCGTGGCAGAGGAAGATGCGTTGGTTTCAGAACTCGCAGCAGCAGTCTCGCTGGCCTTGGCGTTGGTTTCTGACGTCTTGGCGTTGGTTTCCGAGGTTTTCGCATTCGTCTCGGAAGCCTTGGCGTTGGTTTCCGAGGTTTTAGCGTTCGTCTCCGACGTCGCCGCCGCCGTAGCAGAATTCTCCGCCTCAGTGGCAGACTGCCCAGCGTTCGTCTCAGAGGTGTGTGCCGCCGACGCTGAATCGGCGGCGGCAGACGCAGAACCACTTGCATCACCAACTGAAGAAGCAGAGTTTGCAGCAGCCACCGCACTGTCATGAGCCGCTGACGCGGCAGACTGAGCGGCCTGCACTGCGGTGGAGAAGTCGCCAAGCTGACCCACAGCAGTGGACAGGGCTTGGGCATCTGCGGAGAGCGTCGGCACGCTGGGGACAAGTGTGGTGTTCCCGTACCTATCAGTAAGTGGGTACTTTCCGTCCCCGTCAGGCCCACCTGTAGACGTCCCTGTCATCCAGTCCGTAAACTGCGTCAGACTCGTCTCACGGTCAGACAGAAATTCCTCAATCTTGTTCATGAGGAACAGGTGGCTGGCATTGTCTACGGAGACAAGCGCGGTATAGGCGCCGGAGTACGTGGCGGGCGCCTCATCGACAAGTGTTAGGTGGGTGTCGTCCTCAATTGAAAACACCTCCATGTAGGTGCCATTGGCCTGAAGAACGGTGCCGGGGTTGATCTCACTCCCCCACTCCGTACCCGTACCCACGACAGCACGGCTGCCGCTCGTGAATGCTGCTGTGCCTGCAGTGTAAAGTGGCATGTCCTGCCCTTCTTGTTATTGATTGTTCAAGATCTTGGCCTCGTACTGCGCCAGGAACTCTCGGGAGAAATCATCACCCCGCTCGTTCATCAAATCCAGCAAGATGTTCTCGATCTGGATAAGACGTGTGACGCTGTATTGTTCACTCTGCATCTTGGCAAGGGCTGCCAAGGTGTTCATTACGGAGTTAGCAACCTGGGCGCGTTGGTTCGCAGGTGTCTCACGGTCGTCAAGGAGGGACGCCTGCAGACGCTTGGCGGCAAGGTACTGCTCCACCAGTTCCTCCTCCAGGTTCATTTCACTCAGGCTGGACGTTGGAAGGAGCGCCCGAACGTCCTCCTGGAGCTTGAAAAGCTGGTCCTCAGTGAGCCTTTTGAGGTCAATATCGACCTCAAAATGCCTCACTGGGCCACATTTTTCTGGTTTTTCATCCAAAAACGACGGCATTTTGCTAGATTTTTATTATTTATCATGCAATTTTACCGTGATTTTGCAATATTCGGCAAGAAACGCCTACTCTTCCTCGTTCAGGTACTTTTTGTAGAACTTCTCGATTTCTGCCACACCCTGGACGAAAATATCCGCAGACAGAGCGTTCCGTTCCTTGCGGCTCATCGCCCGCAAGTCTTTATAGGCGTAACCTCGTGCAGTCACCTTGCGTCTGGCCAGTCGATAAGCGACTGAGTAGTTCAGCCCATAGTCCTCCGCGATCTTCATAGCGGAGGAGCCAGCACCTTCAATCATCGCACAAGCCGCCCGAAGGACATATATCTTATGTTCCTTGGTTTCCCTGACCTTCTCAGTCCTCGCCACTGACGACTGAGTGGGCTTCCACTGCAGGTTCAGGTACATATGAACCTGAGCTAGCTTGCTCTCTGACATGCGAGAAGCCTTCCGGAAAGCCAGCCGGAACTTCCCGATCTCCACGCGGTCGGTGAACACCTTGTTCAATCTGCCTTCCAAGTACTCAATGGACGCATCGACGTTGTACAAGAGGCTACTCATGACTGAGGGAGCCATATCCCACTTTGGCTTCCCCTTCATCGTGCCCTTCTTGATCTTCTTCAGATCTCGCAGCACGGTCTTAGCGTCCATGTCAAACTCCATCAATATCGAGCGGTCAATATTAAGGGAATTTCGCAAAAATTGTCCAGTAGTACCTTTGGCTATACCTTACTGTAGGCCCATTTCCCTACTACCTTACCGTGGACGATCACATCGCCAAGCTGCTCATAGCCAAGCCTGGCCTTGTCGTAGAGCGGGTTATCGGAGATAACTGTGACGCTACGATCAAACTCTCGCTGGATCCTCTTGATCCTCAACTCATCCATATAGGTAAAGACATACACGGCGTCGGCGTCGAAAGCGCAGACACTGCGGTCGATGACCAGGGTGTCATGAGAGGTGAAGGTGGGCTCCATGGAGTCACCACGAGGCTGGCAGAGTGCCAGGTTCGACAGGCTCTTGATGTTCGGGTACTGCGCTTGCACCCAATTAGTTGGGACTTTCACTTGATTCAGGATCTCATATTCGTTGTATGAACCCTCCCCTGCAGCTGGCGAGAGGGATGATATGGTCAGGAACGCGCCATCCTCCTCAGCAACGTTGGCGTGCTTGGACAAGATGAAGTCCAACGGTGGCATCTCCCACCCTAAGGCATCCGTATACCTCTTAGCAACATCCCATGACATGCCCTCATTCTCCCACTTGGCGACAGTGCTCTGGCTAACACCAACCAGGTCTGCAATCGCCTGCGCACTAGGTTTGGGCCGCAAGGCTGTACGAGTACTCTGAAACCACTTGCCAAGTGCCTGTCGTTCCATCTGAGACGAGGAATTCATAGTGTGCTCCTTAAAGTGACGATCAATGCCACGAATAATAGCACATTTATGGCTTAATTATGAGTATAAAGTTTGAAAATATGAAAAATTTTTTGAGCGGACCTGGGTGGACGCGGCCAAAAAATCCGGGGCAAAAAGCTACCCCGTCATTCACGTGCGGCCTATACAGCCTACATGCAAGGCCAGTAGTACCTAGCACGCCTAGGTAGTATTACTGAATGTATCAAATGTAATAGTAAGTAATAGTACTAGATTACCACTCATAAAACAGCCATAATACATCCATACCTAATCAACAATAGGTACTCGTTCTTTAAGTTGCCCCGGCCCCGTCGGGGCAAGCCATCGTGATACATCCATGGCGCCGCCAAGTGCGGCCAGTACGCTTGCCATGACCTGCGTACGGGCCGCGCCGATGGCCGGCAAGAAGCCCGCGCACGTCATGCTTGTATCAGCGCCCATGCCCCATAACAACTATGCGCGGGGACAAGGACGCCGGTAGAACCGCTCATTAACAATCAGACTATCAGAGTACGCGCCATAACAGGACACAGCATCCGCTATGTCTCTAACCCATACGCGCCGCATGGCGCACAAGGATCACACCATGGCAAATATCATCAATAAACAAATCGTCAATAGCAAACTCACAAGCTGGGCCGCGCAGCGTCACACGCAACTGGAGGAATCCCCAGCTATCATACAGTCAGCCGTGTATCACGGCCTGTTGCATGGCGATTTTTTCAAGTTGCGCGCGTACCTTGCGACGCTTGGAAACACGGAACGCGGCGCGATACTTGCCGCTGTGCTGGCTTGCAGCAAACTGAAAAAAACGACGAAGCGTGACAACTGCAATGTACCGTTGTTTTTCGAGCGCGTAGGCGGCAACTTGTCGGCCATCTCGGCGGAAAAGGCCATTGCAGTAGTACCAGACTGGCGCGTAGCTTACGAGGCCAAAAGGGCGGAACAAGCTACCGCGCGGCAAGCCAAAGCGGCTGCAAAGGCCGCCGACAAAAACGCCGACGAAGCAAAAAAAGCGGCGGAAAAGGCGGCAAAAGGTACGGGGTACGTACACTTTCGTACGGACATCCTTGCCCTGGCGCAAAAAATCCGGCAAGCGAAAAGCCAGAAACAAACGACGGCAACTGAGTCGGCCTTACTCGACGCCTATCTTGCCTTCGTCGAAACCGCAACAAGCAAAGAAGCACCGAAAGAAGCACCGAAGAAAACCGGCACTCACAATTAATGCCGGTTTTCTTACCCGCCGTTTTAAGCAAAATAGCGGGTACTTTGCATTAACGGCGCGTACTCTGATAGTCTGGTTATTACCTGAGTGTATTCTTTTTGCCGCAGCATCCGCATGCGGCCTGACAACCTACATATATTCCGGCGTACCTGACAAGGTACGCCCGCGCCCCGTGCTTTAGTGCGGTATTGGCGAATCTTTCGCAGTACCACGCTCGGCCAGAACTGTGCCTATTGAAAACGCCGTTTGCCTTGTGCATTCGATTGCGTCGATATGGCCAAGTGGCGGCCACGTCATAGCACAACTCCGCACGCAACAAACGTCCCCAATTCCGCACGCCCCCGGCATGCGGAACATTCCACACGGAATCGACGTTTACCAATTCCGCACGCCATCGGCATATGCCCAGGCACACGGAATCCCCCATGTCAACAAGCGCCATGCGACGTTGACATAGGCCGTGCGAATCCCTTCTATGACAAGGGCAGGTGATTGCAGTACCTCATGAACACGGGACGTGAAAAAGGAAACCATCCATTCCATACGCAGCTATCGGTGCTGGTTGCGTGTGTCCTACGTCAACGTGAATCCGAGCATTCACGGGCGCTTTCAGGAAGGGAATGTCTATCTCACGTGCGCAAGCACGACTCACAGAACACCGTGAGACAAGCGTGATGGTATAGCCACAGATAACCGGGGCTGTACAGAACGAACCATCATGCCAAGAGGCAATGCAAACCCGACAGTCGAGTGCTGGACAAACGCAACGATCAGGCTGAGGCCAAGTGGCTGCTTCTCTGTCGTGTGGAATTGATGTGGTGCCTCTACCCGCGACTATTTAGCACGGGCAGCGCACCGGCAAGGCCCTACAACCCTTGCCAAGTGTGATTCCATACGAGTCACACATGGTAAGGGTTGCACACCGTGCCTTGAGTAAGCATGCGTATTGCCAAGTGGCGCCTCACTGCCTGGCGAATGCGCAACCCTAACTCAATTCCGAATCCAATTCCTCACACAGTTGTAACTGCGTGCGGAATTGGAAAGTAGATACAAATGTCGATTCAATTCTGAATCGGAGTCTGATTTGACTTTTGAATCGAATTGTGATTTGCGGGTACTAGGAATTCCTAGCGGCGGATTTTACTGCCAATAGAACTGGAACGTCAAGCGATTTCGTGCGGAGTTGGCGCGGAATCGACGTCGGGCGGTCGCGGGGAGCCGCCAAGTGGGGATGGGCGGGAGTTGAGAGTCAATTACGTGTGGAATTGGCCTGAAATCTGGCTAATTTTTGACCATTTTTCAAGCTCCGTTTTATTACCTCCCCTTCCTCCGTTTTTTCGTCGATTTTTTGGGCGAATTTTCTGGTCAATTTTTGACCACAAAAAACGGAGGTTGAACCCCCAAAAAACGGAGGTTGCTCGCCCACCCCAAGGTTTAGGAACGGAGGTATTGGAACGGAGGTTGCCTTTTTCTTTATATATATTAAGAAAATCAATTACTTATATATATAAATATTTCGCAGATTTTCAGTTACAAAAACCACACGTGGGAAAAGCTGAATTCGTGCAAAACCAAAGCTGAACCTTCATTGCGTTTCCCCCGACCTCCTTTTGGTTTTTGGGCACTTTTTAGAATCCGCCTTGGAAATCAAGCACTTGGCAACCTCCACCCAGTTCCTCCGTTTTTTCGTGTGATTTGACGGGTGATCAACCTTGGGAGCCGGGCGCCAATTCCGCACGCAACAGCCCCCGCCAAGCCCCAATTACGGGTACATACACCCCAAACATACCCCTGAGACCTTGCTAGACCGCCCCAGACGCCCGCAACCCTCCCACCCGCTACCTACGTAGCCATCCACCCTTCCGGCGCCTTGTGCGCCCGCATTTTCAGTCCTTCAACCTTGGAGACAACCATGTCCAAACTCACTCGAATCCCGAAATCCGTCCAGATCCAGCACCTGCCCTACCTTGGCGACCCGAATTTCCGCCCGCAGCCGGTGTTGCGAAAATACCGCATATTCCAGAACGTCGATGGCGTCATGGTCTCCCGTGGCCCCGGTGCCACCACCTTGGAACGTGCCTGCGAACGCGCCAGGGAGCTGTCCAATCGCACCCGCAGCAAGGTCGCCGTCTACGATCAAACTCGATCCAGTGGCGAGCGCATGATCAGGCTCTTCAACAGTGGCGTGGACTACCTGGCCACCCTTGGCACATCCGAGCAGGTCGCCGTCCGTTAATGCAATATCAACGCTGTTTTGCATTACAATCACCTACCAATTCCGCATGCAATCGACGTCTAGCACGCAATCGACGTCTAGCACGCAATCGACGTCGAACTTGCAATAGAAGACGACGACGTGCTTGCAACCCTGCGTCGCCTGTTGCGTGTGGAATTGGACCCGAATGGAGAACACCATGAAACCCAGTCACTGGAGCCATCTTGACGACGATTCGGCGAACTGTCTTTACTGGCACGCCGTGGTGGCGGTCGTGCTGCTTGTCGCATTCCTTACCTACGTCTGTCTGAACTGGGACGTCATCTTTCGTGGGTAGGTGCGGTTGCGCCGCCCTCTTCACCCGAAACTGAAACTCTCTGAAGGAGAAATCATGTTCGATCCGGAAACCCTGCGATTGCTCAAGCGCACCCGCGACATCATTGCCGATGAGGCGCATTGGTGCCAGCACGTCTCTGCGCTGGATATGTATGGCTACCCAACGTCATCCTTGGCTGACGACGCCGGGCAATTCTGCCTGATGGGCGCCATGAGAAAAGCGCTTGGGTACGTAGTAAGCCCCCTTGAACTAGCGCCTGTGTACCAGGCTGTCAGGGCCGTCCTGGTATCTGATGACGATGATGCCGATACCTTCCGACTGTCGGAATTCAATGACACACACACCCATGCCGAGGTGCTGTCTGCCTTGGACGCGGCCATTTCCGAATACGAAGGAGAGTAGATATGTATTCAGATCCGAAGGTTGTGCTCGGTGCGCTCAAGGATGCGCGTGAACTCATTGCAAAGCCGAAGAACTGGACGCAAGGAGTCCTGGCAGCAAATGCGAATGGGGACGAAGTGGACATCATGGACCTGGCTGCCTGCCAGTTCTGCATGCTGGGCGCAATGTCACTGGCAGCCCTTGAAAGAGAGACATACGATCTGCGACTGAATCTTGATATGGAGCGCAAGATACACGAAGTTCTCTTTGCGCAGGGAACGTCCTGTACCATCGCTGACTTCAACGATACGCGCACGCATGCCGAAGTCCTGGCTGTTCTGGACGAGGCCATTTCCAAACTCGAAGGGGAGATTGAATGAATCTCAATATGGAACCTATCCCGGACTCGAACGAAGGTGATTTCTTAACTAAGAATGAGTTCCAGGGCTACTTGGATATGGGCGTAATTACGCCTTATGACGGCAGCGGGTATTGGGCGACGGAATCTGGCTTTTCTTGTGCCCACAACTGCTTTGGCCCTTGTCCCGATTGGGCAACGCATGTGGCCTGGTTCAACAAATAGGATGTGAAAAATGAACGTCAACACCATCATTGAAATGCTGGAAGTCCTGGAATCCCAGGCTTGGGGTGCGCAATGGGACGAAGTAGCAAACACCCTTAGCAACGCCAAAGTCGAGATCATTAACTATCGGGATGTACAGAATGCATCGGATCGAGATGCTGACTGGCTCAACCAGTTTTGGAGAAGGGGTACCGAGGGGTCTTGGGCGTATTCCACGGTTTCCGCGATCAAGCAGTATCGGGAGGAAGCCGGGGTGAGTTTGAAATTGGCAAAAGACAAGATTCTCGCCTTGAAAGCGTTGTACGGGTGCGAGATTTGCCCGCCCGATGCCTATCCTCGTCATGAGGAGATTTGACGTGCAAATTCAGGAACTATGGAAAGCCCATGAGCGCATGAATGGCCTGCGTAACCTGCTTGGCTATGTGGAGAACGGTTCTGACACCGTTGTCACGATCTTTCAGGACGATGCTACCAAGGACTTCATTGTCAAAGTGGGTAAGTGCACCTATTACGCCACAACCTTGGGCAAGGCATTGGATGAAGCGATTTCAGATCTGGACAGAGAGGTTTGACATGATTTCGACTTACAAGGAGTTGCTTGCCGCCATGAAGGCGGCGCGTGATTTGATTTCCGATCATCACCGGTGGTGCCGGGGGACGATGGCAATGGATTCCAGGGGGAACCACCTGGATTCAGCGAAAAGTTATGGCGCATGCCGATTCTGTGGCGTGGGTGCCTGGGAGAGGTGCTCGGCTCCCCACCTAAGCGTCATCACCCCTGGCCTTCAGATGCTGAATTCCAAGTCAGTGGATATGTACGGCCCCCACAACCACCTGCCCGCTGTCAACGATGGGCTTGGGAGGCAAGACGTGCTGAAGGTGTTTGACGCCGTGATTGCGGACCTGGAGGAGAAGTCATGAAGTCGTCCGAACTATTGAGAGCGTGCAAGGAATACTTGTGGGATGGTGTCTCACCCCGTAATGAGGTACTCGAAGATTCGACCATGATCTGCACCGCCCTAGGTTATGCGTGGGAGGCCGGGTTTCAATCTGCTGATCCGCAGTGCTTGAAACTTGAGGAGGTCAGGAAGGATATAGCGGACAGACTGGAAGGGAGTGCCACCTATCAGATCTGGTTGCTGGCGCATCATCGTGATTTGTACGTTCAGGCTCAAGGCGTAAGTCGCGGGCATCTGTACCGGGAGGTACAGCGTGGGCGCCACGCTTGGGTCGATGCGTTGATAGCCGAGTACGAGGCGAAGGGAGATTGACATGACGAATCAGGAAATTTTTGACAAGGTGCTGGGGCATCTTCGGTCGCAGTGGGTGAATGACGACGACAACAACCTGATTGAACTCCGGATCATAGATCGAGTGCTGCGCATGGCGCTTGAACGTGGCTATGCCGTGAGCGTCCATGACAGTGTGGACTGGGTGTTGGTGCGTAGTCGTTCGCATGTGGCCATTTTGAATGTGATGTTTGCAACGGATTACGAGATGCTTGTGTTTTGGGATGGGGCGGGTCGGCGCGTCGGGTTCATGACATTCGTGTATGGCAACGGTGAGGATGTTATCTCCGACCATACGGATAACGCTGTGATGCAAGAGCTGTTTGATTACGCGACGGGAGATTGATATGTACGAGATCGGGCGAGCGATGATGATGCGCCTTGGCGACATCCTGACAGGCTTGGCAATCGGCGTGGCCTTCACATGGGTGTTTATTCACATTCTGGAATTTTTTGGCGTCCAAATTTGACAAAGTAGCGGAGGTTTTGCATGAATACGATTGAAGGTAGTGTGAAAGTGGAAATTCTCAAGCGTGCGCGGGAGCTGATTGCGAACCCTTGTAACTGGGTACAGGGGGCTTATGTCGTGGATCGTACAGGAGTGTCTGTTCCTATTTGTTCAAGCAGAGCGGTTGCATTCTGTTCAATTGGCGCCGTCATGCGCGTCACCAACAAGATATTAAAACTGGATGGTTCAGTCGGAGTGGATGACGAGAATGATGCGATTGATGCCCTAGACGATGCTGCACGTTATTTTGGCGCTGACTCAGCGCCAGACCTGAACGACACCTCGACCCATGCGGAAGTGTTGCAGATGTTTGATCTGGCCATTTCCAACATGGAGAGTCAGCTATGAGTGGCCAACTCCGCACGCAATTCCCCAACGCCACCGACGACGAGTGGCAGAAGATCGAACGCCTCTACGACCTCTGCAACGAGCGCCATTTCGTCGCCTTCACGCGAGGCAACGCCATGACTGAGATTGCAGTGCTGGCCGACTTCAACCTGACGGCGGACGAAATGCGCAAGGAGATTCGGCGCATTGTCAGCGAGTGCGATGCCTCGATATATCTGCGCCGCGTCAAACCCAGGAAGGAATCCCATGAGTAAGAAACTGCAGTGCATTCATGCCGACACATGCCTGTCGGACTACTGGGGCGGGCACCACCTGGCGCATGTGGCTGTACCAGTGTGGCCAGGCATGACGATTCAACAGCTTCGGGATGCGTTGCATACCGAAGTGACAGTGGGAGCGGTTATGGGATCCACGGTGGCGGCAAGGCTGCTTTCAGAAGACCTGTCCAACCCCAGCGATCAAGCCTTGTCTGAGGAGATCAATCGTGAAGCGCACGCGGCGATTGACCGTGACGTGGCGATGTCAAGGCCGGATAAGGAGTACCCATTCGAAGACCTGGAGGATTGCCAACCTGATGAGGGTCCAGACGTCATGGCTTATTTTGTTTTCGGAGAGGTCGAGGATGAGTAAGAAATCCGAAACCATCCTGATCTGGCTGGCCGCACTTGTTGCGGCCATTCTTTTATCCAACCCGTCCCACGCCTTAGAGTCTGGCCCGTACCTGGAGCGTAGCCTGACCTGGACGTGTGACACCACTTGGCGAGTCGGCCCGTACCTGGAGTCCAGCTTGTCCCATCACGTTAATGAGGAGCTGATATGAACACAGTCAAGAACGAGTCGCCCATGGAGTACAACGCAACAATCGACTGCGTATGGGTTTGTGGAGAGCAGGGAGACGAGATCATTGAGCGTGCCAAGCAAATTTTGGAGGGCCGGCTTGTCGAGGGGCGTCTTCTCGACAAACCGGGCGTGGTACGGGACTTCCTCATCATGTCCATCGAGGATCCGTTTGCCGAGCACTTCCGCGCCGTCTGGGTGGATGCCAGCTTGCGCCATCTGTCGCGTGAAACACTGTTTAAAGGCACGTTGACACAATCGTCGGTGTATCCGCGTGAGGTGGTGCGCCGCGCCCTGACGGTGGGTGCCTATGGCGTGTTCCTGTGTCACAACCATCCGAGTGGCGACGTGCAGCCCAGTGAAGCGGATGTGCAGTTGACGAAGACGTTGAAGAAGGCGCTGGCACTGGTGGATGTTCGAGTGCTGGATCACATCATCGTGGGCGGTGGCAAGTCATTGTCCATGGCCGAACGTGGACTTATTTGAAGGAGGTTTGAATCATGACGAATCAGGAAATTTATGACAAGGTGCTGACGCATCTGCGTCGGCAGGGGCGTGCCGCCGTCGCCATCGAAGACGGTGAACCTAGCTGTAGGTATCGAGACGGACTTGGAGGTATGTGCGCCGTGGGTTGCTTGATCCCGGACGAGGTGTACACACCGGAAATAGAGGGGGAAGGGGTATTTTCAGTTGGGCGCCTTCTGAGAGGAGAGCTCACTGCAGAGAGGAAGCCGTATGTCAAGGTGCTTTGGGATGTTCTCAAAAGGGTTGGGATCACTGAAGATCAGTTAGGACTATTGCGGAGACTGCAATCCGCACACGACGAGGATCTGAACGGTTTTGGAATGGATGATTGGGAGGCGGAGATGTCGGCTATTGCCGACGATTTCGACCTTCACTATACACCGGCGACAGGAGAATGAGCATGGCCGAGATTCGCAAAGTGACGATTTTTCTGGATGCCGTCAAGCAACAAGAGATCATCCAGGCAACTGGCGCCAAGGAGTTCTTTGAAGCGCTTGGCTACTTGTCAACGTGGAACATGACTTTCGACGAAGTACACATCCAGAGCGACGGCGACCTGGATTTGCTGGCCATGTTCTGGAAGGAAGGTGCGCAGCAACCTGGTTATGTCATTGGCGCCGTGTGGCACGACGATCACTACGGCTTTCATTCGTAGGGGACGGCCATGGATAAGGAAGAGATGTTGGATCATTTGAGGTACAAACTCGGACTCGAATTGCTGAGCACGTGGATTCCTGGGCGCACAGACACGTCGGATTGGTTGAAGGGCTCCAGACATTTCGTGTGTCAATTGGATCGTCGCGGTGTTGGTGCTCCTGATCCTTACGTCTTTCAGTTCAGCATGGGGTCCGCTTACAAGTATGGGCCTAAGCTGCTGGATGTCTTCAATTGCTTGCTGGAGGACGCCAGGAGTGCCGATGATTCCAGAGACGAGTGGGAGATGGCACAGGAATTTGGTATGGAGATTAAATCCAAGGCTGATTGGGTTCGCGCTGTGAATATGTACGCTGAATGTCAGCGGGCGCGGGAGTGGTTGAAAAAGACATTCACGCCGCCGCAGTTGGACAGCCTCTACGCCATGTTTGCTAGTTACTAATGATGGAGGAAGGTATGAAACAGTATCAGGCCTATGGTATGGCAGGGTCTGTGGTGGACGCGACGCCACGGCGAGCGGCGGCAGCGTATTTCTCGAATTATCCAAAGAGCCGCAAGTGCGACGTGATCGAGGGCGTCCAGGACGGGCACTTCTTTACGGTCACGTATGGGAAGGCGTCCGAGGGCAAGTGGCCGTCCTCGTACAAGGGCGTAACCAAGGGCACGCTGAACGAGCTTCCGGATTGAAGCTAATTGCTTATTAATGCAATATCGCTGTAATATTGCACTTTCGTGCAAGGAGATCAATATGAAATTGAATACCAAGCAGGAAATTTTTGACTTCGTTCTGGCCAAGATGCGAAAGCAGCGGTGCCGGAGTTGTAACCCAGGGAATACCTCGGAGTGTGCCTATCGCGGAGAGGGCAACTTGAAGTGCGCTATCTGACACATGATCGACGACGAGGCATATTACCCATCGCTTGAGGGTCGAGCCGCTAATCATTTCAACGTAATAAACGCCTTGGTTCGTAGCGGTGTAAACGCGGAGGAGTTAGGCATGGAGAATTTTCTTTGTGCCTTGCAGGATGCCCACGATGTCTGCCTGATGCCCGGCTGGAGCCGGGACATCCACCCATTCGAGAGTCGCATGGCATGGATAGCGGATGCCTATGACCTGAATTACAAACCGGAGAAGATTCATGCCTGAAGACCTGAAGGATTTGATGTCGATTCAAGCTGCGGTCATCGTCGCCACGCTGTGGATGGTGGGTATGACGACCGTGTTTGATGTGGGCATGGAGTTCGTGGCGCACCTTGTCGGTGCGCCTTTTTGATGGAGGCTGAGATGAAGAAGTTTTACTACTTGCGAATCGGGGACGACACCCTGGAGGAAGCCAGGTGCTATCGCACCCTGGCTGACGCGGTGCAGGTGTTTCGTGCTGAAGCGGGGGATCTGGCCCGGTTCGGACAGGGCCTGGCAGCCACCATCCATATAGCTGGGTGCCGTGCCGAGATTGTCGAGTATCCAGATTACTTTCTGGAACTTGGCGACCGAGGTGGTCTTCGGTGCGTGCGGTGCTAGGGAGATTGGTATGAGTTTTGAAACAGAACTGAGGGATGCCAAGGAGGCAGTACGAACTGCCCGTTACTTCCATGAAAGGGGTGTGCTGGTCAGCGCCTCGACGTCTGAGAATGCCGGGCGAATTATGAATTACTTCATGGACAGAGACTGCATTATTCGTGATTCTTGTTTTGATGACGATGATGGTATCTACCTATTCTATGTGCAGTGGCACTACTAGGGGTAAATATGAAAGCACAACTTGATGCGGGAGGCTTTTTCAGGGGGATCTACGACCGCAACGATGACAGCGTGTTTCGTGTAGTGAGTATGAACGACACCGCAGTCACTCTCAGGCTTTACAGTAATGGTAAGGCCAAGCCCGTCACCGTGTGGCTGCCTGTTCATAACCGGGAGGTGCAGGTTATGGCTGAAGTGGAGATTTGATATGAAAGCAACTTTCGATAACGACCAATTCCGCAGGCAACTAAAAGCCATCACCGAGCCCTACGACTTCCGTGTCACCGCCTCTCACGACCCCCTCTACGTCGGACTCCCCATTATGGTTCTCACACTGTTCATAGACGGTGACAGTACCCCACTTCAGATCCATCTGCACTCGGATGGCACCTATACGGTCGAGGCCGACATTCACGTCATCACCCCGGAGAAACAACCATGAATGCAGAAGAATTGCGAAACGCACTAAGACAGTTCACTGGCACCGAGAACTGGTATCGACACGAGCTCACTCAGAACATGACCTACACGGACGGCGTGAAGTTCTTCGCTGACCGCGCGGGCGCCTACTGGCTGGTTGACATCATGGCCATGCAGCCAGAAATCAGTCAGGCGCCCTTCTCCCACGTCGCCCTCCTTGTCATGGAGGATGAAACGGCATCGCTCGTGGCCGATGATGGTGATGGAAATGTGCAATATAGCCGCAATATTGTCTTTACTGACTGCCCGGTTGGGCTGTGGCAATTCTACGTGACGGATCGCGTCATCATGCTGCCGTCCGAATATTGAAAGGAGATTGAGGATGACGAATGAGCAGAAATTGCGCGACGCGCTGTTTCGGATAGGTGCCGCCCTGAGTAAGTTTAACCAGCATTACGTAGCTGGGATTGAGACGCCCTCCGTCCACGATTACGACAGGGTTCTTGACTATATCGGGTGTGCTCTTACCGAAGCCTCCGCTATTCCGGAACCCAACTTGGGCCGTCTGTGGTGGGTGTCAGACGATGCAGACGACTTTGCTAATGATATGGCGAGACTTACACCTAAAGGTGCTCGTCTTGTCAGGGCCAGTTACGACATTGCTGTGAGCCCTGCCGTGCATTACATCATCGAGCTGGACAAGGACCGTGCCGAGGAGATCCTTGGCTATGAACCCGGCACTGAAGAGTGGCTGGAGGATTGAACCATGATCTACCCACCGGATAACGTGCCGTTGCATGCTGTTTATTCCGACCTTTACCGTATGTGGATTGCTCTCAGCCCCATTCATAGTGGCCTGGTGTGTGGTGGAGGAAGGACCAAGGAGGAAGCACTACGTGCTGCCAAATCCCACTTATCGCTTTGGTATGGAGTGAGATTCTATGAAGACACTGACTGACGAACAGATTGAAGGACGCGCCCAAGAGCTGTACGAAATTTTCTCTGAGGACACCCTGAATGACCTGAACCTTCTCTTGTCAGGAGAAGATCCAGAGGTGGACGAAAGGGTGCGTGAACTTCTTGAAAACAATTTTCGATTCCGGAGGTTCCACCATGCCTGACATTAGATTACCCCGGCTGTCACACCCTGCCATTGATGACGACGAGACGTATGGCTGCCTTTACCACGCGGTAGACATGGAAGAGTATGCGCGCCTTGCCGTTAAGTTGAACCATGCCGATCTACTCAAGATCATCGACCTGCACCAACACCTCGCTGCCGCCATGTACCAGGCCGCAGGCGCCTTCAACATGCCGGAACGATTCTTGAACTGCCTTGTCGCTGCGACTGGTCAGGAAGGTTATGGCGAATTCAATCTAGAGATGGTGGAGGGGTTGCTGCCTGTGACCACCGACGAGCCAGGCGTATGGGACGAGGAGCCAGATCATGACTAAAGAAGAACAGATAGCCCGCGAATCCACCGTCGTCGAATTCCTCTCCATTGTATTCACAGGCCGGATCGTGCATGACGAAGGTGATGACATTGACATCGGTGAAGCCATCCTGCACGAGGCCAAGCGATGGAAGGAACTCCGGGGCGGCGACGTGCCACTGGAGTTCAACCGCCAGGCGCTTGGCGAAGCCCTGACGCAATACTTCGGGGAGAATGCCTGCGACCCGGAAGTCGGAGAGCCAGATGTGTTCGCCATGGATCCATTCGACGCTGACAACATCGACCCCATTATCGACGTGATCGAGGCTACCTTGAAAGGAAAGCAACCATGAACCTGTACCACGTGATGAACAGAGTCAGCGCTGCTGCCCTGTACTTCTTGCCCATGCTTGGCAGGCATCCGGACGAGTTCCCGCGTTTCCGAGATTGCTTTGTGCTGGCTTCCGATCTGCCTGCCTCCGAGAATCGGATTTGCGTGTACACCCGAACAGGCGGAAACAACCGTCTGGACTATGTGAATGAGATCCAAGCTGTCCAGGGCATGGACTGGTACGAGCACGACGAGGACGATGGCTTCGATAACACGTATATGACGTTCTACTTTCGCGTTCCGCCTCAGTACCAGAAGGACTTCGACACCCTCCTTGGATCTGGCGAACTCTACCGAGCCAGCCCTGCTTATCGGACACAGATTGAACGTGTCTATCCCAATCTGGTAGACAAACTACCCTGGCACGGAGAGCAACCATGACGACAGGTAAAGACCGTTGGGCCAAACTGGGGGCCAACTTGGAGAGATGTGCCGCCCTTGAGCGTGCAGGAAGCAGGATTCTACGCGAGGTGGGCCTGTCCAAGGCAGCCTATGACGTCCTGGCCGAGCGACAACGGCAGATTGAGGCCGAGGGTTACACGCCAGAGAAGGACGACGGGTACATGGCGGGCGTCCTGTCCATGGCCGCTGAGGCATACGTGAATTCCGCTCAGCTTCGACTTCGTGGTTTCTCTGTGAGCTATTCCAGACCGGACGTGTGGCCCTGGGGTGGCTTTACTTGGAAACCCACCACACCCCGGCGCGACCTCGTCAAA